>OGRP01001052.1_pt1 | contig 21113 bp, 14 predicted proteins | sample 1553531 | NCBI WGS metagenome assembly OGRP01 (sample SAMEA2580045, study PRJEB22360) | human gut metagenome | biome: human gut; feature: human-associated habitat; material: faeces | place: Denmark | collected 2008/2010 | reverse complement strand
CTAAGCGCGTCCATGGCGCGCTCCCTCGAAAGGGCGCCCCGCCCCGTGACCTCGAGGAACGTCTCGTTCGAGTCGTTCACGCCGGTCATGACGCAGATCCGCTCGCGCGACAGCCCGCGCCTGTGCACCTGCTTGCCGCGGTGCCGGGAGGGGCGCGGCATCGTGAACGACCCCTTCGCGTGGTTGCCCTTGAACGACTCGGGGAAATAGGTCTCGTCGAGCTCGCAGCCGCAGCCCCGCCCGGCCCTGAACGAGGGGGAGTAGGCCGAGAGGCACTCGATCAGCCTGTGGCGCATGGTGTAGGCGGTCTTGAGGCAGACGCGGCAGCGCCTCGCGCATTCGCGCAGGGGCAGCATGAGCACGAAGCACTCGGCGTAGGCCATCCAGGTCTCCTTCGGGAGCTTGCTCGTCCCCAGGATGCGCTCGCTGCCCATGCCGAAGGTCCTGCCGCAGCCCCGGCAGAGGTAGCGCTGCTCGCCGTTCTTCGATTTGCCCTTCTTCACGACCGCGAAGGACCCGCAGCGCGGGCAGCGTTCGATTTCGTAGGCGGAGCCGGCCGCGTCGTCGAACGCCGCCGCGCGGATCACGTCCCTGACGGATTCGATCGCGCGGCGGCGCTCCGCCCCGCTCAGCTTCGCCATGTTCCGCTTGAAGGTGATTACCAGGTCTTCGGCGTTCATGCTGCCCCCATCGCCGCGCGTCTACAGGGCTAACGATATGGCACCGTGCGGACACATGTATGTCAATCCTGGTCTAACAGAGCCTTTCGTTATGACCGACCTCAAGCGGCAGCGTCATCCACGATTTACCATTGTAGGCAATCTTGATTTCGAACGGACGCATGACGTAAGCAGTTGGAATTCCCTTCGGAGATGCGGGCTCCCTCGGAACAATGGCACCCGAGAATCCGTTCCAGCCTATAGTGAGCGAATCTTCAAGCTTCGTCATGTAATCGTTCAGTGAGGATGCCCTGGCGGTATCGAGGTCGCGCGAGAACCGCGTGACATCCTTCCCAAAGCGAATCTTCAGGGCATTTCCACCCTTTGCGGCTCCATCGGGTAGCATCTGCCCAACAACAACGGCCGCAATGAGCCTTTTAACGCGGCCCGGTTCTTCGTCCAAATCAGTGCAGAGTCGGTCTATCGCTATGTCAAGGTTACGTCTGCTGGTTGGCTTCTTGACTTCCTTCACGACAGCTCCTTCATCAGTCTCTCATGCTCATTGGAGGTAATAAGGCCCTCGGCTTGAGCGTGCTTGGTTGCCTCGATGAGGCGTTCGGTCATAACGGACCCCTTACAAGCCTCAATCGCATCAGCAACGCATTGAGAAGGGATTCCTTCATAGAACGTCGTTTTCGCATTCTCTGGAGCGGACACTGTTTTTACCCAAGCTGGCAGTTTGCGGCGAACACGCTTTGGTGTTGCCACGGTCACGGCACGAGGATCAACAAGTGCAAGTGCGTGCATAGACAGCACTGATTCGCCCCACAGGAAACCCTCGTCACCAACAAGAGCCACTGCCTCCGCAAAGACGTCACGGGGCGTCGGAACCCATTGGGTGAGCTTGTACACCCCATGTCCTCGGCGCATCAATTTCCCAGTGGCACACCATCGGCTCAGTTCTCCGGTGGTTACGCCAATCTCGCATGCCTGCGCAGCAGTCACGATGCCGTAGCCATCTGCCGCCAGTTCGAATATTTCATCAAAGTGTTTCATGTCAAAAGACTAACACTTTTGTATGTCTTTTGACATAGACATGGTCTTAATCAAGCATTAGAAATCTATTTAAATTCGTATAGCATTGCAATCGTCCTCTCTGAATTCGAAGTCCGCGCCGACAGCATGCGGAAGTAAAAAGTACTGGCAAGAACGATATCGAATGAAATCGCTCCCGCTGGCATATATCTTACCATATAAACGAACACGTGTTCGTTCTCATCAATTATCGATTTATCACACGCCCGCTTTAGCCGCTGTCCGCGCGAATCGTCTAGCCGATAGCTCTTCGCCGACAGCGCGTGCATCGCAAGCGGCTCGGGCGCCTTTGCCCGTGAGTGCTTCTGCGAGGGTGCAGAGGTATTTCTGGACCTGTACCGCGACGCCGTCAAGGCTGCCGAGCTGCGCCAGTGGAGCCAGAGGGAGTATGAGCTGCTGAGTGCCGCGCGCGGGATTGCTATGGCGTAGGCGAGTTTTCGGTAAGACTGCAAAGCACTAAACGCACCCACTCGACTCGCTAGTTACGAGATAATGCACTAAGGACGACTAGGGAGAAAGCATTCCCAGGTTAATCGCTCAGCCATGCAGGAGGTCCATCATGGCCCAGAGAAAATTCGATATATGGCAAGGTCCCATCATTGGATATGGGGATGCAACAGGTCTTTCCGCAGGAGGCAAATTCAAACGCCCGGATGACGTTGAAATCCCTCCAAGACCAAAGCGCAAAAATGAGCCTGCCGACTATGAACCTGGGTATCGGAGGCAATATTCGGCTAGCTACAAAAAAGGAGCAAATCACAGACCAGTCAGACAAGAAAAACGCAATCCCTGGCACGAGCTAAAAGTTGCAAGGGAACAGCTGAAAATAGCGAGAGACCAACTTGCCAAAGCGAAGAGGGACAAGGAAAAGCGCACCGAAACATCTGCTCGTCTTCGGTATATGCAAACATGCCTAATGCGCCTGAGTCTCGTACTGACAACGTTCATAGGCGATGCCGATGACTTCTTTGACGCATTTGCCGCTTACCCCTTCGACAACGACTGCATTGTTACGCGACAAGAAGACCGCGTAACGGCTAAAAACGCAAAGAGCAAGACCCTTCGCTTGGAAGCAAGCTTTGCCGACGATCGGATGGTGCTTGCTCTGTATGGCGGAAAGAACTTTAGGCTCCACTCTGTTGAGGCGCAACGCAGTGACGAATACGCTGGGGTAACTTGGAGAGTAATTGACCTCTGGTGAAAACTCCGCTTGAAAGTTGAGGGACCAGCTATGTGTAGCTAGCCCCTCAACCTGGCAAATGGCGCGTGCAAAATCTATTTCTTCAATTTCAGCTCTTCCTTCAATTCCCGAACAGCCGTTTCGGCATAGTCGGGCACGTTAATGGTGTCCGCGGGCAACGCCCAGATAAACTTCTCCGGGAACGCCATGTCCCTCACATATTCCCAATCTGTAGCATCCCCCGCCTCCGTGTACTCAACAATAACCAAGCGCAAAATATCGGAATCAGACAAGACTTTTTGCCAGAAGTCTGGCGAAACTTCGAACCGGCATTTATATTCGCATTCTGCGACCAAATCCGATTCATCGTATTGAAAATCAGCCACCTGTTGCACCTGAGCGCAAATATGATTTTCACCGCATCCCAAAAACGCACTCGCCAGTATCCATGCGTCATCTTTTTCGCCACACCCATGTGTATCGACACGAACATGCACCACTATCGACTCGGGACCGTCGCCAACGTTTCCGCAAGTCTCAGAGGAAAGAATCCTTGTCCTATTGATTGCCATAACCTTTACTCCCCAAACCTATAGTCGTTGATGCCCAACGTGGAGCAGTTCTCGCTTATTGCTCGGACTGTTTGCACGGGGATTCCGTCTTCGACATGAGCGGAGACGCTAAACGAAAGCTGTACGTCGGCACCGCTCAGCATGTTTAGCTGACTCACTACTTCGTCCATGATGGTCTGGATATTGCGATTGACACGAGTGTTGTCGAGCTTTGCCATCATATGGAAGGATGTCTTTTGCCTCGCGGGCTGCACCACCACTGGCGTCGTGTCGACAACCGTGGTCCTGCCGTCCGTATCCGTTACGGTTTCGGTCGTCGTAGGGCCAAACGTAACCCCATGCCCACCGTTGCCGGAACTCTGCGCAGCCTCCGCAGCCGCAGCGCGAGCAGCAGCCTCTTCCTCTTCAATCTGCCTTGTTGCTACGGCCGGTTTTACCAGCAGGTCGCTCTCGTTGATAAATGTCTTCTGCTCACCAAACGTCAGCTCCATATAGCGATCGTCCGAGAAGCCAGCAGCAAGGCCAAAGTATTCCTTTGAGCCCAGGCCCCTTTGAATCGCGTCCTCGAGCACGCCATAGCACGACAGCCTGGGAAGATAGCAATAAGAGCACAGGAACTCCCACAGACGCTTAATCTGGATGTGGTCCGCTTCCTTCCAGAGCACTCGATCGAGCTCCATCTTAAGCAGGGCGGGTGCCCAGGTCTTGATGGCCGCCTCATCGGAAACAAGCTTGCGCGCCATCTTGGCAACGATATTTTCGCCGCCGCCCTCAACGTGTTCTGCTTCCCAAACGATATCCATCGAGTCGCTGAAAAGGTCAACACGCGGATAAATTAGCCAGCTATAGGCCTCCTGGATCTTTATCTCGAGCGATTCGTCGGCACGTCTCACACTCTGGTCAGTCTCGCGCGTCTGTGCCACATCAAGGTTCAGCGACTCGCGATCTTTCTTGATGGAATCCCAAGCAAGGTATTGTTTCGCCTCACTTAGGAGCTGTGCATAGTAAGATGCGTCCGCAGCGGCGAACACAGCCATATTCTTGTACGTACGCGGAGACGTACCGCGATTTGAGAGTATCTCCGATGCCAAGGTGAGTGCCGCGGAATCGGCCGTTTTTCCACGGTGATTTGCAGAAGGCGTCAGCACCACCAGGCGCAGCGTCTGATCGTCCGGAACGTCAAGCGAGCTTGCGGGACATACATGAATGCCTGAGAAGGGATCAACCTTGCGCAGCCTCTTTAGGCGACTCTCAACTTCATAGAGCGCTTCGGAGTCCTTAACCTGCTGAGCGCGGTCATCGGCAACTTTGCGCAACGTGGGGCGCGTATCGTACCAAAAACGGTTTCCGTTGACGTCGCTATACAGGAAAGACGAAGATGTCTGCAGCGTGCCCAGGGCATCGTTGAACACGGAGATGTTCTCGCCAGGCTGAACCGTGCCCAAGCGAATATGCGCGCGCTCGATACCGCGGACAGACTGTCCGCCCACATCAGGAGCACTGCCAAGCATGATGGTACGTGCGACGCGACGCGAAGCCAAAAGATTGCCGTAACGAGTATTGTTGCCGTCATTGCGATACGGAACGGACTGCTTGCCGTCGATCTCGGAATCAACGACTGCATTCCAGTTGTCATCAAGATAGCGCGTGAGCTCATCGCGCACGCCAGGCACATCGAGGGGGAACGACCCCGGCATAATCATCGGCGAAGGATCCTGGTTCATCCACAGCTCGTGGATAACCGACGCCATTAAGCGCAACACGCCACGGGTACGTTGAAACTTTTCGAGCGTTGCCCAGTCCTCGTAGAGACGGTCGAACACTTCAGGGTGAATCGGATAGCAGGAAACCATGCGATCGCGGTATTCAAGCTCGCGTGACTCCACCGGGAAGTCCGCAGTATTTTCGTTGTACATCTTGCTAAATGCCGCGCACACTTCATCGCGAGCGGCATCATCTTTGCAGTCAAGGAAAAGCCTGCGGCGCACAACCTCGAACCCTTCGTTTGCCGCCACGGGCTTCCAGATGGCTTCCATGCGCCCAAAGGTATGCTCAATCTGCTCCAAAGCTCGCTGGCCCGCCTCGCCACCGATCTCGTTGTCAGATTCGGGAATAGAGGCTACGACCAGGCTGCGCTTCGAAGCGCGTGCTGCCTCAGTGAGCTCCTGGATAAAGGTGATGAAGTTGTCGAAGCTGCCTGCGTTAAGCCCATCAACGCCATAAATCTTCTTGGCATAGGCAACGAGCTCGTCCATAAGGACAAGGCAGCAGCCGCAATCGTCGAATAATTCAGTCAGAGCAGCGGATCCCGGCGAGACGCCCTTCTTATCAGCATCTTTCACATAGTCATAGAGCTCGGGCCTGCCAGCGGATTCTGCAAGCTGGTATGCCATATGACCCCAAAGCGTGTTGACCATGATGCCAGGCATGGTAGCCGGACGCATAGCTTTTGCCGGATTGATAGAGGTGCCCACGAGCACAGCAACATGCACCTCAGGGACTTCGGCAACGCCCGCCTCATCGAGCACGGGCGCGAGGTTGGCAATCTGCCCCACGCGGGAGCGGCTGCGCATCATATGGTAAAGCGCGAGCATGCTGTGCGTCTTGCCGCCACCAAACGCGGTCTTAAGCTGAATGACGGGCTCGCCGTCGAGACCAGCCACGCGGCGCAACGACTGCACGAGCAGGCCCTTCATGCCTTCGGTCACATACGTTCGATTGAAAAATTCGACCGGGTCGCGGTACTCCAACTCGCCCTTGCCGCGCGCCACCTGGGCAAGGTCGGCAGCAAACTCGGCATTCCTATAGCGCCCCTCAGCAACATCCATATGGGGTTCCATGACATCGCGCCAACTAGGCAGGCCACGCACTGCCTTGGTTTGCTCGAGTGATTTCCTGCGAGGTGCCGGGGCGTCCACGCCAGCATCAACATTTGTTGTCACTGCCGTCGAGCCGTCGGCGCTGCCATAGCGAACCTCGCGAAGCATTGCGTTGAGTTGCGCCGTGGTATCCTGATCAATCTGCTCAGCCAAACGACTCATGGTATCGAGCGCACGCCATGCGTCGCTGTCCGAGATACCTCCCATACCGCGATGCGCAACCTTGTTGCGAACGCCCTTGAGCTCCATGACGTAGTTCTTGCAATCCTGAGGCAACCTAAGGCGAAACACATCGCGCCAGTTGATGTCAATGAGCAGCAAGCACAGGGCAATATCGAGCGAGTCGGCAAGAGTGGCATAGTCACCCGATGCTGGCAGGTTGCGCTTTTGGTCGTCGTAGAGCTTGTTGAGCACACCGACCTGCCAAAAATCATTGCCGTATGCCTGGGTAAGCTCGCGCATCACATAAGGATCAAGGGCCTCGAGCAAAAGGTCAAAGCCCTTATTGAGAAGATCGCAGTTATTAGCGTTGTTCTCCATGGTTTATCTCCTTGGGACTTAATCGAAAAGCGAGTCTTGCATGGGACGCTCGACAGCAAGCTGCGCAGCCTTTGACTGAATCTCGGGCCATGCCGTAACAAGCGAGTTGTACGCGAAGGCCTCCTGTTGCCAGTTGCGCTTGTCCGCAATGGTAAAGAGGCGATACGCCAGCGCCTTGGCACCATCCGCACGGCCACCAAGTGTCTGGCTAACGATCTTGGCGCAAGCCGTAACACCGCCCTCCTCGAGCGCATGCGTAAGCTGCTGGGTCGTAAGCCAGGTAGGCGCCTTAAAGTCAACGCGCTCCGACACCTCGCTACGATCGAGCAAGTGCACATTGCCCTTAACGGAAGCAAGAAGCCCCTGTGCCGCTAAACCTTCGATAGAGACGTTCTTGGCGCGGGCGAGCACGTCGGCTTCGCCGAACTTAATGGTGTCAAAGGCTTTCTGCGTATAAAGATCGACACAGAAACGGCTCTCACGATCGAGCTCGCCATCCTGGTCGCTAAAGTACGCATCCACCTCTTGGTTGATAAGTTGCAGCGCTGCACGCACCGTCATGGGGCTACCGTCGGCCTCGAGCACCTGGCTGTAGCGCGAATAAACACCGATACCGGGGCCAATAGCCGACTGGGCAAGGTCAACCGGCGCGATATTCGAAGAACGAAGTTCATCGAGCGCGGGTCCAAGTTCGCGCTTGAGCGCCATCACGAACTCGCGGCGCGTTCCCATAGGCGCATCCTCGGGACGTTTGCGGCAGACGAGGACGATGGAGGACGCGAGTGCGTTAGTACCAGATGCAATCATGCGCGTCGCCATCTCTGTACGAATAGGCCAAGTGCCTGTAATGGAGAATCCCGCGCGAATGACAGCAGAGAGCATCGTCTCCCAGCCAGTCGACGCAGTGGACTCCACATCATTCTTGGTCTCAGTCTCGCTCTGCTTGAAGGCATAGTAGATGGTCACAGGCACACCCTCACGGGCGTATTTATATACCTGCTTGAAGGTGCTAAACATACCCTCCTCGAAAAATGTCCTCGCGCCTTCCTTGCCACGGTTCTCACGATAGGGCGTGGCCACGAGCTCTTCATGCTTGGGTACGAGCATGGTGCTGAAAAGCTTAGGATAGGTGCGCCTTAGCGACTGACGCAGCCAGACATAGAAGAAGTCGGACAGGTCTGCGTAACCGATGTTGTCGTAGTAAGGCGGATCAGTAGAAATAATGATATTCCGCATCCCATTATCACTTTGAGCATCCTTTTGGCAGGCAACCCCTGGTATTCCGGTAGGTAGAAACGGAAGAGCTTCATGAGCGTATTGAATAGCGGCCTTTGCAGATCCTGTCGAACCGCCCATAATATTAGCTTCTGCATAGTCCCATAGCATCGGAATGGCTTGCCGCCCAAAACAATGCTGAATCTTTTCTCCAACGCCATTCCAACGGCATAAGGAATTATCGGTCATGGCCAGCCTGTCAATTGCAAGGCCAAGGTATACGCCGATAGCCTCGCCATAGGCGCGGGCACCAGTGCCGCCCTCGTCAAGGCCTTGGCCATCACCGGAAAGACCGGTCGCCACAGCATCCGCCTCGGCTTTCTTCTGTGCCTCGCCCACGAGTGCTGAGAACGTCGTCAACGCCGTCAGCTGTCGATTGGTGAAGAGCTGCGAAAATGTCGCTAAGCCATAGTTTGGCGTCTTAAAATCTCTGGGGTTCGACGCGATGTCAGCGTCAGGATAGTCATCGGGTTTGGGAACGTTAGCAATTGCCGCTTGCTCTATAGAAGGCGCACAGTAAATCCTTCCCCGCTTGCCCTCAGCGACAATGGTCATGAGCTTCTCGCCCATTCGATGCTCACGCCCCTCAGAGCGAATATACTTGAAATCAATCGGCGCGCCGCAGTGCACGCAAGTCGCGCCACGTCGGTTCACCGTGCCATCTTTTGTTGCCTTTCCGGGCTCAACCTTAAAATGAACTTCGCCGCCCTCGCAATGAGGCTCGACGTGCCATTCCTTTCCTTTTTTCTTGGACAAGTCGAACGAACGCACGAGAATTGCCTCGTGTCCACACGCGGGATTGGGACACTTAACCGTGCGCGCCCAGAGCCACGCAATGACGGTGGCCTCGCCGCCGCCCTGTTCTGCCGGCACCTGCACTTTGGGGTACAGGTTGCCAATACGACGTTGAGCTTCTTCCTTCATCCAGGTGCCATAGTACTCAACATCGGCAGCCAAACCAGCATTACCACTCCAGCCTCCATTGGTCAGCTTGCCACGGGCCTCGGGATTAACGGCGGGCTTGTCCGCGAACAGCGGCGGAATCTCAATCATTGCCTTATTGATGGTAACGGCCACCGGATTGAGGTCCTGCGCATATGCCTTAAGGCCCAGACGCTGCGCCTCCAACGGAATGGCACCTCCGCCTGCAAAGGGATCCAGCAGGGGCGGCAAGTCGTCGCCCATCGACTTTTTAATCTCGGCCTTGGCGGCATTAAGCACACGATCGTTATTGGAGTTCTCCCACACCACGAGCTCGCGCAGGATGCCGAACAGGCGCTCGCGCTCGGCAGCCTGCTCCTCCACGGTGGGGAACTTCTCGGGATGCGCCGATGGATCGTCCACCAGCGACGACCAGATAACTGCGCGCGCCGCGGCCAGCGGGCGACGGGCCCACCAGAGATGCAGCGTCGAAGGATGCCCATGGCGGATGGACTTCTCACGTGCAGACGCCGCATTGATATCGTCGAGCGGCAGCGCCACCTCGATGAGCTTCTTCTTTACTGCCATTCCTGCTCCCTCTCTAGTATCACGTCGCCCGCTTCCTTGAGGCGCGCGATGTCGTAGTTCGTGCTTGCCGCGGCATAATCCGGCGGGCTTGTAAATGGATGTGCGATGTAAGAAGTTCGGGTCGTGTTTCCATCGACCTCGACCAGTGCGAGCACAAAGGCGTCTGGCCTGTTGAGCGCACACATCACCTCGTTGTGCGAGACGGTGACCGTAGTGGCTCCCGCGGCGCGACCCTTGACCTCGATCATTCGCAGCGCCGGCCCCTTGGCATGAAGCTCATCGGGCACCACGGATTCGATGTCGTAGCCGCAGTTATCTGCGCTTCGATCCCGCGGCGTAAATCCCAGCTCCCGCTCGATAGCCATGACGGCACGCATGCCGGCAAGCTCTACCTCGCGCCTGCCTGCCGCACTGGATTCGGCGGTAGCATGCGAGTCGTGGGGTAGCATGCCAACTGGAATCACAAGCGCGCCGCCCAGCACCCTCGGAGTCGCGGGAGTGATGGTCTTTTCGCGCTGCAGCTCCGCCATGCGCATTTGTCTGCGGTCGCGCAGATCATCGGCGCGACGACGGGCATTCAGAGAGCTCAGGCGTGTCTTCCTGCCCTGCTTTTCTTTCTCCTCCAGCTCCCACGCGCGACCATCCCAATAATTGGCCTCGTCGGTAAGACGCGCGTCAACGGCTCGCTCGATCTTCTCGACCTGCGGAATACGACGATTGCGTACCTCTTCGAGGCTCACCGGGAGGATCTCGCGAATGGCGAAATCCATGGCAAGCGCGTCAATATCGCCGGTAAGCCACTCCTGCTCAGAAGCGATAGTGTGTGCGGCAGAGGCCTCGGACGGACGAGGACCGCGATAGTCCAAATAGGGCGCATAGCCCGCATCACGCGCTTCGCCCGCAGCGTCAACTTCAACGAACCTAAACTCTTTGGATACCGTACGTTTGGTGCCGTCGGTCAGCGTCGTGCCGTCCTGGACAGAGTTCTCGATATATAGCAAGAGTCTCGGCTTGTCTCCAAAATCTCTATCGTCCACGAGCACACAGCCCCGCTTAAGCGCCGAACCCATTTGGCCAATCAGCACCTTCACCGTTGCATCCAAAAGCGCCTCACCGGGGCATACCAACTCCGCGGGAACGAGCCCGGGGCCCTCTTTAGATTCTTTGTCAAAGCAAATACGCTCATAGGAGGCAAGCACGTGGCCGCATTCGCCGCCCATGCTCATCGAGCGAACCGAGAACGGCACTTCGAGCACCTCGAACCTGCCAGACTCGCGAGATGCCACGCGTCCTCCCAAGCGCTTCATTGCCGCCATGAAAAATGCCTGGATAAAGTGCGGCTCGAGCTTGCGCGCCTCCATGCGTTCCATGTCCTCGCGAATAGCGCTTACGCCGCGAGCGTCCATGACGTCATCGGTAAGCGCATACTCTTTGAGAAGCCGTTCAATGGAGCTCGTGTCGAGAGAAGCATCGACCACCTGGTTGAGCCGCGCCCGTACCTCGGGGTCATCGCCATAGCGAATCGCATCGAGGAGCAAGTCACGGAGCGTCTTGCCTTCAAAGGTAACTCTGCCCAAGATGTCGAAAACCTTACCGCCCAGCGCGGCACGTTCCACCTCGAGCTTGCTGAACAGGCGTTGGAACACCTCGCCCTCGCGCGTCTGCGTGGAGACAAGGTTCCACAGATGGCATACTTCGGTCTGACCGATGCGGTGAATACGACCGAAGCGCTGCTCGAGTCGATTGGGATTCCACGGCAGGTCGTAGTTGATCATAAGGTGCGCACGCTGCAGGTTAATGCCCTCGCCGGCGGCATCCGTAGCGACAAGGATGCGCGAGTTCGCATCCTGCTTGAACATTTCCTCGGCACGATGGCGCTCGTCGCGCGTCATACCGCCCTTAATGGTGAGCACGGCAGAACGGTCACCCAGGAGGGAGCCAATCTTCCCTGCGAGGTAGTTCAGCGTGTCCTTGTGTTCGGTAAAGATGATGAGCTTCTCACGTCGACCGTCCATGGCGAACATATTGGAATCGTCTTGCAGCAGTCGCGAAAGCTCCTCCCACTTACGGTCCTCGCCACTAATGCGAACATCGTTTGCCTTGCGCTCGAGCGTGCGTAAAATCGCGATCTCGGCATCGAGCTCAGCCGCAGTCGCCGCCGCAGAAGCGGTGTCTACGACGTCATCTTCCATTTGTTCGTACTCTTCGGAGTCGTAATCGTCCTCGTCAAAATCTCTGGAATCGATGCCCCATTTATCTGTATAGGCGACCTTGCCGCTCGCAACGCTTTTTGCCTCGGCGAGCTTGGACTCAAGTCGTATGCGACGACGCCGAAGCGACTGGTAGATGGCCTCGGGACTCGACGCAAGACGACGCTGCAAGATAGTCAAAGCAAAGCCGACGCTGTTCTTATGCTTGCCACCCAAGCGCTCCGCACGGTTAAACTCCTCGGTGACGTAATGAGTCACCGAGTCATAGAGCTCCTGCTCGGCAGGAGATAGGTCGTATTCGACTGTGTAGGCGCAGCGTTCGGGGAATAGCGGGCGCCCATCGAACTTGAGCAGCTCCTCTTTCACGAGGCGACGCATCACATCGGAAACATCGCAGTCAAGCGAAGGTGCGGGCGGAAGGCTCTGAGCCTGGCCGGCAGTGGAGCGCGCCGCAGGATTCTTAACGCGATTGCCTCCCGCAAACCGGTCCTTGTCCACGAGCGCCATAAAGTAGCGGAAGTCAGCAGGCTTGCCGTTGTGGGGCGTAGCCGTCAGAAGCAACAAGTTTTCGGCTGTGTCGCCCAAGAGCTGACCGAGCTTATAGCGTTTGGTCGGCTTGAACTCGCCGCCAAAGTTTGTCGCGCTCATCTTGTGGGCCTCGTCGCATACAACGAGATCCCACGAAGTTGCCCTTAGCTTCTTTTGGATCTCGTCGTTGCGAGCCAGCTTATCTAGGCGGCCGATACAAAAATCGACCTCATCGAAGGGATTCCCGGTAGCAGAAGACTCCAGAACATCATTTGTAAGCAAGCGGAATCTGAGCCCAAACTTTTGCCATAGCTCGTCTTGCCACTGTTCCACAAGATTACCGGGGGCCACGATAAGGCAACGCCTAAGATCGCCGCGAGCAATCATTTCTTTTATTAGGAGGCCTGTCATGATGGTCTTGCCTGCACCGGGGTCGTCCGCCAGCACATAACGCAGCGGCAAGCGCGGCAGCATTTCCTTGTAGACGGCCGAGATCTGGTGCGGCAGCGGCTCGATAGACGACGTACGAATAGCCAGATAGGGATCGAACAGATGAGCCAAGCCTATGCGATACGCTTCGGACACGAGTCGCAGGTCATCGGGGTCGGCATCGAACGCCCAGGCGCTGGACTTTTCGATGATGTATTTATCCTCGTCTGTATCGAAGAGAGGTTGGTCACCCAGTACGCCCTGGTCCGTCTTGTAGATTACGTTTAAGATGGAATCGCCATGCCATTCGACAGCCTTAATGGTCACGGGCGAATCCCCCACGATACCGCGAACGCGCGTACCGGGCGTTATCTCTGCTAGCTTTGCCATCACGCGCCCCGCTTTACGAGAAGCGAAAATGCGTGTCGCAAGATAACGCTAGGATTGTCTATCGAAGGAAGACACTCGCTGGCGAGCACCCCCCCCCGAAGAGTTTTCGTCTGAATGGCCACGAAAAATCTCCTGGGTTTTATTGATACCGGGGTGAAGGACGATTCACCCTTGTTACAGCTTTATCTATTGTCTTTCAATCAGCTTGCCGTGTCATGGGGTTTTCTGCAAAAGGAATCGTTTTTACCTCGCGCGGTTTGTTGCTCAACAATGCTGCGAATAGCGTGAATGCCTTGTGATCACTCCCGCGTCACCAGCGCCCATTAGCACGCTTACAGACGCTTTGGCACCTAACGCCCGTTGTTCGATGCACGCCCTTTACCCAAACGCCTACACTTGAGCATTACAGGTCAATTACGCCACCAGGCAAGCGAGGCTAACATGCGGTCCGAAAACGAACAGATTCATTACCGAGCAAAGTTCAGGCTTTCACCCTATTCGACTACCACGCCCTCAATCGTCGATGCGTATCGTCAGATCTACACCTGGGTGCGCGACAAAGAGAAGCGCAAGCGCCATGAGCAGAGCGCCTTTGAGTTTTTATCAAGCAATAAAGACGTTGCCTCCGACTTTGTATTTGGAAACCTCAGCTATCCCATTGGCTATTCTGGAGGCATGACCACAGGCAGCCGTGTGAGCATTTGCACTCGTGCAGCCTTTAACGACAAGCGAGGCAAGATTCCCGTCGCGTGGGCCTTTGAATATGACGAGCCCGACAGTCATTATTCGTATCGTCACTGGCACACTTGCATTGGCCTTGAGACGGCCGATGACAACTCCTGCCTAGTCAATATCAAAGTCACCTCTGCGACCCAGCCCGATTATGTGGGCTGGCCACTGCCAGAACCGGACCTCAATATTCCCCGCATCGCAAAGGTTCTGTTTTCGCTTCCCAATCATCGGGCATGCGTTGGAGAGACAGTCGTCAACACATCGTGCACGCGCCTGACGTTTGAGAACTTTGACGCCGAGTTCTCCGACAACCTTCTGAGCGGCCAGCGCGAGCTCCCCCTGATTCTAATAACCAGCGATGATACCGGTCGATATCCCGTCAAAGATCCCAGCAAGCTCGCCAATAACCTTATGGGCCTAGCCAACGTGTTTGCCGCCGACGAATCCGATGGTCGGCTCAAATCAAAGCTGTTCAATCTTTTTCTCTACGATACACCTGCCTATCGATACAACTGCCCCAAGTCATCGCTTCGTATTTACCAACCAAACATCAATCTGTCTGACGAAGAAGACGCGCGTCGACACCTCTGCATCAGGCGCGATAGGCTGAACGAGTACGGCAACAAGACATCCACGATACTTAACCGGAGCCTGGGGCGCTCGTTCTTGCGCGGCAGGGGCGATATTGTAGACACGAGCGATATTGCCTGGTACAAATCACGTCAATCAATTGGGGCGCTACGCAGCCGCATGGCAGAGATGAAACGCCATGCAGAGGATGAAACCGTAGCCGAGGCAAAACGCACCGAAGCGCTTGCCGCCTCGTACAGCCAAGAGACAATGGACAACCTTAAAGAGTTGCTGTCAAAAGAGACTGCAGACAGGCAGCTCTGGGAGGGGCTGGCAAACGATTACGCCGACAGCAACGCCGCATATGAGCAGCGTATTGAGCAACTGGAAAACAGCCTGCTCGAGTTGGATGAATCCGAGAACACAATCGCCAACTTAAAGTATCGACTCCAAGAGGCGCTGGAGCGAGCCGACCGCTCGGAAAAGCACGTAGCCGCACTCAGAGCAGAAGCATGTTTTGTCGAGGGGCTCGAGGCATTTCCGCGCACCCTTGAGGACGAGCTTAAGTTTGCTGCGAACCTCTGGCCCTCGCGTATTTTCGTTTTGCCCGAGGCATACGACTCAGCACGCCGCTATGATTTTGCCGATCTTGACGAGGAATGGCAGATCCTTAAATCCGTAGCGACCGTTATGTGGCAACTCAAGTTTGGGGAGCGCCCGACGACCGGAGACCTCTATAGCGAGTTTAAAAATCAGACCTCGTTTGACGCCGCGCCGACCGAGACCAAGCTGACTAAAAACGACACTGAGCTCATGCGGCTCCGCCAACGCACTTACAACGGTAAGCAGGTTTGCATCTTGCCACACATTAAGGGCAACGGTCGCAACCGCCGCGACCCATTCCGTCTGCACTTTTGTTTTGATGACGAGGCACAGTTAATCGTGATAGGCCACTGCGGCAGCCACCTGCCAACATCAGGAACTGCCAGGCAGTAAGGCGCCGCGCCAGCATGGGCGGAGAGCGCCCCCTACCTCCCCTCCGCTTTCAGCTTTAGCAGCAGGTCGCCCAGCTCGGGGCACTTGCTAGAGAGGCGCGTCTGGGGTCGCTCGCCCATCCCCCACCGCTGGCGGATCTCCTGGACGTGCGGACTCACGTGATAGTCCCCCTCCATCATCTGCTTGAGCAGCTTAGCGGTCACGCGCGCATCGGCTAGGGCGCTGTGGGCGTGGCCCGTCGACTCGTCGAACTCGATGCCAAACCACGTTGCCGCGTCGCCCAACGAGACTCGCCCGTGGCTGCCCACGTCCATGATTGAGGTGTAAAACGCCTGCAGGTCGGCCCAGTCCGTAGGAAATGCGGAAAGGTCGATGCGCTTTGCCTGGCACTCGGTCAAAAGTTGTCGACGGTCCGTCCCGCTCCAGCAAACTATCTGGGCGGAGTAGCGACCGATCCAATCGCCGAGCCTTTTGATCACCACATAGAGCGGATCGGCCATCGCGGTGTCCACGGCTGATATCCCTGTGAGCTCGCGGACGGGAAACGCAACGCCTTCGGTAAATTCCGTCTGCACAAACTGCGAGAACTCGCCCATAACGTTGCCGTGGTAATCGAGCTTGACGGCGCCGACCTCGATAATCTCATTGCGCAGTCCACGGCGCTGGCGCTGCTTTGGCACCGGCGCAAACTCAAAGTCCAGCACAATCTGGCGCGCAAAGTTCGTCGTATCGATAGCCGAGATACCCGGCGTCTTTTCAGCTGACACGGTTAGGGCCTTTCTCCGTTGCTGGCCGCTTACTACACAGGCGGCTACATTGCCGTAAGGATAGGCGCCCGTGCGGACATGAAAGCAGGGCGCAATGCCATGCCCGCAAAACCACTACGCCCCAAGTGCCGCCATGGGGATCACCGCCACGCCATCGTCGCGTGTGTAGGCAATGCTCCCCTTTCCAACCACGACCGCCAAAAACACCGGCGCGGCATTCTGGGCGGCAGGATTGGAGAGCACTTTCCTCTCCAGCGCCTTGAGATTTCTCGCTCCATCGTCTGCTTTCGCATCACTCAGCTTGACCTCGATGGCTCCCATCCGCACAGGTCCTCGGTCAGCTTGAGCCTGTTGAAGAGATCCAGGTACGCAGCGATGGTCCTCTCGTCGGGGCCCGCCTCACCGTACGAGGCGTCCTTTATGAGCGTCTTGTACGTGACAGCCTGGCTCTCGTTCATGGCAAGAGCTCGCAAAAGGCCGTATGCGAGCTCGGGCGATCATGCGACATGCGAAATTACGCCATTCTCAATGCTGTTTTTACGCTACTTTCAATGTAGTTTTTACGCCATGACCGCTGTAGTTTTTACGCCATATTCATTGAAGGTTTTACGCTTGGCATCATTGGCGCTTCCCATTCCGAACATCACATCAGAGCGCGCTTGGTTATCTCCGCTCGCACATCTCGGCAAACGAAATCAGCTTGGTATCTCCCCTGTTCGCCGCGGCATCCCGACATCCCTGCGTAAAGCCGCTTTTTGAGAATAGTGCATAGCTTTTTCGTTGCCGTCTAAAGAGCTCGCTTCGGTGCACGAGCTTTTGCAGCACGTCTTCGCCCGCCGGTTCATTGCGCCATTTGCACTCCGCAAACAGCGCAGCGCCCTCGCCATCGTCAACAATCAAGTCGATTTCTTCCTGCGTATGCGTGCGATTATCCGTCCCCCACCAGCGTCCGACGCTCGCCGGAACCACATCGAGCTGGCCCGCGCGCGCGAGTTCGTACACGTATTGTCTGCATATAAGCTCAAAGACCGTACCCATGTAATCCGATACGTGCGGCTCAATGCGCTTATACGCCATCTCGGCCATATCGTTTTGAATCAGCCCAATGTTCTGCGGCACAAACTTGTACCAGAACCTAAACATCTGGTCGCTCAGCAGATACACGGCTCGCTTATTGCTCGTCTCGTTTAGGGGCAGCTCGCGCTCGACAATCCCAAGCGACGCCAGCTTATCCACATAGCTCTTTACGTTGCTCGCAGGGATTCCCGTAGAGCTCGCAATCTCCGAGATCTTCGAGCGCCCCTGAGCAATTGATTGCACGATCGCATCATATTGCTCGGGATTGCGGCACTCTTGCAACAGCAGGTTACTCGGCTCCTCAAAGAGATAGCCCGTAGGAGTAAGGAAAAGACGTTTGATGTTGTCCTTGAGCGGTGCGGCGGGATCGACTTTCTCGATATACGCAGGAATGCCGCCCGTCATGCCATAGCAAACCGCAGCGTCTTCGCGACCCATGCTCTGCCACAGGTCGAGGGTCGTCGTAAAATCGAGCGGCATGATCTTAAACTGTGCCGTACGCCTACCGTATAGTGGGCTCTCGTAGCCCAACACCTGTTCCTCCATAAACGAAAGCGACGATCCGCACAGGATAAGCATGAGCTTGGTCTCTTTGTACAAGTGATCGATCTTGTCTTGCAGCAACGAGCTGATCTCGGGATTCGATTGGGCGAGATAGGGGTACTCGTCAATCACGACAATCAAACGTTCCGTGCGAGCCATGGTGGCCAATGCATCGAACGCCTCGTCAAAACTACGAAACGACACACCTGCAGCACCAACCGAACCCGCAAGTATCGCCTGGCTAAAGCCGTGCAGGTTTGCCTCCGCATTGGTACGACGTGCTTGAAAGTAAATAGCTTTCTTGCCTTGGATGAATTCTGTGATAAGGCGCGTTTTACCCACGCGACGGCGGCCGTAAATCACAGGCATCTCAAAGGAGTCCGTGCCATACAGTCGATTGAGCTCGGACATTTCCGCCGTTCTTCCGATAAACATTGGGCCGTCCTTCCTTTACGTTATAGCTAGCTATATTATACCTTTCTATAATATAGCTAGCTATAACGTAATTCGACAAGCGATGCACGCAAAAGGGGCGGTTGAAGTGCGGCTTGGCGCCGCATGACGTCGGCGGACGAGGCGATGCGTCCGCCGACGAATAGCACCAATATTGGTTACTTCTTGCTCTCGGGCAAGACCAGATCCACGGCAGCGTCCTTGGCAGCATCGATGTGCTGAGCCACAACCGGCGTCTGCGGAAGGATCAGGTTAAGGACAATGGCCATGATGGCGGTGGGGGTTACGGCATTGGAGCCGATGACGGTGGACACCCAGGTGGGCATACCCTCGCCGGCAAGGCAACCGCTGGCCATCCAGATACCCAGGCCAAAGACGACGGAGGTACCGACGATGGTGGTAGTGCGCTGCGTGAGGCCCTCGCGGGTGAACATGCGCACGCCGTTCATGGTGATGGTGCCAAAGACGCCGACGGTCGCGCCGCCGATGACGGGCTGCGGGATAGCGGAAAGGACGGCAGAAAGCTGCGGGAACAGACCGGCGATGGCAAAAACGGCCGCGATGGTCACAAAAACCCACTTGTTGACGACCTTGTTGGAGCAGATGATGCCCACGTTCTGGCCAAGGGCGCTGGTGGGAAGACCGCCCAGCAGACCGCCGACCATAGATGTGATGCCCTGGGACACGATAGCGCCAGAGAGCTCGCGCTCGGTGGGCATACGGTCGATGGAGCCCAGGCAGGCGGCGGAGACGTCACCGATAACCTGGATGGCAACCATGGGGAACACGACGGCGAGGGTAATGCAGACCTCGGGATCAAACTCGAGCGCGTAGGGCATGAGCTTGGGAAGGGCGAAGACCTGAGCGGTGGCGACGCTGGAGAAATCGATCATGCCAAAGGGGATTGAAACGATCATGCCAACGATCATGCCAAAGAACACGGATCCCAGCTTGAGCGTGCCCTTGCCAAAGTTGGCGAGCGCAAAGACAACGGCAAACGTGATAAGAGCGACGCACCATGCCTGCGGGGTGCCCCACAGCGGCGTACCCATACCGCCGGCCATATACTTGACGGCCGTGGGATACAGCGAAACGCCGATGGAGAAGATGACCGTACCGGTCACGACGGGCGGGAACAGCCACTTGATCTTGCTGTAGGCCAGACCAAAGAGGGCCGCGACAGCACCGCCGACAATCTCGCCGCCCAGCAGCGCACCAAAGCTAAAGCCCGAGGCACCCATGGCCTGAAGGGCCGGCAGGAACGCGAACGAAACGCCCATGACGATGGGCAGGCCGCCGCCGATGCGACGGAAGGGAGCGAAGGCCTGAAGGGCTGTGTCGAGTGCCGAAAGAATGAGCGCAACCTGAATGATGTCGGTGCTCTGCTGGCTATTAAAGCCGTAGACGCCGGCCATGATGACCGCCGGGGTAATGATGCCGGCAAACGATGCCAACACGTGCTGAAGGGCACACGGGATCATTTCCTTAACGGGCGGCATGCCTTCACGAGTGAACAGGGCTTCAGTGCCGTTCGTAACCGTCTCCTGGGCCATTTGACCACCAATCCTAGAAGTAGTTGTTTTCGCATCTAACGTTCTATTGTGACGCAGTGCGGGGCTGAGGTTGTGCCTTCGTTGCATATCGTATTTAAGAATTTTCTCATTCTCAATAATAATTTTTTGTTATCAGACTATTCTTCAGCTGAAATTTAACGTTTCAGCAGGTAACGAAAGTGCCTAGTCAAAATAACATCTAACTTTTCTTTTGGTCGACCGTTTACCGCCAAATTTCTACCGCTCGTCTATATTACGCAATGTACCTGCGAATATGCGAGTCAATAGACACCGTGTTACCATGATAAAAAATTGTTATGAACATTTCCGATTTCACCCAAAGGAGTTGCCCGTGAACGAGACCGTACGCCGCTTTTTGCCGATGGTCGATTTCCTGGAGCAGATACTTGGCAAGAACAGCGAGATCGTCCTGCATGATTTCTCGGATCCCGACCATGCCATCGTCGATATTCGTAACGGTATCGTGAGCGGCCGCAAGATTGGCGGACCCGCTACCGATCTTGCGCTCAAGATTATGCACGACCCCAAGTATCGCGACCTGCCGTTTATTACGGGCTACGAGGGGCGCGGTGCCGGTGGGAAGACGTTGGAATCCGCAACGTACTTTATCCGCGAGGATAACGAGATCGTCGGCATGCTCTGCGTCAACACCGATCTTTCGGCCGTGCGCAACATCAACGCCATGGCCCAGCAGCTTATGGCCTGCTTCGACGCCGCGCCGGTCCACACGGAGCCCTCCCCCATCGAAGTCGAGAGCCTTTCGGAGTCCACACAGGAGCTCATCGATCGCAGCATTTCCGAGTTGCTCGAAAGCCGCGGGCAGGATGTCGCCTCGCTCGGCCAGGCCGATCGCGTGGACGTTATTCGCCACCTTAACAGCAATGGCGTATTTATGCTCAAGGGCGCCGTTGCCTGCGCCGCCGCCGCGCTTGGCATCTCTGAGCCCAGCGTCTACCGCTATCTGCAAAAGGTCCGCAAGAAGGGCTAGCCCACTGGTCCCTTGGGGACGGAGGAAAACGGATCATTTTTGCCCGAGAGGCTGCTGAAGACTTTGTCCTGCTTAGGCTGCGGGCATCGCCCATCGCGACGGCGCCACTATACTTTTGAGTATCTGAGCATTTTGAAAGGCAGGATA
>OGRP01001047.1_pt1 | contig 21136 bp, 31 predicted proteins | sample 1553531 | NCBI WGS metagenome assembly OGRP01 (sample SAMEA2580045, study PRJEB22360) | human gut metagenome | biome: human gut; feature: human-associated habitat; material: faeces | place: Denmark | collected 2008/2010 | reverse complement strand
TCCGAAAGGACGTGCATTTTCGTCCCGCTTGGGCTATAATAAAGACAACTGGGAAAAGATGCGGGAAGAAATTCTGAATGCAGCGGCACGGTATCCCACCGTATTCAAATGGGAGGATGTTCATGGGAGGCGCTATGAGCAGATGGTTGTCCTGTATGGAGAGAAAGGAAGCCCTGCAAATATATTGCTCGCATGGAATGTCAGGCCGGATGGGACCACTCATTTTGTGACAGCTCACATGGAGAAGATATAAATGGCAAAATATCAGCAATTTGAATGTGTTTTATTGAAGGATGGCCGGATCGCCACGATCGTGGAGGTCTATGAGCCGGACGCCTATGATGCCGATATCGGGGATTCGCCCGAAGATTGGGCAACAGTTTATGGCATCCGGGATGATGAGATTGCGCGGAAGGCGACCAAGCAGGAGATAGAGCGAAAGTACCAGGAGTCCATGCGGCATCTGCGGGAACAGGAAATTTTGGAGTGAGCGATCAATGACGGAACAGGTAATTGCGGCGATTGAGGCCGCGCTCAAGCGTGGACTGCGGGTGGAGCTCCTGATGGACAAGGATGGAAACATCAGGGTACAGACGGTATCCCGCAAGAAACTGAATACAGGTCCCACGCCCTGAATGGTGGGCGGGAAGAGCTAAATGGAGCTGACAGGAGAAATCCTGTTGGCTCCTTTTTTATTTGCCCAAAGAGGTGATTTGCATGGAATACAACCAGGAATACATTGACCTGCTCAAACGCTCCCTGGCCGGAGAGAACGAGACCATCCGGATGTATCTGGCCTGCATGGCCGTGGCGCCAAACAGCGCCATTGCAAAGCTGCTGGAAATCCAGGCGGACGAGACGGACCACGTGGCGATCATCAGCGATCTGCTGCTGGAGGCTGTGGCCGGGGAGAGCGCCGACCAGGAAGAGCTGGTGCCGGGGGTGGAGTGATAAAAACGCCATGCGTGCATTTCAAGCAACACATGGCGTTTTCGGGAGGATGACCGTCAGTGGCAGGCTTTCCCTCATTTCTATCCACAGCATTTTGCTGACACGCTTATTATAACGGCGGGTTTGACTTTTTTCAAGCAGTGTTGGAGGTGATATGTCTGCTTGCGTATTATGGGACAAAAATCAGCCCCCATATGGACCGGACCCCGGAGGGCTATCTGATCTGCCGGGATGTTCCCATCAACCGCACCGGCACACAGGTGTACCTTGCTGGAGAACTCAACCTGGATGGAGACCCTGAGCGTGAGGTCACAGTTTATCGGTTGGAAGAAGATGTGTTTGCGCCGGCGGCCCTGGCAAGCCAGGAGGGCAAGGATGTGACACGGGGGCACCCTCCGGAAATGCTCACCGCGGAGAACCAGGCCGGCTACTCCAAAGGGCACCTGGAAAATGTACGCCGGAAGGGAGAGAACACGGTAGCGGACTTGATCATCAAAGACCCATCTCTGGCTGCTGATGTGGAGAGCGGAATGCTCCGGGAGGTATCCTGCGGCTACAACTGCAACTTTGAACCATATTTGGACGGATATAAGCAAACACATATCATCGGCAATCACGTGGCCGTCGTGCCGAAAGGCCGGGCGGGGGCCGCGGTTGCAATACAAGATACCGCCCCGGAGGCGGAGAAAGGTGGAAACAAACACATGAACGAATTCTGGAAGTCTGTCCTCCACGCCTTTGGAATGGCGGCGAAGGACGCCAGCCCGGAAGAGCTGGACAAGATGGTGGAGACTGCTGCCACCGCGCTGGACGCTGAGCCCGCCGAAAAGGTGCAGGAAGCGGAACCCGCGGAGAGCAAGACCGCCGAAGATGAAATGGTCGAGAAGGCCCCCAGGGGCGACGACCTGGGAAGCAAGCTGGACCGGATCATCGCCATGCTGGAGGCAAAGAGCCGCGGCGGCGAGGGCGAGCACCGGCTCCACGACGAGGGCGACATCGACGAAGAGATCGAGCGGCTGCTGGGCAAGGAAGAGGAGGGCAAGTCCATCACCATCCCTGTGGAGAATGACGCCTGTATGGACGCTGCGGCCAAGGATGCCGCTGTGGCTGTCCTGCGGAAAGTTCGCCCCGCTGTGGCCGCTATTGAGGACAAGCACGCCCGGGCGAAGGTCACCGATGCCCTGCTGTCCGCCGTGCGTGGCAAGGACATGATGGGTGAGATCGCCAAGGCCGCGCAGGACAGCGCAAGGGCCGCCGCTGAAAAGACAAGCAAAAACACTTATGAAACCATGTGCGCGGAGTCCGAGGCCGCCTATGCCGCACGGAATCCCCACAAGAAGAAGGAGGACTAATCATGGCACTGAATCCCCAGGTGATCGGCACCAGTATGCCCCACGGCTTTGCTGGTTGCTATGCGCGTCAGCCGGACATGATCGTCGAGACCCGCCCCTGCGGCGGCGATGACAAGATCGTGTTCGGAACCCCTGTGAAGTACGATGCGAACGGCAATGTGGTGGCATTTGCCGGAACCGGTACCACCGCCGCGCAGTTTGCCGGTGTGGCTGCCGCGGAGATCAAGAGCGCTCTGACCTATCTGGACCCGGGCAACGGACAGTTTGCTCCCGGCGAGGCGGTGGGTGTGTTCCAGCGGGGCAGCATCAATGTGAAGTGTTACGGCACCACAGCCCCCAAGCTGGGCGGCGCGGTGTATGTGCTGCTGAACACCACGGAGACCGCGGGGCTGTCCAACGTGCCTACCGGTTCTTTTACGGCGATGGAGGACGGCACCACAACCGCCAACACCGTGCAGCTGACAAATTGCCAGTGGGGCGGTCCCGCTGATGCAAACGGCGTGGCTGAGCTGGTCATCCTGACCCGCGCCAACGCCTGAAAGGAGGACTAACACATGAGCTTTACCAATGTTGGAACCACCAACGCCGGGGTGTTCACCGCCCGGACCCAGGGCGCAGTGACCGGCGTGCCCACTATGGACGCAAACGGCATTCAGTCCGGAAACGCGTTCCTGGTCTCCGAGCTGGAGAAGCGGGACCCGCTGATTCGCAAGCCCCTGACCAGTTTCACCTATCCCCGCGACATCGTGATCCAGTCCGGCGGCGGCTGGGTGGATTATGTGTCCGCCATGACGGTGGCCTATGGCTTGACCGGAGGCGCGGGCGCATCTCCTGTGACAGCAGGCAGTGCCAACGGCATCCCCATCGTGCAGGCCAGTGTGGACAAGGGCGTGTTCAAGGCCCACACCTTCGCGGCGGCCCTGCGGGTCATGTGGCAGGATATGCAGCGGGCCAACTACATCGGCCGGTCCCTGGACAATCTGCTGCAGGATGGCGTGCGAATGTCTTATGACAAGCACGTGGATCAGAACACCTATACCGGAATCACCGAGTATGGCACCACGGGCCTTGTGAACAGCCCCCTGGCGACAGAGACCACCGCCGCAGCCACCGGCACCAGTTCCGGAACGGAGTGGAGCACCAAGACGCCCGATCAGATTCTGAACGACGTGAACACTGCCCTGCTGACGGTTTGGGCGGCCAACGGCTACGACCTCTCCGCCATCCCCAACCACATCCTGCTGCCCTATGAGCAGTATAACTACATCATGACCACCAAGGTAACCGACCTGGCCACTGAGACCATCTTCGACTTCCTGATGAAGAACAACGTGGCGGCCAAGAACGGCGGCGACCTGTTTATCGGCGCAACGGCCTGGTGTAAGGGTGCGGGCTCCGCCGATGCAGACCGCATGGTGGTGTACGTGAACCACGAGCGGTTTGTGAAGGAGGACGAGCTGGTGCCCCTGAGCCGGATCATGTCTCAGCCCAATGTGGAAAACGTCTGCTACGACACCGCTTACATGGCGAACCTCTCTGAGGTGGAAATCTTCTATCCCACCTCCATCCTGTATGTGGACGGAATTTGAGGTGGCTGTATGTTTGTGCTGAGCAAACGGAACATCATCCTTCCCGCGCCGGATGGCTCCGCGGCTGTCCGGCTGCGGGCGGGCATGATGGAGACCGTGCCGGACTGGGCGGCGGAAACGCCTTACTTTAAGGCGCTGGTGAGGGACGGGAAGATCGTGCCCTCCGGAACCTCCGACAGGGAGACACAGACGGCGGCGGAGAAGAAGGTCAAGACCCGCCGGGGAAAAGAGACGACTGAGGAGTAAGAAAGGAGACTGCGGGCATGTACGGCTGGGGCAAACCTCAATTTTTCGGTGTGAAGGCCGCTGCGGCCAACATCGGGCACAGTGTTGGAAATTACACGGTAGAGGACTTCCGCACGGACTACCCGCAGTTTTTCAACAAAGAGGGATACTTCCTGGGCTCTCTCCCCATGCTGGAACAGATCATCCGGATGGCGAATGGGAGCATCCAGCCGGACCGGTGGCTGGACGGTTGGCGGTATGCCGTGGGGCTTTACGTGGCCCACTACGCCACCCTGTCCCTGAGAGGGTATGCGGAGAGCAACGAGACCCCCCAGCAGGCCGCCGCCTCCGGGGCGCTTGTGGGCATGGTCAAGAGTGCAACACTGGGCGACGCCTCCGTCACTTACGACACCGCCGCCATCACGGCGGGCACCGAGGACTGGGGCGACCTGAACTCCACCACCTACGGGCAGATTTTGGCGAACCGGGCGAAGCTGATCGGGATGGGAGGCACGATGGTCCTATGAACTGGCAGGATTGGTACACCGACACCATGAGCGTTTACCGGGTGCGGGAGGTCCTGGACGGCAATTTGACCCGGCATGAGCGGGCGCTGGTGTCCGGGAACATCCCCTGCCGCATCTACCAGAGCGACAACAGGACCGTTAACATGACCGAGACAGCGGCCAGCCTGAAGGAGTCCGACCACCTGGCCTGCGACATCTCTGTGGATGTGCGGGCCGGGGACGAGCTGGTGATTACCAGAGGCGGCAGGCTGGGAAAGCCGGGGCCGGTCATCCGGGCCTTTGCCGGGGAGCCGAATCTCTACTATGAGCCGTTCGGGGCCATCATCCCGGGGCTGGCCCATCAGGAAATCCGGCTGTTACAGCAGGAGCGTGTGACATGACACTGGAAGAGCGGATTGCACAGCTGCGGGATGTGGAGGCGCGGTTTCCCGGGGAGCTGACCGCCGTTGCGAAGGGAGCCACCATCCGGGCCGTGGAAAAGGCCGCGGAGCTGACGCCGCCCACGCTGGACGATCTCTCCGGCACCAATACCCGGTCCGGTGGGATGAAGCAGCACTGGGCTACGGATTCCAGAGTGGTGCCTGTGAAGCGGGGCAGCACCTATGTGACGGAGCTGAACAACGACAAGCAGTATGCCTCCTACGTCAACGACGGCCACCGGATGGACCGGCATTTCGTGCCGGGATTGGTCATCAACCCGGAGAGCGGGATGCTGGAGTACAACCCGGACGGAAAAGGCGGCATCGTGGTGGGCACGAAGACCCAGTATGTGGAGGGGCTGTTCATGGCAGAGGCGGCCCATGAGGAATACCATCGGGTAGTTCGTGCGGAAGCGGAACGGCTGCGGAGGATGCTGGAATGAACTTCACGATTTCCACAATTGCAAAGAGTCTGGCGGACTATCTGGCCCCGTCCTTCCCCGGTGTGACCTTCTACGAGGACCCGAACCAGCAGGACAGTAAACCGCCGATGATGTTTTTGCAGCAGCGGTACGCCCACATCGAGCCCCGGCGGAACAACGGGTATTATCTGCGGCGGATCGGGCTGGACCTGACGTATCTGGTGGACTACAACCTGCCGGACTTGCAGCAGCAGTACCAGCAGGCGGCGGAACAGCTGGACCTGCGGATGGAGACCTTCCCTTATTCGGACGGAACGGACACCGCCCTGCTGCGGACCTATGAACGGGAGTGGCGGATTGACCTGGACGCGCTTCACTACAAGTTCGAGCTGCGGGTGTGGGTCACCATTCCGGAGGACAGCGTGAAGATGGAGACCATGGACTACGACGAAAGGCTGAAAGATGGCTAAGAAATACAGGCGGGAGGTCCTGCTGCGGGACCCCCGATTTGCAAGATACCAGAAGGACTTCCTGGGAGTGGTCCTTTCCAAATCCGAATACACCATAGCCGAGGCCGAAAAGGCGGTCAAGGCATTTTTCAAACAAAAAGGAGCGTGATTTGTATGGCTGGCGGCACCTGGCAGAGCCAGAACAAGATTCGGCCCGGCGTCTACATCCGGTTTACTTCTAACCGGGACCTGGGGCTGACGGTCAGCGACCGGGGCACGGTGGCGATTCCGGCGGCCCTCTCCTGGGGCCCGGTGGAGACCGTACAGACCATTGCGGCCGGGGCGGACATGGTCCCGTACACGGGGTATGATATCACCGACCCCAAAAACAGGTTTCTGAACGAGATGTTCAAGGGCACCAACCGGACGGCGGCGCCCAACAAGGTCCTGCTGTACCGCCTGGGGGCGACGGGGCAGAAGCAGGCTGCGGCGGAGATCGCTCCGCTGACAGCGACGGCCAGATATCCCGGCGTCCGGGGCAATGACATCACCATCGTGGTGACCGAACTGACAGACCCGGCGGACGCCTTCACCGTCTCCACAGTGGTGGGCGGCGTGATCGAGGACCAGCAGACGGCCAAGACTGTGGAGGACCTGACGGCCAACGACTGGGTGACATTCTCTGGAACCGGTGCCTTGGCGGCGAGCGTGGGCGCGCCCCTCACCGGCGGCGCGGAGGGCGGTCCGGCCTCCCGCGATTATACGGCCTTCCTGACGGCCATCGAGCCGTACAAGTTCGACGTGCTGGCCTACGATGGCTCGGACTCTGCCGTGGAGGATGCCTTCCAGGCGTTCATCAAGCGGATCGCCGACGAGGAGGGCGCACAGTCCCAGCTGGTGGCGGCGGGCCTGACCAACCCGGACTCCCGGTACATCACCAACGTGAACTCCGGCGTGGTACTCTCTGACGGAACAGCTTTGACGCCCCAGCAGGTGGTGTGGTGGGCCGCTGGCGCCCAGGCAGGGGCCCGGTACAACGAGTCCCTGACCTACGCCGCGTACCCCGGCGCGGTGGATGTGACGCCGAAGCGGGCCAATTCCGGGTATGAGGAGGCTTTGCAGAAGGGGGAGTTCGTGCTGTTCGCGGACGACGGCGTGGTGAAGGTGGAGCAGGACATCAACTCTCTGGTGACCTATACCACGGACATCACCGAGCCCTACCACAAGAACCGGGTCATGCGACTGCTGAACACCATCGCCAATGACATCTATGAGCAGTTCTCCGACGGTTTCATCGGCGTGGTGAACAACAACGAGGCGGGCCGGATGCAGTTCAAGAGCGCCATTGTGGGCTATCTGCTGGACATCCAGGCAAACAGCGGCATCCAGAACTTCGACGCGGAGGATGTGACCGTGGAGGCGGGCGAGGCCATTGACGCCATCGTGGTCAATCTGGCGATTCAGCCGGTGGATTCCGTGGAGAAGATTTACGTCACCATCTCGGTGAACTGAGGGAGGTGTGATACATGGCGTATTTACTGGCAAAGGACACCCTGAACGGCGCGGAGGGTTCCATCGTCGTGACCCGTGACGGCAAAAACTATGTGGTGGCCGGGATGCGGAACATCACCACCAACGCTGAGATGCAGTCCAACGATATGCGGGTCATCGGCACCCGGACCATCCAGGACAAGCCCAACGGCGCCAAGCTGACGGGCACTGGGAATATCTACTACGGCACCAACCTGTGGACGGACATGGTGCTGGAGTATATCCAGACCGGCGTGATGCCGGAGTTCGACATCCAGATCACCAACCATGACCCCACCACGTCCGTGGGCGCTCAGGTGATGGCCTATTACGGATGCCACCTGACCGGGACCGTCCCGCTGAGCATTCTCAATGACGAGGAGTCCATGCTGAGCTACGACTTCAACTTCGCTTACACCCGGGTGGCCCGGCTGCAATCGTTCAACGACCCGGCACAGCTGGGGAACTAAGGAGGAAACATGAGCAATTTGTCTGCGTTCCTGCATCCCGTGACGGTGCAGGAAGAGAAGGAGATCGTCATTTCCAGACGGTTTTTGGATGAGGACGGCAACCCGGCCAAGTTCAAGATTCGGTCCATTACCCAGGACGAGGCGGACGCGCTGCTGAAGCAGTCCACCCGGACCGTGAAGAAGCGGGACGGCAGCCTGGAGCGGACGGTGGACGACCAGGACTTCAACCGGCGCTTGATCGTGGCGGCCACGCTGGTGCCGGACTTCCGGTCCACGGAGCTGTGCGGCGCCTATGGCGTCATGGACCCGCTGATGGTCCCCGGCAAGATGCTGTTTTCCGGGGAGTTCAGCAATCTTCTCCGGGAGATTCTGGACCTGTCCGGCCTTGGCGGTTCTGTGGAGGACGAGGCAAAAAACTGATCGCCGGGGACGCCTGGGACGTTGACACGCTGGTGGCCTACTACTGCTTTGTCAACCTCGGGTGGGCCCCCGGTCAGTATGACGCTCTGCCCCGGCGGGAAAAGGCCCTGGTGCGGGTCTTTGCCCTGCGGAGCATGGAGGAGAACAAACAGCTGCAGGACAGCTTGAAAAAGAGGTGAGACCGTGGCGGTCATTGAAGATACTCTCCGATTAAATGATGAATATTCCCGAGTCATTCGGGACTACATCAACAATTTGAACCGTGCTGGGAATTCCGCACGAAACGGGGCCAATAGCAACCGCCTGTATGGCAACAGCGCGGCCAATGCCGCCCGGCAGACCTCCGGGCTGGTGAGTGAGCTGCGCAGTCTGGCGGGGGCGTATCTTGGCATTCAGGGCGTGCGGGCGCTGACGGGGCTTTCGGACTCCATGACGAGCATCACGGCCCGGCTGGACATGATGAACGACGGCTTGCAGACCACGGAGGAGCTGAACCGGATGATCTATGAGTCCGCCCAGAGAGTTGGAGCGTCTTATCAGCAGACGGCTAGTTTTATTTCTAAAATCGGAATTTTGGCTGGAGACGCATTCCAGTCCTCAGAACAAACGGTTACATTCGCGGAGCAGCTCAATAAAATCATGGCTTTGTCCGGGACAACTTCAGCAGAAGCAAGCGGGGCTATCACTCAATTAACACAGGCGCTGGCTTCTGGAGTCCTGCGGGGCGATGAGCTGAACTCTGTTATGGAACAACTTCCTATGATTCAAAATGTAATTGCGGATTATATGGGAGTTTCCAAGGGAGCCATCAGGGATTTGGCGGCAGAAGGTTTGATTACTGCCGATGTTGTTAAGAATGCCGTGTTGAACGCGGCGGACTATATCAACGCTAAATTTGAGAATATGCCGGTTACTTGGGGCAGAGTATGGAATCGTATGCAGAATGCAGCCATTTGGGCATTGCAGCCCGTTTTGAACGCGGTGAACTGGCTGGCGAACAATCTGTCCATCATCGGGCCGATTGTGGCTGGGCTGGCGGCGTCCTTTGTGGTGTTCCAGGTGGCGGCCCACTGGACGCAGATCGCGGCCGCGGCGGCGGGGGCCTTTCACGCTGTTGTGAGAGTTCTTACGATAGGGTTTGGCGTTTTGACTGGAAATGTAACAGCAGGCCGCGCAGCGGTTCTTGCATTCAACAGTGCCCTTTTGGCGTCCCCGATCACTTGGATCATCATGCTGGTGGGGGTACTGATCGGGCTGCTGTACGCAGGCGTGGCGGTCTTTAACAAAATCACGGGAGCAAGTGTTTCGGCAACTGGAATCATTGCTGGGTCGGTCCTATGGCTTGCGGCTACGATAGGGAACACCGTCATTGGACTTCTGAATGGGATTATTCAATCTATTTGGACCCTCTTTGTGAGCCCGTTCCTCGGAACGATAGAGTGGGTACTCAATGCGGCGAACGGCGGATTTGATTCCTTCGGCGGCGCTGTGGCAAACCTGATTGGAAATATCGTGTCCTGGTTCTTGGACCTTGGGAAAGTTGTCACGACGATCATTGACGCCATTTTTGGGACAGACTGGACCGCTGGCCTTACATCTCTGCAGAACAGCGTTCTTCAATGGGGAAAAAACGAAAATGCCATTACATTGAACAGAACTGCGCCGACCATAAACTATCGCTTTGGGGCAAAAGATGCTTTTCAGACCGGCTACAACTGGGGCAGCGATCTTTTTGACGGCGGCACATCGGAGCTGTTTGCCCAGTCCACGGCCTATGACAACATCGCCTCCATCGCCGGCAGCGTGAAGGGCATTGAGAAGTCCGTGAACATGAGCGAGGAGGACATCAGGGCTCTGGTGGACGTGGCGGAGCGGCGGTATGTGAACAACGTCAATCTGACGGCCCAGACGCCGGTCATCACCATCAACGGGGCCAACACCGGCCGCACGGCGGCGGACCGGCAGAACCTGGCAAACGCCATCCGGGACATCCTGATCGAGCAGGTGTCCTCCGGGGCTGCCAGGACCACGGCGCGGGCGTTTTGAAAACAGAAAAGCGGCACCCTGCGGCACCGCGTTTCTCACTGGGCTTTTTTCAATTTGGCGATTTCCTCGCTGTGCAGCTTCAACACTGCGTCGTGGACTTCCAGTTTTTCTATGACCTTTTTGCGGTCATTGTCTTTTGGGATTTGGCCCACTTCTTCTTTCAAGTCTGAGAGCATTTCGGCCAGCATGTTGAATTTGGGCGTGACCTCATTTTCCATGACAACCTTCATCAGACCAGCCATTCGATCTTCGGACTCTTTGATCTTGGAATCCATCAGAGCGGCAATGGCTTGCAAATCCTTTTCATCAAGCATTTCATCACCCCGCTACACATTATATCTGTTTGCGTCGGTGCCTGTCAAGAAAGGAGGGGCTATGGGAGAAAATATCTACAGTATTTTTATCCAGCGTGGAACTGCCAAGGTCCGCCTTCCGGTCAACCCTGCAAAACTCCCGGTATCAAAAGAAGCGGATAACGGCGAATACAACGTTCTTGGTATCGGACCCATTATGGTTCCCCGTACTCCGAAGCTGCGTGAAGTAACGATTTCCAGCTGGTTTCCCGGAAGGCCCCTTTATGGAACCCAACTGTGGGACGGTTTCCATGCACCGGAATATTACATCAACTTTTTTCAGTCTGCAATGGATGAAAGAGCTGTCGTAGACTATATCCCTGTCCGAAGCTATGAAAACGGAGAGCCGTTTGCGACAACTCTGTCCGGCTTTTCTGCGCTGGTCACCCAGTTCAACACAGAGGAGCGGGGCGGGGAGACCGGGGATTTCTACTACGACCTGACATTGACCGAGTACCGGGATTACACGCCGGGCGTCATTCAGGTGCAGCCCCAGGGCGGCGGAACGCCTGCGGTGGCGACCACGGAGCCGTCCCGGGACATCCCGCAGGGGCAGCTGGTGGTGGGGACCACGTGCATTGCAAACGGTCCCTATTACTACACCAGCTACGGCGACGAGCCCCACGGAAACGGCAATGGCCGGACGGTGGTGGTGTCCCGGATCGTGGACGCCGCCCGGGCTTATCCCATCCATGTGACCACGGAGAGCGGCGGGGCGCTTGGATGGATGAAGAGGGAGGCGCTGCAGGTGGTGAGCAACACATGAAATGCGAGCTGCTGATCGCCAACAAGCGCAGCGGGAAGGTTTGGGACGTGGTGAACTGCACCCAGACCGCCTCCTGGACCACCAACCGGACCGGGAGCCCCGGGACCTTCAAGTTCACCCTGAACAAGTGCGCGGACATCGCCTTTCTGGAGGGCGACGTGGTGCGGTTCTCCGTGGATGGGGAATTGCAGTTCTACGGCTGGGTATTCACGAAGGTCAAAAACCGCTGGGACGAGATCGAGGTCACCTGCTATGACCGGCTGCGGTACCTGAAGGCCAACGCCTCCTATGCCTTCTATGATTACAAGGTGGGGGACATGATTCGGCAGATCGCCGCGGACTTTCAGCTGGATGTGGGCGCTGTGGCGGACACCGGATACGCCATCCCATCCTTCATCAAGGAGGACGAGACGGTGCTGGACATGATCGGCGAGGCGGTGCAGCAGACGCTGCTCAACACCGGGAACATCTATGTGTTTTTCGACGATGGGAACGGGCTGGCTTTGCGGCGGCCGGAGGACATGATCTCCCCAGTGGTGATCGGGGAGCGGTCCCTGCTGACGGAGTACGAGTACAAGACCGACATCGACGAGCAGACGTACAACTCCGTGAAGCTGGCCCGGCCCAACGAGGAGACCGGACGGTGGGAGGTGGTGATCGCGGAGGACTCCGCCAACATCGGACAGTGGGGACTTTTGCAGCTGTATCAGACCGTGGACGAGGACGTGAACGACGCGCAGATGCGCGCCCAAGCGCAGGCGTCCCTGGCGTACTACAACCGGCGGATGCGGACGGTCAAGGTGAATTCTCTGGGCGTCCCGGGCCTGCGGGCGGGACAGATGGTCTTGATGAAAGTCCCGGGCCTGGGCGACATCAACCTGGACCAGTATGTGCTGCTGGAGCAGGTGACCCACACCTGGGAGAACGACGTACACACCATGGAATTTGAGACGATGGCGATTTGAGTATGGAACTGAGAGATGTTTTGCAACAGATGATCCAGGAGAACACCCGGGCGGGGCAGCCCACGGACCTGCGGATCGGGACCGTGACGAAGGCAGACCCGCTGGAGATCACCATCAACACCCAGATGGCCCCGCTGCGGGCGGGGGTGCTGCTGCTGACGGAGTGTGTGGTGGAGAAGAAGATTCCCATTTTGCAGCACACCCACGAGATACACGATACGGCCACTGGCGGGGGCAGCTGTGACCCGGCGCTGCTGGAGAGCCAGATTATCTGTCAGGAGTTCGGACAGGCCCTGCCGGTGGAAAACGGTTATATCATCCTGAACCGCGCGTTAGCGGTGGGGGATGAGGTGATTTTACTCCGGGTGCAGAACGGACAGAGGTTCATCGTGCTGTCCCGCGTCTTTAAGGGGTGAGAGAATGCCGACATTACCGACGAGTTCGATTGACATTTCCGCCGGCGTGACCTTCCAGCAGCAGCCCTCCCGGACGTGGTACATCAACAGGGAGACCCGGAGAATACAGGGAGAGGTGGACGGACTGGCAGCCGTCCGGCAGGCGGTGGAGATCATTCTGAACGTGGAGCGGTTCCGCTGGCAGATTTACCGGCCCTACTCCGGGATGCAGTGGGAGGGGCTGATCGGCCAGGACCCGGGGTATGTGGCGTCCGAATTGCAGCGCCGGATCACCGCAGCCCTGACCATGGACGACCGGGTCCGGGGGATTTCCGGCTTTACCTATACTGCGGCCGGGAACACTCTGTCGGCCGCCTTCACGGTGAACACCGTATATGGCGATACTCAGACCAGCGTGGAGGTGAACCTGAATTGATCGATTTTACGCAATACACCTATCAAAATCTGCTGCAGACCATGCTGGACCGGGTGCCGGACACCTACGACAAGCGGGACACGGCCCCCATCCCCACGGCCCTGGGCCCGACGGCCTTTGTGATGGAGGGGTTTTATCTCTCCCTGGACCAGGTGCAGCGGCAGGCGTTTGTGCAGACGGCCTCCGGACAGTCTCTGGATGATCTGGCGGTGATTGCGGGCCTGACGAGATACCCCGCTTCTGCTGCGGTGCGGCTGGGCGTGTTCAACGCCGCTGTGGCGATTGGCGCACGGTTCTCCACCATCAACGGGGAGAACTCCATCAACTTCATTGTGACGGCCGCAGACACCCCGGAGGACCCGGAGGAGGGATTCCACTATTACCAGCTGACGGCGGAGACGGCGGGGCCCATCGGCAACGAGTACACCGGGCCGATTCTGCCCATCACCGCCATTCCCGGCCTCACCAGCGCCCAGATTACGGACATTCTGGTGCCGGGGGACGACACGGAGACGGACGAATCGTTCCGGGAGCGGATCGTCGAGGCCCTGAATGAGCGGCCCTTCGGCGGGAATATCGCCGCGTACAAGCAATATGTGGGCGGCCTGGACGGCGTTGGCAGCGTGCAGGTGTACCCCACCTGGAACGGCGGGGGGACGGTGAAGCTGTCTGTCCTGGGGGCGGACTGGCTTCCTGCTTCGTCTACTCTGGTGGAGAATGTGCAGAAGGCCGTGGACCCGCCCCCCAACCAGGGGCTGGGTCTGGGCATGGCCCCCATCGGGGCGCAGGTGACGGTGGTGGCTCCCACAGAGCTGACGGTGAACGTCTCCGCCACGGTGACGCTGGCCTCCGGCTATGAGATCGGGCAGGTGCAGCAGCCCATTGAGGACGCCATCGAGGCGTATTTGCTGACAGTGCGGCAGGCGTGGGACACCAACACCAGCACCACCAGCGTGGTGTATGAGGCCAACGTGTACCTTGCGAGAATTACCGCGGCCATTGTAGGCGTTACCGGCGTGGTGAATGCCACGAATGTACAGCTGAATGGCGGGACAGCGGATTTGATTCTGACGGAGAGCGGCGCCACCCAGCAGGTGCCCGTGATGGGGACGGTGAGTCTAAGTGCCGGAACTTGATTATGAGATGTTGAAGCTGCTGCCACCCTGGTATCGGGAAATTCTGGACTACCGGGAAATCTGCCGGACGGAGGAGGCGCAGCTGGAAACCCTGGCGGGGGAGATCACGTCCGTGGCGGACAATTTCTTCTTCCAGACCATGGATCTGTCTGCGATTGAGATGTGGGAGCGGATTTTCGGCATTGTTCCCAATCCGCAGACGGAGGACCTGGAGTTCCGGCGGTATCGGGTGCTGAACCGCATCACCACGAAGCCGCCGTACACACTGGGGTTTCTGTATCAGAAGCTGGACGAGCTGATCGGGCCGGGGCTGTGGGAAGTCCATGTGGACTATCCCAACTACACCCTGTACATCGAGAGCAGTGCCCAGAATCAGAACTATGCCACGGAGGTGGCGTTCACCATCAACCGGATCAAGCCCGCCCACATCGTCTATGTGAACACGCCCTTCATCCGGAGCGGGCTTCTTTTGAGTGAGCAGATCGAGCGGCTCATTCGGACTTACAACTACAAGCTGGGTTCGTGGGCGCTGGGGCAACTGCCCTTTGCCACGGACGGCGAGAATGAGGTGGTTAAATTGCCGGAGACTCCATCCATCCAACAGGCCCTTTTGACGGGGGTGGCCGATTTTGTCAGCGGAGACGTGGCCTCTGCCCGGATCAATGGGACAATCTCCATCACAGACCTGACAAAGAGCGTGTCGGGAAGCGTCCTGACGATCACATACACGGTTGCGGCGGCCCAGACTGCGGAGATCACGTCCGCGGAGCTGCTGGACGGGGAGGGGAATGTGCTGACGGCCTCCCGGGTCTATGTGCCGGTGGGGGATTCCGTTGTGATGAAGCATACAATTCCGGTTTCGGAAGGAGTGGTGAACAATGGCGGATAATCCGATTACGGTCCATCTTCCGGCTGATCTGCCGGAGGACTGGGCGGAAAACCAGATTGTGGCCCCGGAGGGGCAGAGCGTGGGGCTGAGCCAGCAGCACGGGTACAACTACCTGATGGAGCAGGTGAACAATGCCCAGACGGCGGCGATTCAGATCGGGGCGGCGTTTTCTGAGCTGGCCACCACGGAGGATTTGGGCGGGATGCTGACCGCGCAGATTCAGGTGACGTACAACGGGGGTGGGAACTGATGGCGATTTATCGGTGGCGGAAAAGCACACCTGCCCATAGTATTAACGAGATAAGTACCGGACATACACGAGAGACCATTTGTGATTTTGGGACTACTCCCCCTACAGGTGCAAAAATTAAATACGCATCATCTGTAACAGTTGACAGTAATGGAACTCTTTCTTTAGTTTCTCCTGCTTCAGTTAATTGTAGCTGGGAATATGGTACAAATGTGCCTCTGAACGGCAAGACATATGTGCAAGTCGATTCGGGAACTATTTACATGATAGAGCTTACTGGCCAAATATATACCTCCAGGTCAGGAGGGGATGGTAGCGATTACATTGTTGTTTTAGATACAAATACTGCTAAGCCTGTCTATTTAGTAAGTATAGGTTCTTTAACAGCAGGTAGTTTTATCGACTACATTTACTCCACCAATTCTACCGCATACCCCAACGGCGGGGTGAAGGACGGTTACTATTACGACCAGCGGGCAGAGCTTAGTTTTTCTACCATTATCAACGTCCCGCCACAAGCCATGCAAGGCAATCAGATTACGGTGTCCTGGACGGCGGTTGACGGTGCTGACAGCTACATCTTGGAGCGCAAGGCGGACACGGACGCTGACTGGGTGCAGGTCTATTCCGGGGCGAATCTGACTTTCAGCGAGGTCGTGGGCACCTGGACGAGTGTACAGTACCGTGTCAAGGCTGGCGTCTCCGGCACCTACGGGGACTACACTACCAGCGCCTCTGTGCCTGTGGTATCCGCCTCCGCTGTGGTGATCTCCGGCTCTGACGGGAATCTGGGGACGCTGGTCAATGATGTGTCTTACACGGTGTCCTCTAACGGCACGAACCCCTTGACGGTGACGGAGATCATCAATGGAACCACTGCCCGGACATTCACAGCAACAAACGGCGCCAACAACAAGATTTTGGTGGTGGACTTGCCCACGGGCACGGGCACCATCAAGATTACGGCATCCACCAATCCCGGCAGCGGTGTGGTGACGGTGACGCGCAATTGGACATACACCAAGACGGCGCCGACGTTTGCCAATACTGGCAGCACGGCGCAACTGCAACAGAATGGGAAGAACATTTTCCCGCTGACGCTGTTGGAGTGTGTGCGTGGCAGGGAAAATTTGGCGCCGGGTGGGTTTGGGCTAGGCACAGTTGCTGTTAACATTTCGGACCTGAATGATGCCACAAAAAACGGATGGTACATGAATGCTGCGGGTGGAGAAGCCGTACACGCTCCGGACAATGTTGCTGGTTGGCTTGTACTGGTGTGCGCATACGCTGATGAGATTGTGTTTCAAACTGCATATCGCTACGGGAGTGACGAGGGCCTGATAAGTGCTCGGCGATCCCATCACTATCTTTTTGGAGGGTGGCAGCCTTGGGAGTGGATCAATCCCCCCACTCTGTTGGGCGTCGAGTACCGCACCGTGGAGCGATACAACGGAAAGCCTGTGTATGCCAAAGCAATCAATTTCGGTCAGGCACCAAATGCCACATACAAAGAAGTCTCTCATGGGATAGAAGATTTCAGCCAGCTCGTCTCATATACAGGGATGATGGGAGGCGCCAATCTGATCGAAGCCCCTGCGCTTGACAATATTCTGATCAATGCCTCAATTATCCGGATCACGACAAATACGGATGCGTCCGGAAGCTATGTATATCTTGTCTTGCGTTACATAAAAACAACCGATTGAGGAGGGCGCCATGAAGATCATCAAATACCAGCTGGCGACAGAGATCAACCACGGCACCCCTGAGGAGCCGGACATCGAGACGGTGCTCTCCGGTGTTGCGATGCCCTACACGGAGGCATCTTACGCCATCGCCCAGACGGAGGCATATCAAGGGCAGATTACCGTGGAGGATGATGGACAGCCGGAGCCGGAACCTGAACCGGAGTATGTGACCTATGCGGAGCTTGCGAAAGCAATCAGAGAGGGCGTGAACGCGGTATGACAGACAAGCAGTTTGTACTTACCACCATGCGGGATACCGGGCTTGCGAGGGCACAGACCCTCCAGGCCCAGGTTTCGGACATGACCGGGACGGAGCTGTATGCCTCCGAGGACTACATCCCCAGCTTTACGGCGGCCTGTGACGCCATGAACATGCTGGAACGCAAGGCGGGCTTTGTCTGCCGGTCTACGGCGGGGCGTGTGGTGCGTCTCCTCCAACCCTATGACAGCACCATCTACACGGACGAGCCGGAGGAACTGCCCGCACAGTGGGGCTTTGCGTGGAGTACAGACCCGGCCAAGGCCCTGCCGTTTATCGCCGTCTCCACTTCGCCGTATATGACCGGGGACTGCTGCACCTATGACGGCCACGTCTGGCGGTCCGGTCAGGACAACAACGTGTGGGAACCCGGAAGCGTGGGCGTGAAGTGGGAGGATTTAGGGGAGGTGTCCAATGGCTGACGAGAAGTGCGTTAGAGACCCCCGGCATGACTGCTTTGGCCTGGAAGCAGCAGCCCGTCTGGAGGGGCGTATCAAGGCTCTGGAGGACTGGCAGCAGGACTCCAAGAAGTTCCATAATTCGTTCTATGACTGGCAGCGGGAACAGATTGCCCGAGACGCCAAGCTGGACGAGCAGCTTTCCAACATGGATAAAAACATCGAAAAGCTTCTGGCAAAGCAGGAGGAACAGACGGCAAAACCAGGGCGCCGCTGGGAGGCCATTGTGGACAAGTCCGTGTGGGCGGTGCTGGCGGCGGTAATTGCCTTTGTCCTGGCTCGTATCGGATTATAAGAAAGCGACGCCCCCGAAGGAGCGCCGCAAGCCCGTAGTATTCGTTGTCTCCGTCCATTGCGACTTAACGCGGAGGGAGCGCTATCAAAACAGCACACGTCTGCACAACGGGCAATAACATCTTACATCATTAGAAACCGGCGGTCAAGCCGGATATTTGAAAGGAGCTACCAATCATGAACAAGACCATCAATAACATCATCGATGACTTCAAGAGCGGCAAGATTACTGCGGAGGATGCCAACAAGCTGCTGGTTGAGGCTGGCGCCGGATTTTCCCTGAACCCCGAAAAGAACCCCGACGGCGGATGGACCGAGGCAGAGATGGCGGAGGGATTCCTTCCCGGCGAGGAAAAGAAACCTCTTCCGGACAAGGTAGACATGGGCCGAAATCAGGCGCTTGCCGGACAAGTGGTTCGCCAGAATACCAAGCGCGGAAAGTTTGATGTGACCTATGATGCAGACGGTTATGCCGTCAAGGCCATCCGAGTGTAATCGGGAGGTCTGATATGGACATTTCCTCTCTTGGCATCACCGGAGTGGCGGCTATCACCGTCATCTGCCTGCTGATTGGGCAGGGCGTGAAAGCGTCCTCTCTGGACAGCAAGTTCATCCCCATCATCTGCGGCGTCTGCGGCGCTGTGCTGGGTGTGGTAGGTATGTTCCTCATGCCTGACTTCCCAGCCACGGACTACATCACCGCGGCGGCTGTGGGCATTGTGAGCGGTCTGGCTGCTACCGGAGCCAACCAGGTAATCAAGCAGCTGGGAAGTGACAGTAAATGAGCTACACGATAAAGGAGCAGCTGGCGAACTCCGGGAACTATGGCGGTTCCCGGAACGCCAGCCAAATCCGGTATCTAGTGTACCACTACACCGGAAATGACGGGGACAAGGCGGCCAACAATGCCGCTTATTTCCAGCGGAACATTGTCAAGGCGAGTGCCCACTACTTTGTGGACGACACCACGGTGTATCTGAGCGTCCCTGAGCTGAAGATTGCGTGGTCCGTCGGCGGCAGCAAGTACGCTAACGCCGATAAGACTGGCGGCGGCACCATGTACGGTGTTATCACCAACACCAACAGCCTTTCCATTGAGATGTGCGACACCATCCGGAACGGTGTCTATCAGGCCAGCGAAGCAACTCTTGCCAATGCTGCCGCCCTGGGCCGGGCACTGATGGAAAAGTACGGCATCCCCATTGAGAACGTGTACCGTCACTTTGATGTGACAGGGAAGCACTGCCCGTCGTACTTGGTGAGCGCCCAGAAGTGGGCAGAGTTCAAGAAGAGACTGGAGGTCAAGATCATGGACAATACACCCAGCGGCGTCCACAAGGAGGGTGTGGAATGGGCCATTGCAAACGGCATCCTGACGGGCAACGGCGAGGGGGACCTAATGCTCTCTCAGCCGGTCACCCGGCAGCAGATGTGCACTATGTTGCATCGGCTTTGGGAGCTGATCAGGAAAGAATAAAAAGAGTCCGCCTCCAGAAATGGGGGCGGATTTAATATGTAATTTCATCTGTAATTGTATGTAAATATCTATGCTTTTGTGTTAAGAGAGATAACGAACAGTGATATTTTTCAGAAAACTGAAAACGGCTAAAAGCACTGTGGCACAAGAAAAAACCTCGCAACCGTTACGGCTACGAGGCTTTCTGCTTTGGTGACCCGTCGGGGATTCGAACCCCGGACCCACTGCTTAAAAGGCAGTTGCTCTGCCTGCTGAGCTAACGGATCACATGGTATTCTATTTCGGCCGTCCAATGCGGGCGGGCTGGAAAGTCTTGGCTGGGACGGCTGGACTCGAACCAGCGGATGAGGGAGTCAAAGTCCCTTGCCTTACCACTTGGCGACGCCCCAATGGAAAGGAAAACAGGGGACCGGGGTGACCCCGATCCCCTCTTTTGTGGGGTGGGAGATGGGACTCGAACCCACGACACCCGGAACCACAATCCGGTGCTCTAACCAACTGAGCTACACCCACCACATATCGAGATCCTAAACAGGATGCGTGCTGACCGACCGCCCCGGAAGGAGTTGGTACGCCAGAAGGGACTCGAACCCCTGGCCTACTGCTTAGAAGGCAGTTGCTCTATCCAGCTGAGCTACTGGCGCGAATTTGATTGGAGCAGGTGACGAGAATCGAACTCGCATCCCCAGCTTGGAAGGCTGGTGCCCTGACCATTGTGCTACACCTGCGTCTGCCCTCCGTGGAAATCGTCAGCTTAGATATATTACCATGGACAAGCCCATCTGTCAAGCGGAAACCCGCAATTTTTTTCTAAGATTGTCCTGTGCCACCAGCCAGCGCCAGCCAGGCGGTGAAAAGGCACCCTCCATCTGCGGCTCCGGACAGGGATAAGGGGCCGGCCAGCCGCTCCGGGTGCCACTGGACACCCCACACCGGCAGGGACTGGTGGATGACCGCCTCCACCGTGCCGTCTATGGCCCATTGGACCGCCCGCAGTCCCTGCCCCAGCCGGTCTGCCGCCTGATGATGGGCGCTGTTCACCACCAAGGTCTCTCCGAAAAGGTCCTGCAGGGGAGAGGGGGCTGTCCGTACCCGGTGGATGTGGCCGGGCAGGTCCTGGATCAGTGTGCCTCCGAAAAACACGTTCAGCACCTGCAGTCCCCGGCAAATTCCCAGAACAGGCTTTTTCTCCATAATGAACTGCTCCAGCAGGAACAGCTCTCCCGTGTCCCGCTCTGGCTCCAGCCCCCGGCTGGCGGTGTTTGCCTGGCCGTAGCGCCGGGGCTCCATATCGCCGCCGCCGGGCAACA
>OGRP01001017.1_pt1 | contig 21773 bp, 20 predicted proteins | sample 1553531 | NCBI WGS metagenome assembly OGRP01 (sample SAMEA2580045, study PRJEB22360) | human gut metagenome | biome: human gut; feature: human-associated habitat; material: faeces | place: Denmark | collected 2008/2010 | reverse complement strand
CGCGGACGCCTCGCGCCGCTGCGCCGGTCGGTCTGCCCGCCGCTGGGCTGGATGGGCCGTCACTCGCTGGTGCTCTATCTGCTCCATCAGCCGGTCATCCTGGGGGTGCTGACGGTGGCGTTCCAGCTGGTGAGAGCGGGGTAAAACTTCTGGAAAAGTTAGCCTCTGTGACCGCTTGACAAAGCAGCGGCGCTGTGGTATCCTATGGACGGTTAGAGAAATCTAACTAAAGAGATGCGTCTGAGCCTGCTTCCGACGCATTTTTATGGAGCAGAAAGTTAGAAGCAGCTAACCCAATAAATCAAAAGTGAGGCTGAACATTATGAGCAAAGTAGCAATCGTATTCTGGAGCGCGACCGGCAACACCGAGACCATGGCAAACTGCATCGCGGAGGGTGCAGGCGCTGCCGCCGCCATCGTCCCCTGCGCCGAGATGGACGCAGCAAAGCTGGGCGAGTATGACGTGGTGGCCTTCGGCTGCCCGGCCATGGGCGCTGAGCAGCTGGAGGAGAGCGAGTTCGAGCCGATGTTCGCGGGCCTCGAAGGCTCTCTGAACGGCAAGAAGGTGGCTCTGTTCGGCTCCTACGGCTGGGGCGACGGCCAGTGGATGCGCGACTGGTGCGAGCGCGCCAAAGAGGACGGCGCACAGCTGTTCAGCGACGAGGGCCTCATCTGCAACGAGACGCCCGACGACGACGTTCAGGCTGCCTGCCGCAAGCTGGGCGCTGATCTGGCCAACTGGTAAAAAATAACACCGGCCCATCCTGCATCATCCCGCGTCTTTGGGGCAACCTAGGGACAAAGAGGTGATGAATGAATGGAAAACACAGGTGTCCGCTGTGATGTCTGCGAGTGCCGCCACAACGTGGGGAGCAGCAAGTGTGACTTGCCCGAGATCACGGTGACGGAGCGCTGCGCCTGCTCTTCTCAGCAGGTGGACATCCCGCACTACTGCCAGAGCTACGAGAAGAAGTAAGCTTTGCGCAACAAAAAGACCTCTGCCCGACGGCCTTGCCGGGCAGGGGTCTTTTGTTTTAATGAAGGCTGACGCCGAAGGTGGGCAGGCTGCGCAGCAGGGTGCCCACGTTGTGCATCTCGTAGATGCCGAAGCCCAGAGCGCTGGCGGCTACGAGGTTGTCGGCCCGGTCGTCGATGAAGATGCACTCATCGGCCCGGAGATGGTACTTGTCCAGCAGGGCCTGATAGATGCGGGGGTCGGGCTTGTTGACCTTCACTTCGCAGGAGGCTACGCCGCCGTCGAAAAGACCCTCGAAGTCCCGGTGCATCAGCAGGTCCAGCACGTCCTCGGGGATGTTGCTCAGGTAGTAGACGCAGTAGCCGCGCTGCTTGAGCTGCTCCACCAGCGTCTGCATCCGGCGGCGGGGACGGAGCATGCTCATCCAGTCGTCCAGCACGCCCTCCACCTCGAAGCCCCGGCCCACGGCCCTGGCCCGCTCGAGCATCCGCTCGTTGGCCTCCCGGCGGGTGATGCGGCCCGCGTCCAGCAGCCGCCATTCTCTGCTGCCGAAGGTCAGGTCGTAGACCTCCTCTTCCAGCCCCCGGTTCCCGAACAGGTCGATGAGGTACTTGTGGGGGTCGAAATCCACCATGACGCCGCCGAAGTCGAACACGATATTTTTATACATCGATGATACCTCTTAAAAAAAGTTGGAATCGCACTGCGCCCAGTATAGCACATCCGGGGCAGTATTTTCCAGTCCTTTTGCATCGTCCGGCCCGCCCCGGCATAGGATGGGACTGTAAGGGGGCGGGGGAGATGACCTTTCGGGAGCTGTGCAGCAAGGAAGTCGTCCAGCTGAAGGACGGAGCCTGCCTTGGCCGGGTGGACGATCTGGAGCTGGACGCCGACACGGCCCGCATCGGGAGCCTGCTTCTGCTGGGGCGGCCCCGGCTCTTCGGGCTGCTGGGCCGGGACGAGACCCTGACCATCCCCTGGGCCGACATCGAGCGCATCGGTCTGGACACCATCCTCGTGCGGACGGACATCCCCGCCCCGCCGCCCTCCCACGGGGGACTGCTGGATAAATTGCATCAGTGGCTGAACGGATGAAAGATTTTCACCCGTTTTTTGTCCGTCAGGGCTGGATTTTGGAGGCGGGATGATTATAATAGAGGACTGGGGCGGAGTCTGCCGCCTCAAATAATACGAAAAACGCAGAAGTGAAAGGAACTTCTTTATGACACACCATCCAAGTGCTGCGTCCCTCCGGCTGCACGGGGCGCGGCTGCTGTTTCCGCCTGCGGCCACCCTTCTGTTTCTGGTGCTCACCGAGTACATCGCCCGCGGCGCCCTGAGCGGAGATACCTTTGTGCAGTACATCTTTCCCCACCCAGAAGCCTACCTGCTGGCGTGGGGGCTGCTCTTCCTCGTCTGGATGGCGGTGGACTGGCTCACCCGCTTCGCCCCGCTGGCCACCCTCCTGTCGGCCCTGCTGGGCTGTCTGCCCGCCACGGTGGACTTTTACATCCTGCAGCTCCGGGGCGAGCCCTTCCTCCCGTGGGACCTGATGCAGGTGTCCGAGGCGGCCGGCGTGGCCTCCGCGGCGGGCATCCACGTCCAGAAGAGCATGGTCGTCTCCGGCGTCGTGGTGCTGGCTCTGACCGTCGGCTCCTTCTTCCTCTACCGGGGGCGTCAGAAGCTGCCCTGGGTGCAGCGTCTGGCGGGCTTTGCGGCCAGCACAGCGGCCACCTGCGCCCTCATCTTCGGGGTGTTTTTGCAGCCTGCCGTCACCCAGTCGCTGGGCATCCTGCCCGACGCATGGATGCAGGACCGCTACTACCGCTATTACGGCGTCATCACCAGCTTCCTCACCAACCTGACGAATCTGGAGATCGATAAGCCCGAGGATTACTCTGAGGAGGCCATCAACGCCATCCTCGACAACGTGGAGGCAGGGGAGAAGTACACCACCAGCCCGGCCTGGCCCGGCTCCTACGCCGCCCAGACCCCGGCAGACGAACAGGTGAAGCAGCCCACCATCCTCTACGTGATGGACGAGTCCTACTGGGATGTCTCGGAGCTGGAACAGTACGGCTTCCAGTTCGACACCGACGTCTCGGCCAACCTCCACGCTCTGCAGCAGACCAGCGCCTATGGCCGGGTCTACAGCCCCAGCTTCGGCGGCGGCACCTGTGACGTGGAGTTCGAGGCCCTGACGGGCTACTCGGTGTCCTATCTGCCCAGCGGCAGCAAGCCCTACCAGCAGCACGTGACCAAACCCATGTTCGCCCTGCCCAGCTACCTCAAGACCGAAGGGTATCAGACGGCGGCGGTCCACTGCTTCTGGGCCAGATACTGGAGCCGCGACACGGCCTACCCCAACCTCGGCCTTGACGACTTCATCAGCCTCGAGAAGATGCACGGCGTCCAGAAGGTGCGCCGCCACTACTGGACCACCGGCCTCGTCACCGACGACTCCATGGCAGACCAGATCATCGGCAAGTACGAGACCATGAAGGCCCAGTCCGACGCCCCCGTCTTCCTCCACGCCGTCACCATGCAGAACCATACCAATTATAATAAGGATAACTACCCCGACGACCAGCGGGTGAAGGTCACCGAAGCCCCGGCGGGCCTCAAGGCCAGCACCGTGGGTGCGCTGGAAGACTTTGCCACCGGCATCCGGGACGCCGACGCCATGCTGGGCAGGCTGACGGACTACTTCTCGCAGGTGGACGAGCCGGTCATCCTTGTGTTCTGGGGCGACCACTACAACCCCATCGACTCTAACTACGACATCTACACCCGCAGCGGCTATGCCAGCGGCTCCAGCGCCGACCCCCGCCTCCATCAGACCACCCTGCTGATGTGGTCCAACTACTCCGACCGGGCGGTAGACCTCGGCACCATCGCTGCCTACGACATCTCGCCGGTGATGATGGAGCTGTTCGGGCTGCGTCAGCCCGCCTACTTCCAGTTCCTTGGCCGTCAGCTCCGGGCCGCCTACCGGGCCAACACCCGCGGCACCATTCTGGAGAAGGACGGCACCGCCTCGAACGAGCTGACCCCTTTGCAGCAGAAGTGGAGCGATGAGCACTGGCTGCTCCAGTACGACCTCATGTTCGGCAAAGGCTATGCCCTGAGCCGGATGGGCCTCGGGAGCATCGCCGAGGGCGCAGATTGACGAAAAACTACGATTCTTTTTAGAAAAAAGCACAAAAACCCCTTGCAACGGCCGGAGGTTTGTGCTATTATTACTTAGCATTACACACGCATCACTATGCCCTTTTGTGCTCTGACGAGTTGAGGGCAGTCTGCAACCGTCCGATACGGCGGCAGATCACGGTGTGCGGAGGCAAAACAAATTTTGGAGGTAATTTTACTATGGCAGTCGTTTCTATGAAGCAGCTTCTCGAGGCAGGCGTTCACTTTGGTCACCAGACCCGCCGCTGGAACCCCAAGATGGCGAAGTATATCTTCACCGAGCGCAACGGCATCTATATCATCGACCTGCAGAAGACCGTCAAGAAGCTGGACGAGGCTTACAACTACGTGAAGGAAGTTGCAGCTGAGGGTGGCGACATCCTGTTCGTCGGCACCAAGAAGCAGGCTCAGGAGTCCATCCGTGACGAGGCTCTGCGCTGCGGCATGCACTACGTCAACGCTCGCTGGCTGGGCGGTATGCTGACCAACTTCCGCACCATCCGCAAGCGCATCGACCGTATGGCTCAGCTGCAGAACATGAAGGACAACGGCACCTTCGAGCTGCTGCCCAAGAAGGAAGTGGCCAAGCTCGAGCTGGAGATGGAGAAGCTGGACAAGTACCTCGGCGGCGTCAAGAACATGAAGACCCTGCCCAAGGCCATGTTCATCGTTGACCCCCACAAGGAGCGCATCGCTGTTGCTGAGGCCCGCAAGCTGAACATCCCCATCGTGGCTATCGTTGATACCAACTGCAACCCCGACGAGATCGACTACGTCATCCCCGGCAACGACGACGCTATCCGCGCTGTCAAGCTGATCGCTGGCGCTATGGCTGACGCTGTGCTGGAAGGCAAGCAGGGCAACCAGGAGGCCGCTCCCGCTGAGGACGCAGCAAACGCCTGATTTCCCGAAATTCTCACAAACCAACAAATACTGTGTAAGGGAGAATACCAAAATGGCTATTACTGCAAAGGACGTTATGGAACTGCGCAAGCAGACCGACTGCGGCATGATGGAGTGCAAGAAGGCTCTGACCGAGGCTGACGGCAACTTCGAGAAGGCAATCGAGATCCTGCGTGAGCGTGGTCTGGCTACCGCCGCCAAGAAGGCAAGCCGCGTGGCTGCCGAGGGCATGGTCTACGCCGATTACTGCCCCGAGTGCAAGGTGGGCGTCGTCATCGAAGTCAACGCCGAGACCGACTTCGTCGCCAAGAACGACAAGTTCGTTGCCTTCGTCAAGGAGGCCACCAAGGTCATCATGAAGCAGAACCCCGCTGATGTCGAGGCTCTGATGGCATGCAAGACCGAGAACGGCGAGACCGTCGATGAGGCTCTGAAGAACCTCATCCTGGTCATCAAGGAGAACATCAAGGTTCGCCGTTTCGTCCGTTACGAGGGCGTCTGCTCTGCATACGTCCACGGCGGCGGCACCCACGGCATTCTGGTCAACTTTGAGACCTCCAACGGCATCGAGGCTAAGGACGAGTTCGCTGCATACGGCAAGGATGTCGCCATGCAGGTCGCAGCTGCCAACCCCAGCTACGTCGATGAGGCTGCTGTCCCCGCTGAGGTCGTCGCCAAGGAGAAGGAGATCCTCCTCGCTCAGATGGCGAACGACCCCAAGAACGCCAACAAGCCTGACGCTGTCAAGCAGAAGATGATCGAGGGCAAGATCAAGAAGTACTTCAAGGAGAACTGCCTGGTCGATCAGGAGTTCGTCAAGGACAGCGACATGACCGTCGGTCAGTACACTGCCAAGGTCGCAAAGGACCTGGGCGGCGACATCAAGGTCGTCAAGTTCACCCACTTCGTCAAGGGCGAGGGCCTGGAGAAGCGTTCTGACGACTTCGCTGCTGAAGTCGCAAGCATGGTGAAGTAAGCCAGCTTCTACTGCTAAAGTTGAAGAGAGCCGCAGTGCCTGTAACAGGGCGCTGCGGCTCTTTTTGTTTGTATTTGCGCGGCAAATGTGCTATGATAAGGGCTATATAAAAGAGGAGAGAAGAAATCATGAAGATCGAACCCAGAACATTCACCCTGCCCAACGGGGAAGTGCTGACGGTGCGCAGCTTGTGCGCGGACGATGCTGAGGCGCTGAATGCATTCCGCTATGCGACCTACAGCGAGACCTATTTTATGGCCCGATACCCGGAGGAAGGGGTGAGTCTGGAAGCGATGGGGAATCGGCTTGCAGACTGCGGGGAAAGCCCTGTGAACTTTGAGGTGGGCGCTTTTGCCGGAGAAAAGCTGGTGGGGGAGTTTGGTGTTGCACAGCTGCGGCCGCATATCAAATACCGCCATCGTGCCGTAATGGGCATCTCTGTCCGGAAAGAGTATTGGGGCTGCGGTCTGGGCAGTTATCTGATGCAGCTGGCCATCGACCAGACCCGCGCCAACGGCTTCGAACAGTTGGAGCTGGGGGTGTACAGCGATAACGCCCGCGCCATCCATCTCTATGAGAAGGTTGGGTTTGAGCGCTATGGCATCCAGCCCCGGGCCTTTAAGCTGAAGGACGGCACCTATCGGGATGAGATCATCATGGTGAAGATGCTGTAACAGGAACAGAACAAAAACGCCGCTGACGGTTCGGAAGCCGTCAGCGGCGTTTTGCGCTTATTCAGTCAGCAGCGGTCAATGGATCAGGCCTTGGCCTCGCTGTTGTGCTCCGCCTTCTTGTAGGCGGAGAAGGAGTGGAACACGATGTTCAGGCCCAGAACGATCAGCAGGACAGCCAGGATGAGCTGCAGGCCGTTGGCGATGAACACAGCGCCCCAAGTGGTCTCACCGGCAGGGATGGTGACAGCAGCGGCATTGCTGATGGCCTTGACCATCGCCATGAGACGCTGCACCAGAGCGGTGAAGGTGACGCAGAGCATGATGATCAGCGGGGGGAAGAGCATCTTGTTGCTGCGGCCGGTGACCTTCAGGAAGACGCACAGGGTAGACAGGACCAGAGCGCTCAGCAGCTGGTTCGCAGAACCGAACAGGGGCCAGATGTTGGCGTAGCCGATCTTGGTCAGGATGAAGCCGAACACCAGAGTGAGGAAGGTGGAGAAGTAGACGTTGCAGAGCAGCTTGCGCCAGCCCTCAGCGTGCTCCATGTCATCCACGCTGAACAGCTCCTGGAAGCTCATGCGGCCGATGCGGGCCACGGCATCCAGACTGGTCAGAGCCAGTGCGGAAACGCACATGGTCATAAAGACGGTAGCGGCATAAGCGGGGACGCCGAACATCTCAAAGAAACCGGCGACGCCGCGGCTGAAGATCTGGAAGGGAGTACCGGCAGCGGGGGTGCCGTCAGCAGCGGCAGCAGCACCGGCGACGCAGAGGGCCAGAACAGCCAGCAGGCTCTCGAGGATCATGGCACCATAGCCGACCTTCAGCATATCCTTCTCGTTCTCGACGGTCTTGGAGGAAGTGCCGGAGGAGACCAGGCTGTGGAAGCCGGAGACAGCACCGCAGGCCACGGTGACGAACAGGATGGGGAACATGGTACCCAGCTTCTCGTTGGTGAAACCGGTGAAGACGGGCAGGTTCATGGTGGGATGGGCGACCAGCAGGCCGACCACAGCGCCGATGATCATGGCCACGAACATAAAGGTGGTCATGTGGTCACGGGGCTGCTTCAGCAGCCACATGGGCAGAACTGCGGCAAAGAAGATGTAGACGAAGGTGATATAGCTCCATGCAGCCTTGCCCAGAATGAGGGGCAGGTTCGCACCGATGACGAAGGAAAGCACGATGAAGACGATGCTGATGATGCTCTCTTTCCAGCCGGAGAAGTTGAACTTCTTCTGGATGAGGCCGAAGACGACAGCGAAGACCATGAACATGATGGAGACCATACCGGCAGCGCCGTTGGTCTGAGCAGTCTCCGCCAGAGCACCGTCGGCGCCGAAGGCGTTGAAGGTTCCGGCCACCATGTCAGCAAACGCTGCAATGACGATGCCGCAGAACAGCCAGCAGAACAGCAGGAACAGCTTGCGGCCGGTCTTGCCGATGTACTTCTCGATCAGCATACCCATGCTCTTGCCGTCGTTCTTGACGGAAGCGTACAGAGCGCCGAAGTCGGTGACAGCGCCGAAGAAGATGCCGCCCAGCAGCACCCACAGCAGGACGGGCAGCCAGCCGAAAGCAGCAGCCTGGATGGCACCGGTGACAGGGCCTGCACCGGCGATGGAGCTGAACTGGTGTGCAAACACGGTCCAGCCGTTGGTGGGGACGTAGTCACGGCCATCCTCGTGGACGACTGCGGGGGTCTTGGCGGTGGGGTCGATGCCCCATTTGTTGGCCAGCCAGCGGCCATACAGCGTATAGGCGCCGAACAGACACACGGCTGCGATCAAAACGATGACCAGCGTATTCATTTCTTTATACCTCTTTCCTTTCTTTCACACCGGCAACCGGCAATGTGCCAGACAGAGCGGCTGTACCCAAAAGCAGGGCAGGCGAAACGGCCCGGAGGGGTGAAAAAAGCCTCCGTCCTCATGAAAGACAGAGACACAAAGATGTGTTCCATCTTCCTCGAAGACGAAGGCCAAACGGTGCATCTGCACCGGTCGTTCTCCGCGGTACCACTTCGTTTGCTGCTTTCGGGAGCAGCCGCTTGCGCGTACAGGCGTTCCTGCCGCCGATACGCCGCCCTGTAACGTGGGCTGAACGGCCATGCACTACTGCCGCAAGCGGGTTCGCACAGGCTGCTCGCAGGTGAGGGCTGATCGCACTGTGCTGCCGTCTTGCACCAGAATGGCGGCTCTCTGAGCGCAGGGAATGCGAAAAGTCATGTCCTGTTCATTGCATTTGCCGAATGATTGTGTATACTTTAGTCCTGATTTCATAACTTGTCAATATATTTTGGGCAAGTTAGGAGACTGTGCCATTTTTGCGGGGGAGAAACTAAGAAAATTTAGGCGATTTTTGTTCAGACGTGAGATGAATAAAACTGAACACCTCCACAGGTGAAATCTGCTAAACCCCCGGAAAGAAAGACCGAACACTTGACTTTTACACTTTCAAGTGCTAAAGTAACAGAGTAATAGAAAGACCCCTGCCGCACCCTGCGGCACTTTGCCCTGAAGGAGGCAGCTATGGCGGACAAGAACCCCAGAAGAAACCCCACCACCGACGCACTGTTCGACGCGATCCTGAGTCTTGAGACGAGGGAGGAGTGCTACAACTTCTTCGAAGACCTCTGCACGGTCAAGGAGATCTCCGATATGGCCCAGCGTCTGGAAGCGGCCAAGCTCCTGCTCGGCGGCAGCACCTACGACCAGATCGTAAAGGCGGTGGAGATCAGCACCGCCACCATCAGCCGCATCAACCGCTGCATCCAGTACGGCTCCGGCGGCTACCGCGACACCATCGAGAAGGTACAGAAGAGCGCAAAGCCGGAGTGACATCCGGGCGGCGAGGCACATAGGATGGACTGCGCCCTATTCCTATTATAGAAAGGAAGGTCCTTCTTATGGCTGATACCACCAACTGCACCCCCTGCGTTTCCTGCGGCTGCCCCGCGCTGCCGAGAGTTTCCCTCGACCAGGCCGTCATCGACCTGATGGAGAGCATCGCTTTGCAGGAGTCGGCCCTGAGCCACATCCTCTGCGCCGAGAGCCAGAAGATGAAAGCCGCCCTCAGCATGGAGGAGCTGGACCTGTGCAAGCTGCTGGAAGTCAACGACTCCGCCACCAACATGGTCCACGCCGTGGCGAACCTTGAGCTGGTTCTGAAAGAGAAGCTGGAATTCATCGCCAACAACCTCTACTACCCCTCGACGGGGAACTGCACCACCACCGAGAGCTGATGTCAAAATGCGACTGCCCGCCCGCAATGGGTGGGCGGTTTTTGCTTTCCGGGGCGGGGCTGCCTAAAAATATGTATAAAAGTCGGAAAAGTGTTTTGTTGGAATTGCTGAATATCGAAATCTGTGCTATACTATATAATGTTTATCCAAAGAGAAAGGGGAACCTGACCTTGCTGCACTACGATGCGATCCTGTTTGACGTGGACGGTACGCTCATCGATTCCGCCCCCGGCATTCTCAATACACTGGAAGAAGTTTTCAGCTCCATGGGCGTTGACGTCGCCCGGAGCGACCTTGGCCGCTACATCGGCCCGCCCCTCCGCAAGAGCTTCGGCGAGCATTTCTCCGACCCTGCAAAGATCGAGGAGGCCACGAAGCGCTACCGCGTGAGCTACGCCGCCAGGGGCTGCCACGAGGGCGATGTCTACCCCGGCGTGGTGGAGATGCTGGGCCGTCTCAAGGCTGCGGGCCTGACCCTCTGCACGGCCACCTGCAAGCCCACCAACGTTGTGAGGCCCATCCTCGAAGAGCAGGGCCTTGCGCCTTACTTCTCCTTCGTGGGCGGTGCGTCCATGGATGAGAGCCGCGACAACAAGACCGACGTCATCCGCCACGTCCTCGCCCAGCCCGTCATGCAGGGCAAGCGGGTGCTGATGGTGGGCGACCGCCGGGACGATATGCAGGGCGCTGTGAACTGCGGGCTGGACGCCGCCGCTGTGCTCTACGGCTACGGCGGCAGGGAAGAGGTCGCCCCCTTTGCGCCGGTCTTCCTGGCCGCTGACTGCAAAGAGCTGACGGACTGGGCTCTCCGCCCGGTGGACGAGCTTTCCCATTCCTGAAACGAGAGGGACTGAATCTATGAGTCAAAAAAGACAACAACAAAACGAAACCATGACTCCCATGCAGCATCGGGCCGTTCTGGTCTGCATCCTCTGCGTGCTGGCGGTGCTGCTGACCTTCGGCATCACCACCACCCTCCTCAAAAAGGAGGAGCCCGCCCCCTCCGTCTCGGAGCCTGCAGAGGGACCCGCTGCCCCCGGCGAAGACCTGTCGGGCCACTACCAGATCGACAACGCCTCCACCGCTCTGCTGACGGAGACCGCCGACGCCGGCACGGACTATCTGAACGACACCCTTTTTCTGGGCGACTCCAACACCGTCCGCCTCTATAACAACGGCCTTATCTCCCTGCAGCAGTTCTGCGCCAAAGAGGGCATCGGCACCCAGGTAGCGCTCAACGAGGGCATCGTTACCTTTAAGAAGGATTCCAGCCACTACACCATCCCTCAGGCGGTGGCCATGATGAAGCCCCGCCGTGTGGTCATGACCTTCGGCACCAACGACACCGGGATGGAAGTCCCGGACTTCATCGCCCACTACACGGCCCTCATCCAGGCCATCCAGCAGAGCTACCCCTACACCGACATCATTGTCAACACGGTGCCGCCGGTCCCGGCTGACCACTCCAACTACCCCCACATGGATCAGGCCAAGATCGACGACTTCAACATGGCCCTTCTGGATCTCTGCGAGCAGCTGGGCGTCCGCTTCCTCAACTCTGCCGAGGCCCTCAAGGGCAGCGACGGCTACGGCATCGCGGACTACTACACCAGCGGCGACATCCACCTCAAGAGCGCCGGCCTCAAGGCAGTGCTGAACTATCTCCGCACCCACGCCCTGCAGACCGAGGACCGCCGCCCCGACACCAACAACATCCCCACCCGCACCATGGAGTATGTCTCCAACCCCAGCTCCGCCGTGGCCGCTCCCAGCTCGGAGGCTGTCAGCTCCAGCGAGAGTCAGGCCGAGAGCGCCAGCAGCTCGGAGAGCTCTTCCAGCGAGAGCACCAGCGAGGACAAGAAGTTCGAGGCCCGCTACCGTGTGGACAAGAACGGCGGCGGCACCCTGAGCGTCGGCAATGACACCGGCAACAGCTCTGTGACCTACACCGTCACCGACCCCGACAAATCCATCACCGTGACCGCTGTCCCGGCGGAGGGCCACGTCTTCGTCAAGTGGAGCGACGGCCTCACCAGCAAGACCCGCACCGACACCGACTTCAAGCAGAATCTGGACGTCACGGCAGTCTTCGGCACGGCCTCCGTCCACATCACCAGCGAGGGCAAGGGCGCTGTGGGCAGCTCCTACACCTTCAAGGCGACTTTGAGCGGCAAGTACGCCAAGACCGAGAACCTGCGCTGGTACGCCAACGGTCAGGAGGTCACGCAGGCCGCCGGAAAGTCCAGCATCACCGTGGTGGTGGACAGCTCCATGGCCAACGCTTCTTATAAGATCCACGCCGTCGTCACCTACAACGACTGCAAGGTGAGCAGCAACACCCTGACCATCACCATCGGCAGCGGTGTGACCAGCGAGTCCGGCTCCACCAGCAGTTCGTCCTCGTCCCATGCCGGTTCTTCCGGCAGTACATCCTCCTCCTCTGCAAGCTCGGGCAGCTCTTCCCACAGCACCAGCAGTTCGTCGTCCGGCAGCTCCAAGGCAGAGTCGGAGTCCGAAAGCAAGGCCGAGTCTAAGGCAGAGTCCAAGGCCGAGAGCGAAGCTGAGTCTAAGGCAGAGCCCAAGGCCGAAACCAAGCCGGAAGCCTCCGCCAGCAAGGAAGCCGAAAGCAAGGCAGAATGACGCCCCGCACCTTCCTCTGCAAAGCCGCATAGGCTGAGCCGAGAGGAGGCGAGCGGATGTTCCGTGAAGAAATGCAAGTCCTCGGCCTGCCCGGCGCAGAAGATGTGACCGACGGCAGCGTGGACTACTACGACATGGATTGGGAAAACGTCGAGAACGGCGTGACGGAGGAGCAGATGGCAAAGTGCATCGCAAAAGCGTGCGCCTGCACGCCACACTGCAAGTGCAGCGGGAACCTGCCGGACCAGTCTGACGAAGAAACCTATGAAATGACGTTGGAAGGATAAAAAATACGAGAAGCCAGCTCTGCCGGGCGGGGCTGGCTTCTCGCTGTTCTTAAATCGCAGACCGCAGCCGCGCCCGCTCAAGGCGGCAGGCAGCTCGAAACATGATAGAGAAGGGAAAGAAACATGGCAAAATATTATTGCATCCTCTTCGATGCAGACAATACGCTCCTGGACTTTGACGCCGCCGAGAACAAGGCGCTGGCCGAGACGCTGGTGGAATACGGCATCGAGCCGGACGCCGGGACGGTGCAGACCTACCGGGACATCAACTCGGAGCTCTGGCGTCAGCTGGAAAAGGGCCAGATACGCCGCGACAAGCTGATGGGGGAGCGCTTCACCCGCTTCCTCAAGGCCATCAACGCAGCCGGTGACGGCGTGGAGATGAACCGCTGCTACCTCGACCACCTCTCCTCCCACCCCGACCTGATGACCCCCAATGTGCCGGACGTCCTCGGGGAGCTTTCCGAGGTGGCGACGCTGGCCATCGTGACCAACGGCTTCGAGAAGGTGCAGAGCCGCCGGGTGGCAGAATCCGGCATCGGGGCCTACCTTGAGGACGTCTTCGTCTCCGAGAAGCTGGACAGCGAGAAGCCCAGCCGCCGCATCTTCGACTCCGCCCTCCGCGCTCTGGGCGTGGAGAACCGGGAGCACGTCCTGGTGGTGGGCGACAGCCTCACCAGCGACATTCAGGGCGGCGTGAACGCGGGCCTCGACACCTGCTGGTTCAACCCCGGCCACGCCGAGAACCCGGGCAAGGTGAGCCCCACCTACGAGATCGCCTCGCTGGAAGAGCTCTACCCGCTGGTGATGGAGCCGGAAGAGCTGGCGAACCTCGGCCTCAAGCACCGCCGTCATCAGCTGTAACGGCGGGAATGTCCCCATCCACCCTACTGGAAAAGAACACGGAAGAACGATATGCTGATTCATTTGGAAAAACTCGGAAAGAGCTTTGGCGAGAAAGTCGTCCTGCACGACGTGAGCGCCAGCGTGGAAAAAGAAGACCGCATCGGCATCGTGGGCCAGAACGGCGCAGGCAAGACGACCCTGCTCAAAATTCTGACCGGCGTCTACACCGACTATGACGGCGAGTTTAGCGTGACCCACGGCGTGACGCTGGGCTATCTGGAGCAGAACGCAAAGCTCGATGTCACGCTGGATATTTATGGGGAGATGCGCTCTTCCTTCGCCCCTGTGCTGGACGCCATGGCCCAGATGCAGATCTTGGAAAAGAAGATGGCGGCCTCTCCCGACGACGCCGCCCTTCTCGAAAAGCACGACGAACTGCAGAACATCATCGACGCCGCCGACGGCTACAACATGGACGTCAACATCAAGAAGGTGCTGTCCGGCATGGGCTTTGCGCAGGATACCTGGAGCAAGAATGTGGGCGTCCTCTCCGGCGGTGAGCTGACTCGTCTCCGTCTGGCCAAGCTCCTCCTCGAGAAGCCGGACGTCCTCATTCTGGACGAGCCCACCAACCATCTGGACTTCGCCACCATGGAGTGGCTGGAAAACTACCTCAAGGGCTACTCCGGTGCCGTTCTGGTGGTCAGCCACGACCGCTATTTCCTCGACAACGTCTGTACCAAGATCTGGGAAGTCTCCTTCCAGACCATGACCACCTACAAGGGCAACTTCTCGGCCTATCTGCCCCAGAAGGAAGCCGCCGACGCCCTGCGCCAGAAGCAGCACGACGCCGACGTGGCGCTGGCCGAAAAATTACAGGACTACATCGACCGCAACCTCGTCCGCGCCTCCACCACCAAGATGGCCCAGAGCCGCCGCAAGCAGCTGGAAAAGCTGGAGATCACCGAGGCCCCTCAGGACGAGACCAACCAGCTCAAGTTCCGCTTCGAATACGACGTGGAGCCGTGGAATGAGCTGGTGCTGCTCAAGAACCTGACCATTCAGATCGGCGGCCGCACCCTGCTGGAGCCCTTCACCTATACGGTCTGCCGCGGCCAGCGGCTCATCATCGCCGGCCCCAACGGCGCAGGCAAATCCACCCTGATGCAGGTGCTGGACGGCAAGCGCCGCCCCTCCGGCGGCATGGTGCGCCTTGGCACCGGCGCACGGCCCAGCATCTTTGCCCAGCAGCAGGACCGCATCGGCGCGGGCCGCGTCATCGACGTCATCTGGAACAAGTACCCCCGGATGACCGAGCTGGAAGTCCGCAGCCATCTGGCAAAGCTGGGCTTCCGGGGCGAGACGGTCTTCAAGCCCTGCGAGGCCCTGTCCGGCGGCGAGCTGGCCCGACTGCGCTTTGCAGAGATCGTGCTGGAACGCCCGAACCTGCTGTTCCTGGACGAGCCTACCAACCATCTGGACATCTACACCCGCGAGAACCTGACCGAGGCGCTGATGGCCTACACCGGCACGCTGCTCCTCGTCACCCATGACCGCCACCTGATGAACAGTCTGGCCTGCCCCATCCTCTACCTCGAGGACGGCAAGGCGGTCATCTACCCCAGCTATGACGCCCTGATGGGCCGCGCCGCTCCCGCCCCCGTGGCCGAAAAGAGCAGCGAACCCGCCAAGGCGGGCTACGGCAAAGAGCAGCGCCGCCGCCGGGCCGAGCTGCGCGCCAAGATCAAAGCCTGCGAGGACGAGATGGAAGCCTGCGGCGCCCGCGAAGTGGAGCTGGAAAACGAGATAAACTCGCCGGAGGTCTACAACGACCCCCAGCTTTTGCGGGAAAAGAGCGACGAGCTCAGCGACCTGCGCTTCCATCAGGACGAGCTTTTCGCTGCATGGGAAGCCGCTGTGGAAGAGCAGGAGCAGTACGAGCAGACCGCAGGCGGCGAAGAATGACCGATGCAGCAAAGGGGGAGAGCCGATGGCAAACCGAAACCATGACCCAAAGAAAACACACGAGATCGCACTTTCCGGCCTGCTGTTCGCGCTGGCGATGGCGCTTTCCTTCATCGAAGGCACACTGGTCATCCCGGGCCTTGCGCCGGGCATGAAGCTGGGCCTTGCGAACATCGTGGTGATGTATGCGCTGTTCTTCATGGGGGCGCGGCAGGCGCTCTATCTCGACCTGCTCAAGGCGCTGTTCGTCTTTCTCGTCTCCGGCTGGACGGCAGGCTTCCTCTCGCTCTGCGGCGGACTGCTGTCCCTGCTGGTGATGTGGGTGCTCTACTATAAGCTCCCGTTCCGGCCCACATGGTTCATCCTGTCGGTCTGCGGCGCACTGTCCCACAACATCGGCCAGCTGTTTGGCGCGGGGCTCATCCTGTCCTCGGCCATGTCGCTGTACTATGCGCCGGTGATGCTGGTGCTGGGCCTCGTCATGGGCGCCCTCACCTCGCTGACCCTCCGGGCCATCCTGCCCGCACTGGGCAGACTGGGCTACAACACCCGGGAAAAGCGCTGAACAGTTGCATCTGCAAACATTTTTCGCTATAATAAAATGATAGATTTGATATGACCCTACAAAAAAGCCGCCCTTATGGATGACTCGCATCCGAGGGACGGCTGGGAGGTTTTGTACTATGTCTGAAAAAGTTACGGTCAAGGTGGAGCGGAGCGTCCTCCACCTTCCGGCCATCGCCCTGCGCGGGCTGGTGGTCTTCCCCAACAATCTGCTCCACTTCGAGGTGGGCCGCGAGAAGAGCATCGCCGCCGTGGAGTGGGCCGTCAGCAACAACTCTGACGTCTTCCTCGTGGCACAGAAAGAGATGAAGGTCGAAGACCCCAAGGCCGCCGACCTCTATACTTACGGCGTCGTGGCCGAGGTCAAGCAGGTGATGCGGGTGTCGGACGACCTCGTCCGCATCCTGGTCGAAGGCAAATACCGCGCCAGACTCTCCGAGATGGAGGACGACGGCAGCTTCCTGCTGGCCACCGTCCGCCCGGCCCCGGTCAAGATGGCAAAGCCCGAGGAGCTGCCGGAGGCGGACGTCCTCGTCCGCAACGTCAAAAAGAGCTTTGACGACCTGCTGGCTCTGAACCCCCACATCGGCAAGGACGTGGTGTTTGCCATCACCACCAGCACCGACGCCGCCTTCCTGTCCGAGTACATCCCGGCCAACCTCCTGTTCCGCTTCGAGGATAAGCAGGCCATTCTGGACGAAGGCACCCTGATGGGCCGTCTGCATCTGCTCATCGAGAAGATGCACCGGGAGCGCCGGATGCTCGAGATCGATAAGGAGATCGCCCAGAAGGTAGACGAGGCGATGGACAAGAACCAGCGCGACTACTACCTCCACGAGCAGCTCCACATGATCAGCGAGGAGCTGGGCGAGGACGACGATACCACCGCCGAGGCCGAGGAGTACCGCCGGAAGATCACGGCCCTCCATCTGGACGAGGACCGGGAAAAGAAGCTTCTCAAAGAGGTGGACCGCCTCTCCAAAATGCAGAGCAGCAATCAGGAAGGCACGGTCATCCGCACCTATCTGGACACCTGCCTCGACCTGCCCTGGAACACCTTCACCGAGGACGATCTGGACATCGCCAAGGCCCAGCGCGTGCTGGACCGGGACCATTACGGCCTGAAGAAGGTCAAGGACCGCATCCTCGAGGTGCTGGCCGTCCGCAAGCTGGCCCCCGACGTGAAGGGCCAGATCATCTGCCTCGTCGGCCCTCCGGGTGTCGGCAAGACCAGCATCGCCCGCTCCATCGCCGAGAGCCTGAACCGCAAGTATGTCCGCATCAGCCTCGGCGGCGTGCGGGATGAGGCCGAGATCCGCGGCCACCGCCGCACCTACATCGGCGCAATGCCCGGCAAGATCATCAACGCCATGATCTCTGCCAAGAGCTCGAACCCCCTGATGCTTCTGGACGAGATCGACAAGCTGGCAGGCGACTTCCGGGGCGACCCGGCGGCCGCTCTGCTGGAAGCCCTCGACCCCGAGCAGAACAGCACCTTCAACGACCATTTCATCGATATGCCGTTTGATTTGAGCCATGTGCTCTTCATCACCACGGCCAACGACCTCAGCGCCATCCCCGGCCCGCTGCGCGACCGCATGGACGTCATCGAGCTGCCCAGCTACACCCGGGTGGAAAAGTACAACATCGCCCGGAAGCATCTGGTCCCCAAGCAGCTGGACGCCTGCGGCCTGACCGGCAAGGTCACCTTCTCCCAGAGCGCCCTCTACGGCATCATCGACGGCTACACCCGCGAGGCCGGCGTCCGCAATCTGGAGCGCACCATCACCAGCGTCCTGCGCAAGTGCGCCCGGAAGATCGCTTCCGGCGAGGCGGAGAATGTCTCCGTCACTGGCACCGGCCTCGAAAAGCTGCTGGGACCCCGCATGGTCAAGCCCGAATTCCTCAACCGCACCAACGCCATCGGCATCGCCAACGGTCTGGCATGGACCAGCATCGGCGGCGAGACCCTGCCCATCGAAGTGCAGGTCATCGACAACGGCAGCGGCAAGATCACCGTCACCGGTTCTCTGGGCGACGTGATGAAGGAGAGCGCCCAGCTGGCCATCACCTACGCCCGCGTCCATGCCGCCGAGTACGGCATCGACTCCGAGCGCCTCAAGAAGTGCGACCTGCACATCCACGCCCCGGAGGGTGCAGTCCCCAAAGACGGCCCCTCTGCCGGCGTCACCCTGACCACGGCCCTCATCTCCTGCCTGTCCGGCATCCCGGTGCGGGGCGATGTGGCCATGACCGGCGAGATCACCCTCCACGGCAATGTGCTGCCCATCGGCGGCCTCCGCGAGAAGAGCATGGCCGCTTACCGCGAGGGGATGAAGACCGTCCTCATCCCGAAGGACAACCTGTCCGATCTGTACGAGGTGGACGACGAGGTCAAGAAGAACATCGAGTTCCTGCCCATGTCCAACCTGTCGCAGGTCCTCGCCGCAGCCCTCCTCAAGCCCAAGACGGTGTCTGCGGGCCACCCCCGCACCAGGAAGGTAAAGCCCGCTGAGGCTGCGGCCCTGCCGCAGACGGCTGAAAAACCGCAGCCGGGCGCGGTCTGCTGAGGGAAAAGAACTCCTTCCACCGCTGACGCGGTCCCCCTCCCTCAAGGAGGGAGGCTTTGGCATACCGGAAAGCTTTTCCTCTTCGCTAGAGGCTCCCTCACTGAGGGAGCTGGCATCGCGTAAGCGATGACTGAAGGAGTTGGGATAGATGGCATTTATCAAAGAAAGGAAAGCTCCATGAACTATAACAAAGCGGATTTCATTGCAAGCTACGGCATTTCCAGCCAGCTGCCCGAGAGCGACCGCCCGGAGCTGAGCTTCTCCGGCCGCTCCAACGTGGGCAAATCCAGCCTCATCAATAAGCTCTGCAACCGCAAGAATCTCGCCCGCGTGTCCAGCACGCCGGGCAAGACGGCGACCATCAACTTCTACGCGGTGGATGACTGCTACTTCGTGGACCTGCCCGGCTACGGCTATGCCAAGGTGAGCAACGCCGACCGTGAGCGCTGGGACGACCTCATCAACAGCTACTTCGAGGCTCAGCGCCACCACACCCTGCTGGTCCAGCTCATCGACTGCCGTCACGCCCCCAGCGCCGACGACATCCAGATGCTGCATTATCTCCACTACCACAACATCCCCTTCGTCGTGGCCCTGACCAAGGCGGATAAGCTCAAGAAGAGCCAGCTGGCCCAGACGCAGGAGGAGTTCGAAAAGCTCTGCCTGCCCTACGGCTGCCAGAAGGTGGTGCTGACCAGCGGCGAGAGCGGCTACGGCATCCCGGAGCTGCAGGCTGTGCTGAACGCAGCCGTCGCCGCCGAGTACGAGGCAAACGCAGAGGACGCGGAGTAACGCAATGGCTTACAACGAATTTGCTTATTTCTACGATGAGTTCAACGGCGAGGCCGACTACGAGGCCCTGTATGCTCACATCAAAAAAGAGCTGGAAGCCCACGGTCTCCATGACGGCATCCTTGCCGACCTGGGCTGCGGGACAGGAGAGCTGACCCTGATGCTCACGCAGGCGGGTTACGATATGATCGGCATCGACCAGTCGGAGGAGATGCTCTGCGTCGTCCGGGACAAGGCTGAGCAGCTGGGCCTTTCCGGCGGCCTGCTTCTTTTGCGGCAGGACCTGCTCAAGCTGGACCTCTACGGCACCATCCGGGGTGCGGTGTCCACCTTCGACACCTTCAACCACATCCCGGACCTGGACAAAGCCATCGCCAACGCCGGTTTCTTTATGGAAAAAGGTGGTGTGCTCCTGTTCGATATGAACACGCCCTATAAGCACCGGAACGTGCTGGGCGAAAACGTCTTTACGTTTGAAGAGGAGGACGCCTCCTGCGTCTGGCGCAACCATTACAGCGCCGCCGACCGCCGGGTGGAGATCAGCGTGGACATCGACTACCGCGAGACGGGGGAGCACTTCCACGAGCAGTTCTACGAGTACACCTACGACCTCGAGACCATCCGCACCGCTCTGGAAAAGCACGGCTTTGCGCTGGAAAGTGTCTGCGACGGCGAGAGCTTTGGCCCTCTGACCGACGAGAGCGAGCGCTATTTCTTCTGCGCAGTCAAACAGTATACCCAACTGGAGGAACAATAATATGTCGAATCTTATCCGCGGCATTTCTGAAAACGGCGGTGTCGTGTTCTGCGGCGTGGACTCCACGGAGATCGTCCGCACGGCAGAAAAGCTGCATACCACCAGCGCCACCTGCAGCGCAGCCCTTGGCCGTCTGCTCACCGGTGTCTCCCTGATGGGCGCGATGCTCAAGGATGATGGCGACTCCATCACCCTGCGCGTGTCCGGCGGCGGCCCGGCTGGCGTCGTCATCGCCTGCACCGACGCACACGGCAACGTCAAAGGCTGCATCGACCACCCGCTGGTCGAGCTTCCCGCAAAGGAGAACGGACATCTGGACGTGGGCGGCGCAGTCGGCAAAGACGGCGTTCTGACCGTCATCCGGGACAACAAGCTCCAGAAGGAGCCGACGGTGGGTCAGGTGCCGCTGGTGTCCGGTGAGATCGCCGAGGACATCACCAGCTACTACGCCTACAGCGAGCAGATCCCCACCGTGTGTGCGCTGGGCGTTCTGGTGGACAAGAATCTGTCCATCGCCTGCGCCGGCGGCTATCTGCTGCAGCTCCTGCCCGGCGCGACCGATGCCGAGATCACCCGTCTGGAGCAGAACATCGCCGCCATGCCTTCCGTCACCGAGCTGCTCCGGGCAGGGAAGACCCCGCAGGATATGATGGAGCTGGCAATGGCAGGCTTCGACCCGCAGGTCCTCGATACCCGCGAGGTGAAGTATCAGTGCGACTGCAGCAAGGAGCGCACGAAGGATATGCTCCTCAGCCTTGGCCGCAAAGAGCTGGTAAAGCTCCGGGACGAAGACCCGAAGTGTGAGGTGGTCTGCCACTTCTGCCACACGAAGTATGAGTTCGACCTGAACGAGCTTCTGGCCGAGACGACCCCGGAAGAGAAGTAACAAAAATCCATAATCATAAATCGCCGCATGGCCGGAGCAGATGTGCTCGGGGCTGTGCGGCATTTTCATTTGCAGATGTCGGCGGTGATGGTGTAGACGACCCGGTAGTGGAGGGTGTTTTCTTCGACAGAGACGTCCTCTTTGCGGGCCAGAAGCTCAAAATCAGGCCAATTCTGCTGTAAAGCTTGTTTGCTTTGCAGCCTTGCAAGGGCCAGAGCCTGCTCTTCGGTCCGCTCCAGATCAGTGGAGACTTTGTAATAATATGTCGTTTCTTCGATAAAAACAGGGACGGGAAGCCCGAAGAGTTCTGGCTGGCAGTGTCGGACGACGGCAGCGGCCTCTGCCGAGTTTGGGACGGGATGCAGGGAGGGCAGAGTGATCGCATGGCCGTCCCAGAACAGCGTCCGATGCACGGCCTGCTGCCCTGTGAGCTGTTCGATGGGCAGCATCAGGGCAATATCCTGCTCGTTTTCCCACTCGAACTGCGCCCGGACGCTGCCCGCC
>OGRP01001016.1_pt1 | contig 21774 bp, 17 predicted proteins | sample 1553531 | NCBI WGS metagenome assembly OGRP01 (sample SAMEA2580045, study PRJEB22360) | human gut metagenome | biome: human gut; feature: human-associated habitat; material: faeces | place: Denmark | collected 2008/2010 | reverse complement strand
GGCGCAGCTCAGCGTTTTCGGTGCGGTAACTTCCGTCTGGTGCAGTTCGGCAAGCTTGTCGAGATCGTAGGACCCGTCGAAGCTGGTGAACGCTTCGGAGATCTTCGCCTTCAGCTGGAACGCCTTGGAATAGGAGGTGTTCATGGCCGTGACGGCTTCCTTGCAGTCGTTGAGTGCGGCCAGGTCGCGCATTTGCTGCGATGCGCGCACGCCTGTGAATCCGAAGACCGCGCCCAGAACAACGACTACGACGACTACGGCGATGATGATCTGGCGGTAGATGTGCTTTACGCGCTGGTCCGTCCAAGCGTCGCCGTCGCTGATGCCTTGCGCTATGGCCGCGTCGAATAGGTCTTGCGGCTGGCGGGATTCGCTGGATTCGTGTGATTGCCGGTTGCTGGTTTCAGCCGTGTTGCTGCTGCTGATTGTGCGCTCTCCGGTTGCGTTGGTACTGGTTGCGTTGGTACTGGTTGCGTTGGTTTCGACTTCGGTTGCTTCGACTTCGTTGGAAGCGTTGCCGACAAGCGTATTCCCGGTATTGCCATCGGCATCGCTGGCAAATGCGCTGCTGACGGTCGAGCTGTTAACAGCGATACCGCTGGCAGCGGCGTCACTACTGTCGGCAGAAGTGCAGGTCGTTGCGCTTCCGGCAAGTGTTCTCGGTGTGTGTGACGAGGTACTTTCCTCGCTTGGCTTCTTGCCGTGCCGTGCCATAACCCCTCCAGAATCTGCCTACTATTCTGTATTCCCCGGTGACAGCTCCCGATTCAGGGCAATTGAATCACGTTCCGAGAGTCCACCTGAAATGCCAATATACAGCGTACGATACCCGTCCTTCCCCGATTTCCCACACTCGTGTTGTAGTCGTTAATGCATTCAGGTACTCTCTGGAGTTTTATTCGTCTGTGGTAACTTCTTAAAAATTTTGAGAAGTGTTGGTGGAAACTTCTTAAAATTTTTGAGAAGTGTTATGCTGGGATTGTTGGGTGTTTCGCAACGGACGGCGAAAGGAAGAACTTATGGTGCCGGATAATCCATGTGAATCGTATGCCATGCTGGTTCGTGAGTCCATGCAGTTTGACATTCCTACGCCGTCACGCCGCATCGAAATCATACGCGAGCTGCCGCAGCCGGCAGTGTTCAATGCTGTGCACATCATCACTGGCATCCGACGTTGCGGCAAAACGTTCTATCTTTTCCAGAAAATTCATGATTTGTTACAAAACGGCGTTTCGCGTAATGATATTTTCTATTTCAACTTCGCTGACGATCGTCTGCAACCAATGCAAGACACCGTGCTCAACGATATTGTTACGGAATACTGGCGGCAATATCCCGACTCTCGTGACCATGGCTGCTACCTCTTCCTTGACGAAGTGCAAGAATGCGCCAATTGGCAGGGATTCTGCCAGCGCATAGCCGAACATGAAGCTGTGACGCTAGTCATTACTGGATCGTCTTCGAAACTGTCCAGCGAAGAAATCGCAACGAATTTCCGAGGAAGATCGCATCCGCATGCCATGGCGCCGCTGTCTTTCCGTGAATTCTGCGACTTTCGGGGAATCGAAACGCCTACAGCGGGCAGCACTCTTGCCGATGCCGTGTTTTCGCCGCGAGAGGTCACCCGGTTTGAAGCTGCCTACAACGATTACCTAACTATTGGCGGCTTCCCTGCAGTGCAACGTATGGTTGAAGCTGATCGTATTGAAACGCTCCAAGGTTACGTGCGGGACGTGGTTGCGCGTGACGTTGCCGAGCGTCTTGGTCGTGAAAACATTACTCTCGCCACGCAGATAGCGCTGTTTTTGCTGCGCAATACGGCCTGCGAGCTGTCTACCAATGGTCTCGTGGAAACGTTGCGAGCGGTCGGCTGGAAAATCTATTGGGATAAGGCGAATACGTTATTCGAGCTGTTCAAGCAGGCATTTCTGGTGTATCAGCTTGAGGAGTATTCCACCATGCTCAAGCCGGGTAGTACTGCGGTACCGAAAATGTATGCCGTCGATCAGGGTATGGTTTACGCGGTGTCACGCGCCAACCAGCAAGATATTGGAAAACGACTGGAAACTGCGATTTTCTGCGAACTGCAGAGACGAACTTCCGGTAGGCGTACGGAAACAATCACTTCGTACACTATGCCGACGTCCAAACAGGAGAAAGTTGACTTTCTTATCAGCGATGCTCTTGCTACGGAACCGTATGGGCTTATTCAAGTGTGTGCCAATATGGGAAATGAGAAAACCAGGGCGCGAGAAATCGGCTCTCTGCAAGCGGTTATGCAACGTACCAACGTTGATTCCGGCCTGATTCTCACGCTTAACGAGGGAGAAACCATCGAACTTCCCGATTCCACTGGCACGATCCACGTAATCCCCTCCTGGGAATGGTCCCTCTACGAAGCGTGATGGGAAGGTCAGCGAGAATGCTGGAAAGGAGATATGGAAATGGATGATGCCATATCGGTGCCCCTAACGAGCTAGTCGATTCTTATCAGTGTGTAATGCGTGAGATGTGGGGATTGGGATGATTTTGGAGTTGGGGATGGACGGGGTTGTGGGTTGCAGTTAGAGTTGGCGGTTAGGGCGTTTGCGCCGAATATTTGGGGTTGATGACTGTATTCAAGAGAGGCTGACGAATGGTTTCGCCACATCATGTTGTGAAGATTGCGACTGCGCTGTCTGCGGTTGCGTTGACTGCTTCCGTTGCGGTTGCGCCGGCTTACGCATTGCAGGATATTGCGATTGAGGATGCTGTTGCGCAAAGCGGTTCCGTTACTGCAGATAATGGTGTTGTTATGCAGTCTGACGATCAGTCGGATGATCAGACGGGCGACCAGCAATCGCAAGACAGCATGCCCGACAATCCGAATGCGAAACTTCCGGATAACGTCAGTGACGAGATTTCCGACGATGCCACCGTGATTTCGGAAGACCTGGCTGCCACCCCCGAAGGTGAAGTCAAGAACATCGAAACCGGCGAAATCGTGACCGATCCAACATTGGTCGGCACGAAAGATCAGCAGCCGGATCCGCTCGCCAAAACCAACGGCGAATCCTTCATTCCGGTAAGTGCGGAAGATGTCAAAAATGCTGTAGCCGACGCGAACGTACAGCTCTCCAAATTCGAAAGCAATGAATACGGCGCGCACTGGGGCACCTACAACAATTCGAAAGCTTTTTTCGACTACCAGAACAACCTGTTCGTGCAGCAAGCCAAAGGCGTGATCGACGTTTCCGGATGGCAAGGCGACATCGATTGGGCCAAAGCGAAAGCCGACGGCGTGGAAGGCGCGATCATCCGCCTCGGCTACGGCGAAGGCAACAATGCCGACAAGAAAGCGCAACGTAACATTTCCGAATGCAAGAGACTTGGCATCCCGTTCGGCATCTACTGGTATTCCTACGCGGACACTCCGTCGCTCGCCAAAGAAGAAGGTGCCGACGTGGTCGCCAAACTTAAGCAGTTTGGCGTGAATCCGAGCGATCTGGCGTACCCCGTGTATTACGACCTGGAAAAGTGGACGTGGGAAGGGCATCAGCCGCCCACCGACCCGAACGTGTACAACAATATCGTCAACAATTGGTACAGCGCACTACAGTCCGCCGGATACAAGAATCTTGGCGTTTACTCGTACACCAGCTACCTGCAAGGGCCGCTGAAACATGCCGACATTTACGCCAAAACCACGTGGGTGGCGCAGTACGGCGCTCGCATGGGATTCGACTCATTCCCGACCAACAGTCGCGGATGGCAATACACCAGCACCGGCAAGGTGGACGGCATCAGCGGCAATGTGGACATGAATGCGTTTGGGAATAAGGAGTATGAATCCTTAATTAATCTGCTATGGGTCGTAAGAGATGAAGATATCGCAGTTGGAGCATCTGTGAATGCTCCGTACACTGATCTTGAATACAAGTGGCAGTCGTACAATGTTAATACGGGCAAATGGAAGACCATCGCCAATTGGAATAGTGCAAATTGGGCCGGTTGGTCTGATGATGTTGGAACATATTGGTTGCATCTTGAAGTGCGCGATGCGGCTTCCAAGACAAGTGTTGGTGAAAAGACCATCGCATTTGCATATGTTCCGGGCAGCAAGCGGATTAATGCTACTTACGCGGGATGGCAGTCAAAAGATGTTTTGCTGGGAGTATCCTCTGATAATGCTCAAGGACGTTACAAGATTAAGATATACGACGTAAACAAGCAACAATGGGTCGCCGGTTTTAACGGTCAGTGGGCTGTTTGGGAAAAACCTAGTAAAGGGATATATTGGACTCACTTTGAGTTGTATACGTCAAATGGGAAGTTAGTAGAGACTAAGACCTATGCCTTTGGAGTTTGACGACTCATTGGGCTAGTTATTAGGCTGATAAAAATAGATCGCTGTTTCATGAGCTTCGTGAAACAGCGATCTATTTTTTTTTATTATTCAGTTATTTGTGGATCATCGTTTGGACGGGATATAATTTTATGATCTGCGACATCTTTAAGATGCTTTCCATATGGGGATTTCCCATACTTTATTGCAGCTTCCATAAGTTGCTCTGCTGAGATCCAGCCATTTTCAAATGCGATTTCTTCTGCGACTGCAATCGGAAGACCCTGAGCATGCTGAATTGTTCGCACGAATTCTCCAGCTTCAAACAGAGAATCCATTGTTCCCGTATCAAGCCAAGCATAGCCTCGTCCCAAGGTTTGGACGTTTAAGCTATTATCTTCTAGATACATCTTGTTCAAATCAGTAATTTCGAGTTCTCCGCGAGGAGAAGGCTTTACCTGCTTGGCGAACTCGCTGACTCGTGCATCGTAAAAATAAAGACCCGTAACAGCATAATTGCTAGCAGGATGTTCGGGCTTTTCTACTATCGATATCGCTTTATGGTTACTGTCGAACTCGACAACACCGTAACGTTCAGGATCATCAACGTAATACCCGAAAACAGTAGCGCCGTGTTTGACGGAGGCGGCTCTTCTCAAGGTTTTGCCAAGACCATTTCCATAGAAGATATTATCTCCAAGAACAAGTGCGCAGGGTTCGCCTCCGATAAAATCTTCTCCGATGATGAAAGCTTGTGCCAGACCATCCGGAGACGGCTGAACCTTGTAACTGAAATTGACTCCATACTGGCTACCGTCTCCCAAAAGTCGTTCAAAGTTCGGTAGATCTTTCGGAGTGCTGATGATCAAAATGTCACGAATTCCAGCCATCATCAACACGCTGAGCGGGTAATAGATCATCGGCTTGTCATAAACCGGTAGAAGCTGCTTTGAAGTGACGGTTGTTAGAGGATAAAGCCTCGTGCCGGATCCTCCAGCAAGAATGATGCCTTTCATTTTGCAATCTCCTTCTGGAGGTAGTCGTGGAGAGCCTCTTCCCAGTCAACCGGTGCATATCCGGTGGATTCCAATTTGCTTAGATCCAGAGAACAATTGCGTGGGCGAAGTGCACCGTGAGTGTTCTGAACATATTCTTCGACGGAATTTGCCTTAAGCGCAGATATATCAGCTTCTGCGGTCTCGTAAACAATCTTTGCGATATCGTACCAGCTAGCAACTTTGCCGGATCCAGTCATGTTATAAGTACCGTATTCAGCATGGGTCGTCAGGAGATGGAAAATAGCATTTGCCATATCAAAGGTGAAAGTCAAACGCCCGAATTGATCTCGTGGCGCTTCTGCAGGTTCGCCTGATTGCGCAAGACCTAGCATGCGGGTTACAAAGTTGCGCCCTTCACCGATAACCCAGCTAGAACGCAAGAGATAATGCTGAGGAACATTTTCCACAAGTGCATCACCCGCGGCCTTGGTCTGTCCGTAGACCCCCAGTGGCGCGAAGCCTTCGTCTTCTTTGTGGAATTCAAGTTCGCCATCGAATACGTAATCACTGGAAATATGAACCAAGGTGATTTTGTGATCTGTAGCGACTTTAGCAAGGTTCTTTACGCCTTGAACATTTGTCAACCATGCCGCTTTTCGTCCCTCTGCTGTTTCGGCAGCATCGACGGCAGTGAAGGCTGCGGCATTGATAATGGTGCCGTACAAATCCCAATCCACATTTTCAAAAGCATGCGCATCGGAGATGTCGAAGGTGTCTGTGTCGTGATATTCAAAACCTTCGAGATGATGATCTTCGGCATATTGCCTGATTGCCTTGCCGAGTTTGCCGTTGCATCCAAAAACCATTGTGCGCTTAGGCGCCATCGGCTTCGCGTCCCTCAGCATCGGGTGCTTCAGGTCGGCCTCGCTGCGTTCGGACTCCTCCAGCGGGATCGGCCACTGGATGTTCAGCTCCGGGTCCGCGAGGTTCACGAAGGTGTAGGTCTTCTTCTGCTCGAGGCTCCAATGCGCGTTCACGAGATACGTGTACGCGGTGCCGTCCTCCAAAGCCTGGAAGCTGTTGCCCACGCCACGCGGCACATAGATCGCCTTCGATGGATCCAATACGGTCGTGTACACCTGGCCGAAGGATTCGCCCGGACGCAGGTCCACCCACGCGCCGAACACGGAGCCCGTGGCGATCGAGATGTACTTGTCCCACGGTTCCGCGTGGATGCCTCGCGTCACGCCCTTCTTCGCATTGAAGCTGATGTTGTTCTGCACCGGACCGAAATCCGGCAGGCCGAGCTCGGTCATCTTCGCCCGCTGCCAGTTCTCCTTGAACCAGCCACGGTTGTCGCCGTGCACCGGCAGGTCGAACACCAGCAGTCCCGGAACGTTCGTCTCCTCGACCCTCAAATCCTTCTCGAAATCCATACCCTCGTAAATCCTTTGCCGTAGATGGGAATCATCATGGGACCACGCCCTTTGGGGTGTGACCGTTCTCGTATGTGTCTTACTGGCCCTGCTGCTTGTACCTGGCTTCAGTGGCGGCCTTGGCCGGCTCCCACCAGGAGCGGTTGTCCGTGTACCAGTCGATGGTCTGTTTCAGGCCGGACTCGAAGTCCGTGTGCGTGGGCGTCCAACCCAACTCGGTCCGCAGTTTCGTGGAATCGATCGCGTATCGACGGTCGTGGCCCGGACGGTCCTTCACCCAGTCGAACGCGTCCTCGCTCTGTCCCATCATCTTCAGAATCATGCGAAGCACGGTGATGTTGTTCCTCTCGCCGTTCGCGCCGATCAGGTAGGTCTCGCCGATCCTTCCCTTGGTCAGGATCGTCCACACGCCGCTGGAATGGTCCTCGGTGTGGATCCAGTCGCGTACGTTCTCGCCCTTGCCGTACAGCTTCGGCCTCTCGCCCTCGAGGATGTTCGTGATCTGGCGGGGGATGAACTTCTCCACATGCTGGTACGGGCCGTAGTTGTTCGAGCAGTTGGAAATAGTGGTCCTCAGGCCGTACGTGCGGGTCCACGCGCGCACCAGCATGTCGGACGCGGCCTTCGTGCTCGAGTACGGGCTGGACGGATGGTACGGGGTGGACTCCGTGAACTTGGCCGGATCATCCAAAGCGAGGTCGCCATACACCTCGTCCGTGCTCACGTGGTGGTAGCGGATGCCGTACTTGCGCACGGCCTCGAGCAGGCGGAACGTGCCCTCTACGTTCGTCTTCAGGAACGGTTCCGGATCCGCGATCGAATTGTCGTTGTGGGACTCGGCCGCATAATGCACGATCGCGTCGTGGCCCGGCACAATCCTGTCGAGCAGTTCCGCGTCGCAGATGTTGCCGTGTACGAACTCGACACGACCCTCGGGAAGGCCCGCGATGTTCTCGATGTTGCCCGCGTAGGTCAAAGCGTCCAACACGGTCACGTGCACATGCGGATGGTTGTCGACCACATAATGCACGAAATTCGACCCGATGAAACCACAGCCACCGGTCACGATGATGTTCTTAGGAGTAAACGTCTCTTCAGCCATACACTTAATAGTAGCTGCCAACACGTACGAAAGCCGAGTGAAACGTGAAATTTCCGTTGGGTCTTTTCACGCCTTGGTGTAGGGGAACTGCTGCTGGTAAACTCGGTGTTTATGGCTAAGAAAATTTTGGTTACGGGTGCTGGCGGATACATCGGCCGCCATGTGGTGAAGGCATTATTGGATTCCGGACTGGAAGTTGTAGCTTCTGACCTCCGAGTTGATGGTATTGACGACAGGGCAACAAAGATTCAGGCAAACATTTTTGGACCAAATGATTCGCTGTTTGAGGAACTTGGTTCTCCTGATGTGTGCTTGCACATGGCTTGGCGTGACGGTTTTAAGCACAATTCAGACAATCATATGGGAGATCTTTCCAGCCACTACAGGTTCATTAAGACCATGCTGGATGCGGGGCTAAAGCAGATTGCGGTCATGGGCACGATGCACGAAGTCGGCTACTGGGAGGGCGCCATTGATGAAAGTACTCCCTGCCATCCGGCATCTATGTATGGCATCGCTAAGAACGCTCTCCGAGAGGCGACTCTAATGCTTGCTAAGGAAAAAGATGCGACGGTTCAGTGGATTCGTGCGTATTATATTGTCGGCGACGATGCACATGGAAGTTCCATTTTTTCAAAACTGCTTCAGGCTGCTAATGAGGGTAAGCCAACATTCCCGTTTACTACAGGAAAGAACAAGTACGATTTCATTGATGTGGATGAGCTTGCACGTCAGATTAGTGCTGTTGTTTCTCAGGATCAGGTTAACGGGATTATCAATTGCTGCACAGGTGAGCCACTTACTTTGGCTGAACGAGTGGAACGTTACATCAAGGAGAATGGCCTCAACATTAAGCTTGAGTACGGCGCATTCCCGGATCGACCGTATGACTCTCCGGGTGTGTGGGGCGACGCGACTAAAATTCGGCAGATTCTAGGTAACTGAACCGCAATAGGTGTGATTGGAACTAGCTAAAATAATAATGGCAAGTGTTGAAGCTATAAGTGTCGAAACTTCTAGTATTGAAGATTCAGAGACGGTCAGCGTTTCTGAAGTGAAGAGACCTTCCATTCCTCTGAGAGACAAATATTCTCTCAGAGGTTTTATGAAGTACCTGCAAGGAAATCCTTGGGACATGGTGCTGAGTGTGTTTTTCCTGTTTATGGGATACGAATTGAAGATGTTTGGTAACTCGTATTCCATCGACACGGAGGCCATGATGCAGGTGCCGGAGAATCTGTATAGGTCTTGGGTAGGGCTTGAGCGTTTCGGCCTTCTCGCTTTAAAGAAGGTATTGGGACTGTATTGGTATAACAATGCGGTTGCTTCTTTTTTGACGGCCATGTGTCTTCTACTGGCAGCGCTGTTATGGGCCTACTTGCTTGCGGGGGCCTCAAATCTTAAAGGCAAGTTCCATCCGGCTTTCTTTACAGTGCCATTTGTCGCATCGCCTATTTTGGCGGAGATGGTAGGTTTTACTCTAACAGGGGCAGAGATTGGCATCGCACTGGGACTTGTAGCATGTTCCTTGATGCTGCTGCTAAACAGTTGGTTTAGCAAAAAATGGTGGGTTGCAGTATTGTCGTGTCTGACGGCTTTTGCTGCATTTACCTTGTACTTGGCGATGGTAACTGTGTTTATCACTGGGGTTGCCATGGTTTTTCTCGTGCTTTTTTGGGATGACCGTGAGCATGATTTATTACGTCGTTTTGTTTTCATTTTTGTCGCTGCTGGTATTTTTGTTTTTGCTTATGCTTTCTACAAAGTCGCTAATGCTGCTGCAATGAAGATGTATCATGTGACGACAAACGCATACATTAGCGATCAATCAAGTTGGGGTAAGGGATCTATTCACGAAATTGCGCATGCTATTTTGAGCCATGCTGTGACGTTGTATTCAGGAGAGGGGATATATTATTCCGTTGCGTTCCCAATTGTGCTGGGTATTTTCTTGGCAGTGATGGGGATTGCTGTATCCCGAAAACATGCTGATGTTTTGATGTTCATTGTCGCATTGTGTGTGTGCGCCTCTCCGATGATGATGAGCGTTGTTTTAGGAGGCAATCCTTCCACTCGGACTGAGATGTCGTATCCGTTGGCATTCTCATTTGTGTTATCTTTCTTGGCGGTATGGGCATCTGTTTCATTCACTAAGGAACGTTGTGTAAAGTGGCTTGCGATCTTCTCGGTGCTGGCAATTGGATGGAGTCAAGCACTCATCGTGAATCGTATCTTTTATACGGAAGCCACCAATCATCAGCAGGATATGGAACTGGCGCAGGAGATTAGAACGCGAATCGATGAGCTGAATATCGACGATCAGTCTGAGGTGTCTCTAGTATTCCTGAATTATCATAAGTCCGCTTGTAATAAAGACTGCTATACCTCGGACCAGTTGGGTTTGGTGGGACGATCTTTGTTTGAAGTGACCGTTTCCCCCGAACAAGGAACGTTTGTTAAGACGAATTTCTTAAATATTACGGGAACAAATTTTGCACAAGCTTCTACCGAGCAGATTGAAAAAGCGACGGAGGTGGGACGTTCGATGCCTCATTGGCCAGCTAAAGGGAGTGTTGTACAGAAGGATGATTTTGTAATAGTCAATTTTTGACTTATTCATGTGGCCATGTTCCGGGTTAAAAGTATTAATAAGGATTATGCGTGATGCTTGTCAGTTTTGTTGTTCCCTGCTACAACGAAGAAGAGTCGTTGCCGATTTTTTATAAAGAAGCTTGTCATGTCTCCGATATTCTGCGTAAAGAATATCAAGCCGAGGCTGAGTTTATCTTTATCGATGATGGCTCATCCGATGGAACTGTCAAGGAACTCCGAAAATTGCGGAAGAAGGATGATCGTGTTCGGTTTATCTCTTTCTCCCGTAATTTCGGTAAGGAAGCTGGCTTGTATGCTGGCTTGAAAAATGCTGAAGGCGATTATGTAGCAACATTGGATGCGGATCTGCAGGATCCTCCGTCTCTTATGCCTGAAATGTTGAGATTCCTTATAGAAAATAAAGAATACGATTGTGTCGCTACGCGCAGAGAAACACGTAAGGGCGAGCCTTTAGTCCGCAGTCTTTTTGCTAAATTATTCTATAAAATCATTAATAAATTGTCTGGTACGGAGATTATGGACGGTGCTCGAGATTTCCGTTTTATGACAAGAAAATTTGTTGATGCTATTCTTGATTTAACTGAATATAATCGTTTTTCTAAGGGTATTTTTTCGTGGGTTGGCTTTAAGACTCATTGGATTTCCTATAAGAATATAGAACGAGTCGCTGGAAAGACCAAATGGAATTTCTGGTCATTGTTTAGATATTCCATTGAGGGTATTGCAGGTTTTTCAACGGTTCCTCTTGCCTTTGCTTCATTTTTAGGTGTTTTCTGCTGTGATGCTGCATTCATAGGCATCATTATTGTTGTCCTGAGGGCATTACTCTTTGGCGATCCTGTTGCAGGATGGCCAAGCATGATTAGCATTATTCTCCTGATCGGTGGGTTGCAACTTTTTTGCATCGGCATCGTGGGAGAATATCTGGCCAAAACCTACACTGAAGTAAAACATAGGCCTATATATATAATCAAGGAAACAGACGAGGACAATTTAGAATAAAGTCATCTTCTGTTTCCTGTTGCGAACATCGAACGCACGTATTGGACTGTCGCTTTCTCAAGTTTAAAGAGTCCAACTGCTAATGCCATGATTATTAAGAAATCTGCAAAGAAAAGTAGATATCCGTCAAAAGGTGACAGAGCGGTGCAATCAACGATTGTGAAGACTTGGGCAATCAAGACGTGATGTACCAGGAAAATTGGATACGAGTATTTCGCGATGGACTTTACTGGTACACGTACGGGTTGCACATCAAGCCATTTTGCTGCATAAACGATGACTAGGAATGCACCGATTCCTACTACAGTCACGGCAAAAGAACCTTTTAGCAAAGGATGAAGCTCTTGTATGATAAGCACTAGAAGAGCTCCAGCTCCTGCGACCGTTGGTACTTTTTGTATGTACTGGATGAAATACATGCCAAACAGTAATTCTGGCAGTCGCGTAGTCATGAGCAGATCCGAAGGCAAACCAAATATTGTTGGCTGAAGGATCAAAGTAGCTGCATAAAGTGCAAGAGCGATAATGACTGTTATAATCGGGTGCTTCTTAACTCCACAGCGCAACAGAGGGAATAGCGCATAATAGATGAGGATGAACCCTAAAAACCATTCACCTAGCGTATAAAAAGTCGGGAACGAGGTGTTCGCGACCATGCCATCGATGCCAAGTACCGAAAAGATTAATGACCATTTCGGTGCGGAAGCAAGTACGTGTCCTCCGTTACGAAGGAAGAGAAAAGCATTCGCAAGGATAAATGCAATCCAGAACATTGGATAGATTCCAATGAAGCGCTTGTAATAGAAATGCCTGCAGTCTAGTTTGTCGGATTCGCCATATGTGTACATAAGCGCTGCTCCTGAAATGATGAGGAACAGCGATACACCTAGACTGCCTACATAAATGCCAAATGGTTCATACATGAAAACTGGATGGCCGAGCATATAAGGATTGTTGAAATGCGTGATAACAATAAGGATTGCAGCTAGCGCACGCACCAAATCCAAATAGAAAAGTCGTGGACGTTTTTTCTTGCTCTGCTGGGCTACGTCCTCAGCTTTCTTAGCGGTGAGACTATTGTCTGTCATGTACGGTCTTTCTTCAGATGGCTGTTGGCGTTTCCATATCGGGTTTTGTATGTGCGCGGGTGACGGATATGTCTATACAAGTTCATGAATTTTGCACCGCAATGATAGGCAAAGGGCACTTTTACCAGCATACGCTTGAACCATAGAAGAATGGCAGCTCTTAAAGAGAAGCCACGGGGTACATTTGTACAAGTTCCAAGTAAAGTCGCATCAAGATAGGGAGCGGCACAATTGGCTAGCTTTTGGATATCATAAGAGAGGTTAGTGATCTCGATACGCGCAAAACGGTCAGAATAGATATAGCCTGTGTAGTAGCCGTTAGCTTGAGGAACATAACCGTAAGCTCGTTCAACAAAATGAAGCATGGAACCGTCGATTTTATTCGGCTCAGGAGGGAAGTCCTCATACTTCCAGTCGATGTCGAAGAACTGTTGCAAAGCTTTTGGACGGAACCAGAACATCGTTCCCATGGGAGCAATAGGTTCTTTATCCTTATCCAGTGGAACCTTAACCCGTAGTGTTTTTTCAAGCATTTTTTTGGTACCTTCGTAATTTGGTCCCCAAAGACTGGCGAAATTACCAAAGTAATCAGCATGGTTCGGCGGCGCAGGTGCAAGAACGCCAGCATGCGGATCATTCTCGAAATGATTGATTATATTGCTGACCAGAGCCTTACTTCCTAATACATTCTCGAAGCACTTATAAGCGAAGCCATCACCTATGCTGTATGGAGAAAGTTGGGTAACTTTTTTGTCATGTGCGAAGCATACGTAATCGTATTGAAGGCAGTCTTTGCCTGCTCCAACCAATAATGCGCTGACGTCACGTCCGCGATTCTGAATAACACGCACATCAACGTTATAGGGCAGATCTTTGCAACGCTCTCGCACAATCGTAGCGTTCTCCTCAGAGCCAACGGTGAAAATGAAATCGCAACCTTCCGGCATGGATTTAGCGTATTCCAGAGTCTTATCGAGCAAATCCATATAGTACAAATGCATGATAAGAGCAATACGCTTATTAGTCGGAATGGGAGCGATAGTATTTGTGGGAAGAACAAAATCAAGATGCAGGTTTTTGACAAGATCTGCGAGATTCATGGTTCTCAGTGCATTTTGCCAAATGAGATCAACATCAAAGTCAGTATGATCACGTAGGAATTCAAACAAGTCCAACGCGGCATTGCCTACGGACTGATTCATGGTATCCATGTAGTCATGGAAGAATGAGCGACGTTTGAAAATAGGGCAACGCTTTTCTGCGACTAGTGTCTTCGCGGCAAAAGTAATCGGTCCGTATGTAAAGCCTTCTAAATCATCCGTATTGACGTAGGTGTCCCACTTAAATCCCTTGTCAGCAAAACGTTTAGTAAACAATGACTCATGGAGGCCAACAGAATCATAGTAGCTTTTAATAGGAGGCATATTGTCCCAATAGTCTTGGAATGACTTGCTCTCAATCAGGCTTCGACGGTATGCGTGGAAGTGGGATTGAATATGCTCTGGTAGATATCCAAAGGGACTGCGCCCGAATGGGTCCTGTGGAACTTTATGGAACTTTGTGATACCCCAGAAGTCCAAATCACGCTGATCCATCGTCTCAAACATTTCAGAGAACGGATAGACAGGACCCATGATGGTGGCGTTGAACAGCACAACTTCATCGAAAGATACGAGTTTTTCCCAACCGTAAGATTCCATTGCAGTTTTATAAGCCCAAACATCGAAGCCCTCATTTGGGCGAACAATCAGGTTATTTGTATACGAGGAAAGAATTTTTTCTCCTGCCTCGTTCAATTTTCCATTGCAGACGATAGTCATTTCAGAAAGATAGGGTCTGAAACCATTCAGCAATGTAGGGATGTAGTCATCTACCACGCCTTCTGCATCGTAGAAGAAGAAAATCCCAAGACGTTTTACCGATGACTCATCTTGAATTTTCATAGTAGTTTGCTCTCTCTGTGTGTATTGATAATACGTATCACGACCTGGACAGGTTGCTGCAGTTATTTATCTGGTCATAATTACTTACAGCAATGACTCGCTGTCGCTTTCTAAAGACCTGTCAATTTTTTGAAAGTCGTCCTTCTCGTAAAACTTGACTAGTCGATGCGATTAAAAGTCAACGCGCGGTCACTGAGGATACCGTTTTCGCTGTTTCTATCATTGCGCACTGCAAAATAGCAGCAGAAATCATCGTTGGTGAAAGCGACGTAATCTGGCCGTTCTGATTCCTCTGACTCAGAACGGATGGTGGCGAAAATGCGGAACTCCCCGTTATTGAATTGCTCCATTGGAATGGAAAACCGGACTTTATGGTGCCCTTTTTCAATGGGGAGACCGAAATATTCGCTTTGAGTATCGACGTCATAAATTTGGCCACCGCGTCGTGCATCTTGCAGAATTAGCCCCAGATATCCCTGTCGATCACTAATGGCGTATTCATATTCAACGTCAAAAACAAAGGGAGATTCCCCATCGACGATTTTAGGGCTGACAGGAGTTATTCGAAGCACGGGAACGCGCTGGTTCAGACCATTGGGATAGCGAAGCTCCTTGCTCGAGTCGTTCTTTGTCTTGTAATAGTTGAGTTCATGTGCATTCTCGAGCGAATACTGATCTGCGACATTATGTGGGTCACCAGAGGCAATAATTTCACCGTCTTTAATGAGAATTGCCTTATTGCAATACTTCTTGACGGCATCCATGCTATGCGTGACAAGTATAACTGTCTTGCTTGGATCGGTTTTGACCTGCTTAAAGAACCTATCGCACTTCTTCTGGAAAGCCTCGTCTCCAACCGCAAGTACTTCATCTAGAACTAGAATGTCTCCGCGCGCTTTGATAGCCACAGAGAAAGCAAGACGCACCTGCATGCCGCTAGAATAGTTTTTAAGTTTCTGATCCATGAATTCACCAAGCTCAGCAAATTCAACGATATCGTCATACATTGCGTCGACTTGGTCGCGAGAGAAACCGAGGAGTGCGCCATTGAGGTACACATTTTCTCTACCCGTTAATTCTGGATTAAAACCGACACCTAATTCGATAAACGGGACTAGAGTTCCATTTATCACAACGTTGCCTTTTTCGGGTGTATAGATACCTGAAATAATCTTGAGGAGGGTTGATTTTCCAGAGCCGTTTCGTCCGACGATACCAAAGAAATCACCTTTTCGTACTTCGAAAGAAATATCGCGCAGCACTTGCTGTTCACGGTATCCTTTGATGCCTTTGGTCCAGTTCAGGAAGGCTTGTTTTAGGCCACTTGCCTGTTCTGTCGGCAGACGGAACGATTTTGCAACGTGAGAAACAGATAGCGCGAGGGGATTCTCTTCATCGTTCGACAGGACAATCGGGGTTTCAACTGTAGTCACTAGAGTACCTCCGCGAATTTGCTGCTATTCTTTCGGAAAACATGTACACCAAGCCAGAGCAATAATGCCGTCAGAGCATACGGGATAAGGGAAAGAATGGGGTCACCCACCCATGTCCATACAGTTGGAATGTCCTCTGGAGATAACAGATTGTGACGGACATCCATGATGGTCTGCGCTATTGGATTGAGTAACATAATTTTGGACACAGCGGGGAAGTACTGCGAAACCATAGAAAGTGGATAAATTACAGGAATCGCATAAAACATTGCTTGTAAAACGACATCCCATATATGGGACACATCTCGAAAATATACATACAACGTGCCGAGAAGCAACGAAATGGCGAGGGCCAGCGCATAAAGCTGCAGTACGTTCAGAGGAACTAGCAGCATATACCATGTGTAATGGGCGTGCGAGAAGAAACCGAAGATGACAACCACAAGCAAGTTTATTCCAAGGGAAATCATAGATCCCATGGTTGTTGCGGCAACGATGATATAGCTCGGGAAATGAACCTTGCGAAGTAAATCGCCACGATTAACTATTGACTGCATTCCCATAGTGGTCGCTTCAGAAAAGAATGACCACAAGCATGTACCGCACAGAAGTGAAATCGCAAATGTAGGAGTACCGTCCGAAAAACGTAGGAATCGGACGAAAACCATGTACATGACGGCAAAAAGCATCAACGGTTTTAAGACAGACCAAAGTACGCCTAGAAAAGATCCTTGATATCTTAGCTGGAAGTCAGTCTTCACTAATTCTTTAAATACCACTATTGAATATCGGTACTTAGCCTTGAAACGCCGAATTAAGTCACTCATAGTCTCTCCACTCTATCAAAAGGGATAGCTGAAACTTTAGGCTGTTTAAAATCTACACCCTATGCACATGCCACATATAACGTTGGATTGCTTTGGGAAGCAAGCTACTGCATGTTTTTAATTTTGCGGTCGTACACAGCCTTTTCAACTAACCGCATATGACGCAGAATTACACAAATTGTTTTTTGCGAAAGAGACAGCTTCCTAATAAGAGATTGAGCCTCGTTCTTGCTACGCTCATAAGTGCTTCTATTTGAGCTTAAATCGGGGGCGGAGGCTGCCTCGTTTAGTGATCCGATCATGGTGTAGTAGCTGCGGGCTGGAAGCACGCCTTGGCTGAGAGCATGCTCGAAATTTGACAGCCCCGCGTTGAGATTGTCCTGGTAAAAACTGTAATTGCGCTTGCTGTGAGTGACGGATCCAGGGGACTGGAGCCAGTAGTACAAAGTACAATCGATGTCCACAACTTTATGCATGCGGGAGTATAACTTGCCGGCTACCATGACATCTTGGGCATACATGCCTTCGGGGAAACGAATGCCGTCCCACAATTCTCGTTTGTATAAGCGGCACCAGTTCGCCTCGTTGAAGTAACGAGCTTCGGTATTTTTTTTGAGTATGTCACCGATGAGACGAAGACTCTTGCAGAAAACAGTTTGATACGACCGAAGTGGGTTTTTGAATGCAGTTACTTTGTTAGGTGCCGTTGCGCCTACTGCTGCAACTGATTTGACCTTATCGAGCTGTGAGATGCCAAACTGTTGCCACCGAGCCTTAGACATGTCAGAGCCGCTGCTTAGGAGAGCATGCAGAAGGAATTCAATGTTATGACAATCCAAAATGTCATCGTTGTCCGCAAAAGCGACATATTCACCGTGTGCGGCATCGAGGCCAGCGTTCTGAGCTTTAGCGATGCCACCATTTTCTTGATGAATGACATGAACACGAGAGTCCAGAGCTGCATAACTGTCGCAAATTTGTGGCGACTTATCCGTAGCGCCATCATCGACGAGGATGATTTCCAAGGTTTGGTATGACTGAGCCAGAATTGAATCGATACAGTATGGCAGATATTTTTCTGCGTTATACACGGGAACAATAATTGAGACCAACGGTCTTATACCGGTCATGAAGTGCATCCTTGACGCATGGGTTAGTCGTACGTTTCTATCGTACAAGGTTATTGGACTTTGGTGAAATCGGTGTTGTTTAGATACCCTTTGCCTGCGGTCATATCATATTGAACCAATTCATAGTCACGAAGTAGTTGTTTTGCGTCCTTACTCAGTGATTTCTTCGAGATCTGATTGCCTGACATGTCCAGATACGTTGTGTCCCCTGAACTGATTCCGCCTGTTTCTGTTGCGATGCGACTTGCTGCGGGAATTTGTTCCAACAATTGTGTAAGTAATGCAAGATAAGGAGATACTTTCGCATTCATATGGTTGGCTGCTAATGACATGAAGTAATTTGGCGACGTGAAGGCTGTATTAGAGGCATCGAGTTTCGTTCCACTTGATGCTGATGCACTGTTTGACCATATAAAGTAGTCGGTTTCATGTAGAGCGACGTGATTTTCAGTATCCTGATCAGCTGTCGAATAGATACTAGGCAGGTGATCGCCATAGAAAATCACAGTAATTGGCTTGTCAATTTGGTTGAGTTCGTCTAAGAACGAAGCGGTTGCCTGATCGGTGAGGTTTAGTCCTTTAGTATAGGTTTCGAGATTTTGATATTCGTCCGCAGACAATCCTGTGGAAGTATCTGCGCCTACAAATTCATTATCGATGTACCAATTGGTGTAAGGCATATGATTTTGCATGGTGGATAATTGCAAAAACTGTGGGTGCTTTTGCTTTTCGATTAAATCAATAATATTTTTGTATGCCTCTTCATCACTGACGTATGGAGAGTAGTCGATTGTATCTTTGTGCTTGATTGAGGGAGTGCTATCAAGAGTGCGTAGGTGAGAAAAGCCAAATTTCTTGTAGTCAACGTTTCTCAGATACATGCTTTGGTAATACGGATGAACTGCGTCAGAGCCGTCAGCGCCATATCGATTGTTCCAGATTTGGTTGAAGGCATAAGGGTTCTTCTGATTAGGCACAAGCTGTTGGAACGGGATAATGAGGGAATCATCAAAAATAGACAGACTTAAACCCGTCAAAGCTTGATATTCCATATTGGCGGTACCTCCGCCATACCCCGAAGACAACATCAAGCCCGAGGTCGTGGTGTCTTTTATAGCATGAATATTCGGAATCGGATCAGTCGAAAAAGAAATACCAGGAATTCTTGTTGGATCGGAAAAAGTCTCCGAAAGAATCATTACTACAGTACTGTCAGTAAGGTCATTCTGCCTGTTGTTGTTGATTGATATGGCCTGCTGAGAGTATTTTTCCGCAATTTGCGTCATTGTATCGCGATTATAATCTTTTGGTTTTTCTATCACTTTCGTTTTTGCCAAGCTGAGGAATGTAGTGACCGGACCATTGGTCTGGGCGTCAATTTTAGTATCGAATAAGGAAGGAGTATACCCAAGCGATCCCGCGAAAGAGTATGCCCAGGAGCCGGGAACGCTGAGGTTCCAAGAGTAGGAACAGAGCAAAGCAATACTGGATATTGCGGCAACAATGCGGGTAAGAGTGCCAGTAAAGTTTTTAATGCTTGCAAAAGGTCTTTTCCATGAGCAATAGATGAAACTCCGTCTACCATCTATAATGAAGAAAACGATACAGCAGCAAATGAACCAGACTAAAACAGTGGCGGCTCCGTTGACGAATGACTGACTTTCTTTAGGAATGAAAGACAGAAGTTTTCCTGAATCTCCTCCTGTCACAAAAGATAGATCGGCAGGAATGATTGGTTCATTGCGTAGTCCCATCTTAACGCTGTTGGCCGTTCCGTAGACAGTGAAAAGAATACCGAACAATAATGTCGCAATCCAAAAACGATTGGTGACAAAGATGAAAACAAGATAAATCACTGCGAGTGTAAACAGACTGAGCAGGAATTGGTATTTTTGTTCAAGATACATTTGACTGACGAATTTGGTGACTTGCCCTGCGACGCTGTTCAGAATTTTGGTTGTCTGATCAACTTCATCGCCTTTATCGTACGTTGGTTCGCTATACATTCCCCACTGAAGGAAGATGACCTCGGCAGAAGTCAATAGGGTGAACACGATGGCGTAGAACGCATAGGAGAACCTCATGCGCTTCTTCCACGGGCCATATGCTTTCCTAAAGAATTTGATGATGAGTTGAACGGCTTTGAAATTGGTGAAAGTGTGCCATGCGGTCTTTACTGCTGTGACGGCGACATGGATGGCGTGGCCGGTAACTTTGGTTGCTTTTACAGCCGTGTGCCCTGCGGTGGAAAGCGTTTTTTCCGTGGTATGTGCGGCTCGTTTGCAAACCGAGACGGCCTCATTCAAAGGCTGCTCAGTGGGTTGCTGGGGCTGGAGCTTGGAGGGAGTGATTTGGCTGTTATTGTCTATTACATCTTTACTGACGGATCCACTGGAAGCCATCTCCGGTAAACAGGGCAGGGTGCCAGCGCCTGAAATAAAGATGCTTGTGTTATCGGAGATGGCGTGAATTGCTGATTTCTGCGTATACAGTTTTGAACCGTGGTGGCCTGAAAGGGCGGATGGGGCGCAAGCGTTGCTGTCTTCGTCATTCGCAAGAGGGCGATATGTTCCACCCGCAATCGGCTGCTTAGTAAGTTTTACGTATGAAGGAACGTGAGCATGACGGTCAGGCGAAAAAATAGGCATCGTCGCATCCTTCAACAAGATAGCCCCTTATAATTAGGGGCTCTGTACAATCAAACCGGATACATTTTAGTGTTCAGCTGTGGACGAACGGGTATCTCGTAGATGTCTGAAAGGTAGCTGGAAGGTTAACTGGGTGACGGGCAGCAAACAGATGTGTTCAAGGTGGACAACATATGCGCTCGCAAGTGTTGGGCGTCATTCGCTGGTAGTGCACTAAAAAGCGCTGTCTGCGTGAAGCCTTCTATAGCAGTCCTGCCATGTAGGTCGGCAGCTTGACCACATCATTTTCCACGACCAGCGGTTTCGGATGCAGCACGTATCTGGTGCCGACCTTCTTGTCGAATTTCGTCTTGAACTTGTCCAGCGAGACCGTGCGGTAGCGTTTCGATGACTTGACCTCGATGGGGCTGACCCTGTACTTCATCGCCGCGTTCTCATACGGTTCGACAATGAGGAAGTCGATCTCCATACGGTTCGACGGGTCGTCGCGGTCGCTGCGCAGGTCGACGAAGTAGTCCGCACGTCATCGGGGGTTGCAACCAGTTAACTTAATTGCTTGCTTTCGATTGTTTTCGTATGATATACTTGAGTCATGCGTGTCAGGGAATGGGCGAAACGAGAGGGTTTCAACGAGCAGACGGTATGGCAGTGGTGCCGAGAGAACCGCATGCCCGTCCCATTCGAGCGCATGAGCACGGGCACGATAATCATCCACGACCCGAAATACGAGAACCGACCCGTCACCCCCACGGCGAACGGCAGGACGGTGTGTTACGCGCGTGTCAGCTCGTCTGACCAAAAGGACGATCTGACACGTCAGGCCGACCGGTTGAAGGCGTTCGCCCTTGGTATGGGAGTGGAGAAGCCGGAAATCGTCACAGAGACGGGTTCCGGCATGAACGACAGGCGGCGCAAGCTCAACCGGCTATTGTCCGACCCGACCGTGGACACGCTGATCGTGGAGCACAGGGACAGGCTCGCCCGCATGAACGCGGGACTGGTGGAGAGCGCGCTGAAGGCGCAGGGACGCCGAATCATCGTGGTGGATGACACGGAGCTGGATGACGATTTGGTGCGCGACATGACCGAGGTGCTGACCTCGTTCTGCGCCCGGCTGTACGGGCGTCGCGCGGCCAAGCGCAAGACGGACGCGGCGTTGAAGGCGGCGCGCGATGCTTGAGGCGGTCAAGGTGGCGCTCGACCCGACTCCACGGCAGGAACAATGATTCG
>OGRP01001015.1_pt1 | contig 21855 bp, 8 predicted proteins | sample 1553531 | NCBI WGS metagenome assembly OGRP01 (sample SAMEA2580045, study PRJEB22360) | human gut metagenome | biome: human gut; feature: human-associated habitat; material: faeces | place: Denmark | collected 2008/2010 | reverse complement strand
TCGGCGGTGGCCTGGTGGGCACCGAGACTGCCGAGTACTTGCTGCAGCACGGCTGCGAGGTGGCGATCGTGGAGATGCTCGACAAGATTGCCGCGGGCGAGTCCGAGACCATTCTGCCGCTGATTATGAGCGACTTTGCCGAGCACAACGTGGAGCAGCACGTGAAGACCCGCCTGACCGCCATTACCGACGAGGGCGTGGAGGCCATTCGCACCACCGAGGACGGCGCCGAGGAGCCGGTGAAGATCGCCTGCGATTACGTGGTGATGGCTGTGGGCTCCAAGGCCAACGCGTTTGACCTTGACGGCGTGACGGTGCCCGTGACCTGCGTGGGCGACTGCTCGGGCGAGCGCACCGCCGACATCGCGAGCGCCATCCGCACGGCATATCACGCGGCCAACGAGCTGTAGTCGAGAAAGCTATCGCGTATTGAGTGGGCGGGGAGTGCCGTATCGGTGCTCCCTGCCTTTTTGTCGATAAGAGGTGCCCCTGAACAGCGGATTCAGAAAATCCGAATCTTATACATCCGAAAATCCGAATCCATAGAACAGGAAAATCCGAATTATATGAACACGAAAATCCGAATCGCAACCACCCGAAAATCCGAATTTGCTACAGTGGTATAGAAGAATCAGAAAGCAGGAACTGGAAATCTGCGGGGGTGGCTCATGGCAGGCGAGAGGCTACATCGGGACGGATACATCCCACGTATCGTGGATGCGCAAATCGAGCGCTACCTTCGTGTCTTTGGCGCGGTCGAGATTGCGGGCACCAAGTGGTGCGGCAAGACGTGGGCCGCGCTCGAGCACGGGGCGTCCGCCTCGTATGTCGACGAGAATCTCGACCTCGCGCGTGCCGACCCGGCGATGATGTTGCTGGGAGACCGTCCGCATATTATCGATGAGTGGCAGCGCGTTCCCCAGATTTGGGACTACGTTAGACACGAGGTTGACCGCACCCGGGGTACGCGCGGCGCCTATATCCTCACGGGTTCCGCCACGCCCGCGTTTGGCTCAAAGGCGGAGGCGCCCACGCATAGCGGAGCTGGCCGCATCGGCCGCGTCCGCATGCACCCCATGACGCTTGCCGAGACAGGTGAGTCCAACGGCAAGGTGAGCCTGGCGGGCTTGTTTGAGCATCGTTTTGAGCCCTGCCGGTGCAATGGCGATACGCCGGGGCTTGTCGAAGCCGCTTGCCGCGGCGGCTGGCCCGAGGCGATCGATATGGTTTCGGCTGACGCCCAGCTCATCGTCCGCGAATATCTCAACACCACGTTTTCGAGCAGCTTCCCGGCGGTCGGTCTCGACCCCGATATTGCTCGTCGAGTCTCCGCATCGATCGCGCGCAATCTGGGACAGGCAACCACGTATAAAACGATTCTTATGGATATGTTCGGTGCCGAGGAGGAACCCGCAGCGTTTGCCGATGAGACCAAGGTGCGCAGGTACCTGGATGCCCTCAAAGGCATGTTCATTCTCGAGGAGGTCCCCGGTTGGGTTCCCGCCGCGCGCGACAAACGGCGCTTTACCGTCAAGCCCAAGCGCTATCTGGCAGATCCGAGCCTTGCTTGCGCCTTGCTAGGTATGTCCTCGCAGGCGCTGTTTGCCGACTGGCAGACATTTGGTCTGGTGTTTGAGAATTTGGTCATACGCGACCTTTCGGTCTACGCACGTTCGCTCGACCTGCTGGATAGCACGCCCGTGCGCTATTACCGCGACGATTCGGGCCTTGAGTGCGATGCTATCGTGCAGCTAGCCGACGGACGGTGGGCCGCCTTTGAGATTAAGGTGAGTGAAGATAAAGCGAGCGCCGGCGTCGAGAGCCTCAAGCGCGTTCGCAAGAAGGTCTGTGGAAATCCTCGTTCACGCACACGCGAACCGGAGTTTATGGCCGTGATTGTGGGGGTGGGTGAGTACGCCCGCGAGGTCGAGGACGGTATCTACGTGATACCCGTTCGCGCGTTGGGGTGTTAAGGGGCGGCACGCCGTGTGTCCGCTGCCCGGTGCCACGGATTGGTGCAAGGAGCCAGGTTTGTTTGCACCATGTTGGTGCGAAGTAACCTGCCCCCTTGCACCAAGGGTTTGACTTTTAAGACATCATTAAGGCTTGCGTTGTGGAGCGAACCGCAGGTCAATGCTATTCTTTTACCTTATCGTATGGTGTTGTATTCTGCCTGAATTCTCTACCTTCGAACAACAGATAAACGCGACCGAGCGGAAAGGATGGCACGCCCGCAAGCAGGGCAAACGCAAGCGATGAGTGGCATGGACCGACATAGCGAGCTCCAGCAGCACAAGACGGCGGCCGAGTACAGCCAAGCTGCCGACGAGCACGTGCGGACCCTCAAGGATTTCTGGAAGGATTTCCTGGTGAGCGGCCTGTTTGTGCTGGCCGCTATCGTTGCCATCTTTGCATGCCTGGCCTGGTTTGCCGCGAATAACCGAGTGAGCGCCACGGGGAGTACGATCGGGGCGAAGGCGGATCGGTACACGCTGACCGCCGCGGGCGAGGGTGAGTCCGGCGCACACGTGGGCTATTACGAGCGCTCCGAGCGCACGCCCGAGGAAAAGGATGCCATCGATGGCCTGGATACGACCGACGCCATGACGGTAACGCTCGGCTCCAACCTGAACAACGAGACCGCGGGCTCTCTGTACCCGGGTGCTCGCGGCAAGATTGCATTTACGGTGAAGCCGCTGGTGAGTGACCTTGACAGGGTCACGATCAATCTGTCGCGTTTGCTTAAGGTCACGAACATTGTTGGCGTTGTTGGGGACGGAGGAACGCTGGCGCCCGAGGCGGAGGCGCTCCTTGGCTTGATCAAAGGCCATGTACTGTTCTTTACGAGCTGCGACCAGAACGGGTATTACTCGGGCCGCGTGGTTGATAGCAAGATCGAGATTCGCAAGTGCGAATTTTGCGAAAACGGCGATGTGAACAAGCCAACGAACAAACCCGTCACCATCAGCCTGTACTGGGTGTGGCCGGAGTACTTCCAAAACTTCGTCCTTACCGGCAACACGAATTACTACAAGAACCTGTTTGCGGCGGCGGGCGACGCAAAGTCTGACTACGGCGCTCTGCAGGCAGATATGAACGCGCATAAAGCGAACTACTTCTATGGCGCGGCAAACGGCACGAGTGCCGCCAACGCTCCTGCGGTTTCGGCTGACATATCCTTCGGCGACACCGCCATCTGCTCGGCGCTGTACAACAATGCCGACGAGCAGATCGGCAATAAGGTCAAATACATCCAACTTAGAATTAGCGCTCAGGAGGGCGTGAGCTCATGAGCACCATGCAAACGCGCCTCGGCGATGCCCGCAATTGGATAGAAAACCACCGCGCACAGGCCCTTGCGGTCCTGATATTGCTGGCGGCAATCGCTCTTATCATCGGCTTGTCGCTCTCGTGGTTTGTGGGCAGCAAAAGTCTGTCTACGGTGGGCAAGATCCAAACGCCCGCGCAGCTTAAGATCATGGGTCCCAACCAGACGAGCATCGAGCCCATCGAGATTTCGTATGACGAGTCACGGGGCGATGTTAAAAACATAGACGGCACCGTGACCGTTCGTCGCGCGTTTTGTGTGCAGAGCGACAATGGCGATCCCGCTGCCGGCGGTCAAGCGTTTGAGCTGCAGATTGCCAACACAACGAATATCACGGGGCTGACAATCAACGTGTATCACGTGACGGTCAATAATCCGAACGATAAAAACGGCACTGTGGTCGGCCTCGACGGGCTCAACCGCACCTACTCATGGAGCAAGAAGAGCAGCACCCCGATTGAGTTTGCTTTTATCAACTCCGCGGACGGGACAAGTGCGTTGGCTAAAGAGCTTGAGGCAAACGACCCGACGTACGGCTCGTACGTGAATGTCCAGAAAAACGCCCGTCCGCTGTATCGGTACCACAAGTTCGCAGGGAGTGGGCTCGATGGCTGGAATGGCAAAACAGCCAACGCCGCCACGAACTTCATCATCGAGTGCACATGGAATCCGGGCGTTGTGACCGTAAACGGAAAGACGGTCTCCAACGTCAAAGAGACCGACATGGTTTATCTAATTGCTCGCGGCACGAGTGGCAACTAATAACAAGAAGGGGGGGGCGCCAGATGCGAAAAGACAAGAAAGAGCAAAATGAAATCGCGAGGCCTGTTGGCAAGCACTTTGCGCAGGTGGATGATTCTAAGGCAGAGCCTTGCTGCGTAGAGTCGGCGGCCCCTGCTTCCAAAATGCGCAAGCGCCTGTGGGCGGTTGCGGTGCTGCTATGCGCCGTCGCGATTGTGGCGGGTACCCACCTTACTTACACGGCCTTTTTGGCGGGCGACTTCCTTAAGTCGGTCGCTGTCTCGGGCACGTCACAGGCGCTGTTTGCCTCGGACATGCTTACGGGCTACACGAATGAGACGCTGAATGACGAGGGTATTGCCGTCCGAAGCGTCATCGCCGACACGAGTGGGGAAAACTGCTCTTTTACCTTTCGCATTTACAACCATCTGCTGGGCGACAAGAACAAGGTCAACGACAAGGACGTTAACGCGACGCTGAGCGTGAAGGCGACGGGAACGACGAAAGCTTGGAGCATAAGCGGTTCGCCCACGCTGACGGCGGGCGGCACGGTCGACCTTTCCTTCCCTGCCAACAGGGCAACCATGTATACCTATAAGGTTACATTTTCCAAGGCGGACCTCAACAAAGCATCCTTCACCGTTAAGGCCCAGGTCGGCTCCAATAGCCCCGGCACCAATCTTAAATGGCTCGCCGCCAAGATTGCGCCTTCCGAGCGTGCAGAGGTAACGGCTTCGGGCGTTTCGGGCGAGTGGGTCGACAAGAACTCGGATATCAACGCTTTCGACGCTTACAACTATCGCGCGACCGTTACGGGCGCGCCAACAAAAATCAAGCTTACATGGGGCGACAAGGTTGAGCTTGACCCATTTTTGGCGACGAATCATTCCGACGCGACCTTTGATGGAAGGTCGGTTACGTTCACCATGGATCCCGGGTCGGAGATTATTACCTTTTACCGTTCGACGGATACCGCGCCCGGCAGCTTGGATGACATCGGTGTTACGTGCAGGGCTGCGTAGGCCAACCGCAATCTGTGATTTTGAGACCCCGCACGGGGCATGAGATAGAACGAGGTAGGACCAGATGAGAACGGCAAAGCGCATAACAACCGCATGCCTGACTGCGATCATGATTTTCCAGGCGCTTGCGCCCTCCACGGAGGTGTTCGCGCAAGAGCTCGACGCCGTCATGGAGGCATCCGTCTCCGCCGCGCGCGCCGCGGGCAACACGGCGCGCTCCGTACAGGATGCTGTGGCCACCGCGCTGCAAGATGCTGACCAGGCTACATCTGATGATGTCGCAACGACTCCGGGCGCCGACGCTGGCGCTACCGAGGGCGGCGACGGTTCTACCAACGCTGGCGAATCACAGGACTCCACGACCGATGGAACCACTAACGGCGATACCCCAACGGAGGGCGACGCGTCCCAAGACGATGCGGCTGCCGATGAGGGTGCTGCTGACGGAGAACAAGCGGATGACGCGGACGCGGATGCTGCTGATCAGGCAAACACCGCCCCCACCATCGCTACTGTCGAGGATCTCAGGCACGCGTTGGGTGACGGCAATGTCATCACTGACGACTTGGGCGCCGTCACGGCCATTACCTTTGAGTCCAACGCCGACCTTATCGCCATCTCCAACACCGATCCCGCCATCTACCAGAACGCGAACATCTCCAAAGGTGGCTCGACCGGCATCGACTTCGACGTGTGCGGCGCGGAGATCGTGGACGGCCTGGGTAGCCTCACGTTCCAGGGCTTCGGCAGCGATGCCTACCCTTTCAAAGGCGCGCTCAACCTCGGCGACAGGACCCTGACCGTCAACAAGACGCTCTTCAACAACATCGAGCTCAGCGACGCCAACAGCACCGTAAAGCTCACCTGGAAGGGTACCGATGCCCAGCCCATCGTGGCCGCAAAGGTCACGGGCGCGGACAAGACGCTTGCTGCCACCGTAACCGTGGGCACGCCCAAGAGCGATACCGAAAAGGACATCTGCAAGCTCGCCTCGCCACTTGTGGGCGAGGTCACGGGCGCGCTCACGCTTAACGCAACCTACGTGACAAGCGCGAACAGCCCCCTGGCGATCGATATGCAATCGAGCACAGGCAACATTGGCTTGCTTGTGAACACCCTTGCCGAAGGAGCATCGCTTACGCTTGCGGGCCTCGCCCTGCCGGACAAACTCGACGGTACCCCCACTATCAACGCGACAGCCGCTGATGCCAACGCGGGGGGTCTTATCGGCGAGGCGCGGGAGGGTGCCACCGTCGCCCTACCAACTGGCATCGATGTCTCGGCGCTGAGCGTCGCAGGTAAAAACGCGGCGGGCGGTCTTATCGGTAAGGCCACCAACCTCACGCTCAACATCGCTGATGGCGTAACGGTTAAGCCGGCGTGCAACGTCGGCGATAAAGACAGCGCTTGCTCCGGTGGCGTCATCGGCGACGTGAGCTTTGCGCAAGGATTTATCGTTAAGCCCAATATGTTCGACCTGGGCAAGCTTGTGACGCTTGGTGCATCGCAACGCGCCGGCGCCCTTTTTGGTGTGGCCGATATTTCTAATGGCGACATCGTGGTGCAAGGCGGAACGTATAAGAGCAAGTTCACCTTACCGGAAGAAGTTAGCTTCAACGGCAGCTACGGCGGCCTTGTCGGCAAGGTGTTTGCGACGGCAAAAGGCGTCGATGAGTCGCTGCGCGCCTTTGTGGTCCAAAAGGATGCGGATAAGAAAACGTGCTCAATTGAGTTTGAACTTGCGGGCAAGCTGTCCGATACGGGCGGTGTTGTTGGCTATGTTGGCGATAGCGCGGACTCCAATTCGCAGCCTGTCGCCGTTGTGCTCGACGGCGTGACGGTTGCGTGCAAGGGAGATGCTTCGGCGCGAACGGACGCCGGAAAGTTCGGTGGTGCCGTGGGCGTTGTCGACGCGCGCAATGTCCTTGACGTGCGAGATTTCAAACTTACAAGCGACAATCCTATCGGTAAGGCGCAAAGCAACCGTGCCGCGGGAATTGCAGGCTCCGCGTGGAATGCTGTAATCAAATTCAGCGGCATCACGGATCTGTCGGGCGCAAGTTTTGCCGAAAACAGCACGACGGGCCAGCTCGTATACGAGAACCACAACGCGCTGATTTTTGCTGTCGGCGATGGCTCTGACGCTGACAAGGGTGCAGCGGGCTGGACCTTCAAACGTAGCAATACTGCCTCGAAGACGGACGACATCGCGACCTACGGCGAAGTTATTCGTCTGGGCGGCGACTTCATTAAGCTTGATGTGGACACTCATAAGTTGACCTTGCCGGATTCGCTGACGGCAGCTAACGGTGCCTACACCCTAACCTCTGTTGAGGATTTCGCCAAACTTGCAATCACCTGGCAAACCAACGGCTACTACTCCATGGTCGAGGGCGTTTCCGAAAACAACCCGAACATCTTGCAGTCCTCGACCATTACGGTGAACGGCACTATTGATCTCAAGGGCACGGGTCTGACGGGTTTCACGCAGGATTGTGCAGACGGCTCGCAAGTTTTCTCGGGAACGTTGAACGGCGGCGGCACGATCAAGCTTGCTGTCGGTGAGCCTTACGGCATGCGCGGGAACGCCCCTCTGGGCGCCGACGACATCAGTGCCGGCAACGGAAAAATCTACCGTCACGGCCGCCTGGGCTTGTTCGCAGCAATCAACGGCGCAGCCGCCAACAGCGAGACTGTCTCCAACGTCACCATCGCTGGCTCCATGAGGTTCGATAACGGCTCGGCAATCGAGGCTGGATCGCTTGCGGGCGCCATTGCGGGTGGTCTGACGCTGTCTGGCGCAACGTGCGAAACGAATATCGCATGCGATGATACGTTCACCAACGATGTGAACATTGGTGGTATTGCAGGCAGCGTGTCGGCAGCTTCTACGGTTACGTTTAGGGACAGTAGCAAGGCTCAAGCGAGCATCACTGCAACTAAAACGCTTAATGGCAACAGCCGTATTGGCGGCGCCATCGGCTATGTGGGCAATTATGTCTCGACATTCAACGTTACGGGCCTTGAGGTCAGCGGAAAAATCGAGACCGGCAATTGCACCAGCGGCAAGATTGCCCAGGTCGGCGGTCTTATCGGCTGCATCGCACAGAGCACCTATGGGGCTGATGGGGCAATAGCCAACTCGGCCAAAAAGGACGTTAACATTACGGGCCTTTCGTTCAACTCGTTCAAGATGGGAGTCGGAAAGAACGGCGATAAGCTCAATGGCGTGGGCGGTCTCTTGGGTTATAGCTGGGGCAACGCGGTCGTAACTATCGGAGATGACAACATTAACAAGAGTGAAAACTCCTATGCTTTGAAAACGACCAACGCTTCTATAATCGCGACTGTGGATGATTCCAAGGAGCTTGGCGGCCTTGTATACGCAGCCAGCGGTCACTGGATTATCAACAACTACGCCATCGATCTCTCGGGCACAAAGATTAATGCAGGCGCCGCTCAGACGCTCGGCGTTCTAGTTTGCCGCGGCTGCAAGGTGGATGATAAGACGACATATGGCGTCGAGAGCTACCTAGGCCTGTACTTGGAGGACAGGGCTTATTGGGATACCGCCTATAGGGTGCCCACCGGCGAGGGGGCCATCGTTGCGTCGGGCGTAACGTCCTTCGATGAATGGGTTGGCAGCGGTGTAAAACCAAACAACGGCAGCAAGCTCATGGACGCCGACTGGAACACGGTCGTTTCGCTACACACACAGAAAAACAAGCTGGACATGGACGGCGATTCCACAAAAGACAACAGCTACCATAATCGCTCGTCTTTCGGTCGAAGCCAGAATACGAACGGCAATACCCGCTACTTCTACAACCTCGACATAGCCTCTAAGAATTGTGAAGGCGGCTTTAGTGGCAGTCAAATCGATACAGCGGACAAGCTGCTCTTATGGTCTGCTTTCTGCTATGCTCCCGCCGGTATTCGTTCGACAATCGTTCCCGATGGTACGACAGGGCTCGATGATTCCATAACCATAACGGGCACAATCGATTTGGCCGGCTACAGCTACTATCCCACTCAACCGATCGGAGAGGTGACGGTTAATAATGCGGCCATCACCTTCTACTACTCCAAGATCAAGGCCGAGCAGAATGGCAACAAGCTAAACTCCGATGCCACCCAGCACGAGAACATGCACTGCGGTCTTTTTCAAACGGTGGCAGACGGCGATCTCACAGTAAGCAACGTCACTTTGGGTGGTACCGTTGGGCCCGTTATCAATGACGGAAAGAGCTCTACTGACGCTATTGGCGCGGGCGGAAGCTCATCGGGCGCGCTCGTGTGCCGCTACGTGTATGGGTCCAGCGACGGCAATGGCACCAAGATTAGAAAGATCTCAATTGATGATCTTACACTCAACAATCTGATTGTCGACGGCGCCAACAGCGCCACGGACGCTAACGCCTATATGCCTCTGCTCATCAACGAGATGCAGAAGTACGTGAGCCTGAACGCGAAGAATATCAAGACTACTGGGTACACGAGTGGCACCAAGGCGGCTACGTCGCTGTTCGGAAAGCTTGGTGTAGGCAGTGAGGCCGATCAGGTGACGGCGAAGTTTGAGCAAATCAGCTTGCCCAGCCAAGAGAACAATACGATCTTCACCCATGCGAGCCTGCTGGAGAGTTTTGGCTACGGAAGCACGAGCACGGGCTCTGCGGACTACACCTTTACTAAGGCCGATGGCGATGCGGGCAAGGTGACCTACGGATCCGAGATTGATGGGAGTACGGAGTACCCGGGCAAGCAGCTTTGGTATTACGACGAAGCGACGTATGGTGCCGTGAGCGGCTATGTGACGGTTGATGGTAAGAAGGACGGTGACGTCAGGCCTTGGTTCGGTGACTACCTTCCTTATGTTTACAAGGGAAAAGCCGCCGAGGATGGCGTCCAGTATCACGAAATAAAAGTCAACCAGCGCATTCCAAAGCTGGTAATGGGATGTGGTACCTACGGCGATCCTTATTCCGTCACAAACGCGGCGGAGATGAATGCCATTGCCAACTACATTAATAACATGACGGCGCTTGACGGCTGGGAGGTCACCATTGTCGCCGACCAGGGTAGGCTCTGCACTCGCCGCAGCAGCGATCACTCGACCGACAATGAGGTTACGTACGTCTACAAGCAGGCGAACGGTACCGATAATAAATGGGAGAAGAAGACCGGAGACGCGTCGACCAATTCCCCGCAGACGCTGAGCGACGAAACCATGCACCGCTATATGCAGAGCGCGTATTACAGCATCGAGCCTACTGAGGGCAATACGATTACTCTCGACGGCGCATCGTTTGGCGGTTTTGGAAATAGGGCCAACCCGTTTAGGGGCGTCATCGTTGGCAACTTTGGCAGTGATAATAAAAACGCAACCATCAAGATAGAGAATAACGAGGGTTCGCTTCGCGGCCTTATTCCCTATAGTTACGGCAGCGTGGTGCGCGATCTGAATATTCGCTATGTGAACGCGTCGGCGACTATTACTTATTCTGCCAAGGATGCCGACGGCGTTCCGACGGCGTTTTTCGGTGGCGTTGTCGGCTGCATCCTTGGTGGCGATAACATTATCGATGGCGTGGTCGTTAATGGGACGACGGCCGAAAACCCTACAACGGGATTTACCGTCACGGGCGGTGGCGACAAGCCGCATCTTGTTCCCATTGGTGGCTACGTCGGTGCCATTGCGGGTGGCGGCGTGATTTTCCGCAATATGGACAAAAGCGGAAAATCTTCCTGGCGTGCTGGAACTGGTGACAAATCTCGTGGTCTGGGAAAGGGCAACTTTGATCTCTACAACAATCCCTACGTCGGTCGCGTGATTGATGGCTATGCCTTTAGCGAGGGCTGTAAGGTTGAAAACGGTAACGCTAACTACCAGATTAACGAGCTCACAAAAAAAGGAACCCCCTGTGTCACCACCACGGGCACCGACAACAAGTACCTCGGCACTAACGCCGAGGCTCCTGTGACCATGGTGAAAAACGCCCAGGGCCTTTTGGTGCTCTCGGCCATCATCAGCTCGGGTGCGGGTGCTGGCGCGGCACATACCAACTACTCCAATAATGGCGTGTTCCGCGGTTCCAAGGCTTACTGGGGCAGCGATTCGCAAGACCCGGCGATATGCGGCTACCTGTTTGGCAACAAGGAATATGGCAAGGTACGGAATGCTAACTACGCAAATGTGGGCAAGCCTGAGAGTGCTGCTGGCGATTTCGAAATCGCCAAAAACGACGACCAGAAGGCCCCCGGCAAGCAGGGGTGGCACGGCCCGCTCGACCATGATGACGATGTAAATTCGCCCTACCTGGTGGCGTCCTACGCTGCCGACTACCAAACGGGCTATGTGTGCGCGTCGAAATCGATCGGCATGAGCTTGGAGTTCAAGCAGGGCGACACCTACGATATGACCGACTACGGCACGGGGTACGTGGGCCTAAACGGCCGCTACTATTCCAATGCCTGCAATTCGAACCAGCCGGGCACCGACCGCGACCGTATTACGCCGCACGTAGCCACGATCGACGGTAACGGCGCCACCATCACGGTGGGTACCGAAGGCACCGTCTACGGCGTCGTCGAATACGCCGACGACGACTATAAGGTCTCGGGCGTGGGTGGTCTATTCAGCACCGTGATGTTCACCTCCACCAATGTGGGGCAGAGCGTCACCGCGAACGACGGCGCGCAGGTCAAAGACCTCACCTTTAGCAACTGCAACGTAGCGCTCACCTATATCGACACCAACGGCGAAGCCAAACCAGGAGAGGCGCCGAACGACCTTACCGGTGCCGGCCTTTTGGCGGGTGCAACGGCCAACTACGACGACGGCACGTGCGGCATCTACCGCAACGTGCAGATGAAGAACTGCACCGTGTCGGGCGCAAAGAGCGTAGGAGGGCTTCTTGGCAGCTCGGGCCGCGCCAGACGAACTACGAGCGAAGACAGAACCTATATGGTCGAGTTCGGGGACGGGTGGGGCCCCGCGTATCTCTATGACTGCTCATACACTGGCCTTAACGTCACGGGCGAGAAGAATGTCGGTGGCTATGTGGGTACGGTCGCCTCGGCGTGCGGTGTGTGGACAACCGCAGGCACAGGGGTGAGCGAAAGGACCGTTGGCAAAAACTCGACCATAACTGCCACAGGGACAGTGCCCTACGTGGGCGGCGTGCTCGGCTATGTCGAAAGAAGCGATATCTCGGTCAACACCAACATCGGCACCACCACAGCGGCCCAGTCGTCGTGCACGGCGGTCATCTCTGGGGTAAACGTGCTAGCCACCGGGTCGAACTCCGATGACCATATGGGCGCCGGCGGCGTGGTCGGACGCGCCCGTGGCGGCGTTATTTCTATGAGCAACGTGCGCATTGATGGCGGAAACGGCACCGAGAACGCCGTCATCGGCGATAAGGCCGGAACGAACAATAGCATCTACAATGCGGGCGGCCTGATTGGTGAGGTTACGAGTAGCGGTAGCCCCAACAAGTACTGGTTCGACGACTGCAGTGTCAAGAATGTCAGCATCGCCGGCACCGGCAAATGCTCGGGCGGGCTTATCGGCTACTTCTTCAGCAATGTGAATATAGCCTGCAACAACATCGCGATCGAGAACGCTACGATTAAGGGTAACTGGAGCGGCGGTCTGCTGGGCGCGAATAACGCGAGTAACAGCGGATCCGTCGTCATCGACGTTACCAACACAAAGGTATCCAACACCACGTTTAGCGAAAGGTCCAACGGCGGCATTATGGGCGACGGGCGCGGCCAGTTCCATCTGTTAAACGTGCTCATGGACAGCAATAGCTACAATGCGGGCAAAACCCAGGGCGTACTCTTGGGCGAGGTTGACACGGGGGATGGTAAGTACAGCCTTTCCGCAGCGGGCGTGGAAGTAAAGCCCGGTAGTGGCAAGACCACGAGCGACCTGCCGCCGATGGTTTACACGACCAATACGAATACGGCTGCTGTTAACGAGAAAACTTATATTGCCTTCGGCGACTACAACGGCACGGCTGCCGCGCCCAACGAGAACAAAACGCTTTACGGCGCAGGCGATACTGCTACCACGGCAACGAGTCCGTACGTGACCACGAGGCCCGTGAGCACGCTGGCGGTGCGTGCCTCCGACGGCGACACCACCGACCGCTACCTGTTTGGCGACGGCGCCGCCATTGACACCGCGACGACCATCCAAAGCCAAGCGGGTGCCCGCGTTCCCGGCCGCTACACCTACACCAACATCGCCGGCATCAATGATGCCGGCGCATACCAAAACACGAGCACCTATAGCGCGGACAGCTCGCGTAGCACCTATAACGCTAACAACATTACTTCGGGCAAGAAGGCCAAAACTGACTTCCCCGTGCTCGTGATTCCGGGCAACGATACCACGACGGTGGAGAGCTACCTGAACATCGTGACCAATGGCGGCTTCTCCGATGCCCGCCGCCTCAACGGCAGCACCGCGCATGTGACCGCCACCGCCGAGGTCTTCTCGCTCGCCGATAACGGCACCTTCGTCAAGGACGTAGCCGCCTCGCAAGCGCCCACGCTCAAGGTGCTCAACAATGGCACGAGCTCTATGGCATTCCGCGCGAGCACCGACTGGGACAATGAGCAGGGGCGCTTCACGCTGCTTACGGTCACCTTTAGCGAGGCCGGCCAGAGCTACCGTGTACAGGTACCCATCATCGTCAAGCGCATGCTCGAGATCGACTTTACCGCCACCTACTCCGAAGGTGCGAACTTCAAGGCTGCCGACTATGCGACAAAATACGACAAGCACGTACTTGTGAGCAGCGGCGACACCATGACCGGCTACCTTACCTGGACCTATGGCAGCGCTCGGGGCAAGCCGGTCGATTACGGCTGGAACACGCTGCTCGAAGCCGGCGGCTCTATGGGTCCGCTCAACAAGAGCATAACCTTCGGTGCCACGCTGCCCGAGGGTACACAGCTCACACTCGTGGACACGGCCAACAACAGCCGCGAATATCACTACACGGTGGGCACGGGTGGCGCGACGTCAGTCAAGCTCACCGAGTTTGTGGACGCTGGCAACAAGGCTTACTACACCGAACCGTGGCTGAGCGAAATCGTGGGCGTGAAGGCCGATGAGGCCAAGGAGGACAAGGACGGCGCTTGGGTCAAGCTCGCCGATGACGAGGTCAAGGACAAGAGCCAGGCCGAACTCGCGAAGATGGCTGGCGCCAAGGTCGATGGCGCGTACTACCGCGCGCGCACTTCTTCCGACGCGACGGGCACGTTCTATACCCTCTCCGTTGATAAGGAAGAGCCCAAGAGCGAAAACTTCTACTTGGTGGTGCGCACGCCGGCGGGGTCCGCGGGCGTCAACGGCTACACCGCCACCACGGTGGACACGAGCCTCAACGAGCACATCAACTACCTGCTGCGAGGCAAGAAAGCAGCCGACGGCAAGGCTGCCGAGGATGGGCACCAGAATACGCCCTCGACCTACAGCGTGGCATCAAACTACACGCACAGCCTCGTTGACAACAAGCGTAACCTCGTCGACAACAGGGACAGCATCAACCGGATGGAGCTCAAGGAAGCCACCTATTCGCTTTCCATGAACGTGAGCGACACCGTGACGTTTGACTCGAGCCAGCAATACACGAGCTCTGACGCGCTGTATTATCAGCTCGATTCGTCGCTTGTCACCTATCATGATGGCGTCATCGCGGGCTCGGTGGGATACCCCACGGGCACGCAGGGCACGTATGAGTTCTACGTTAAGGTGGGTGATAACTACTACACCTGGGGCGGGTCGGGTTGGAATCTGGCCGGCACGAAGGAGACCCCAGTGGTGTCGGGCCTTAGTTGGACTGCGAACGGTGGCGACATGTCACTGGTGCTTGCCGATGCTGAGGGTAATTCCATCGACATGTCGGGCCTGCGCGAGATCGCCAAGAACCATGTCAACGCCTTCACCGTTACCATGAGGGCCGCGCTCACCATGACGGAGCCTGCCTGCCAGGCGGGTATCGTGGCCTCGCAGAACAGCGGCACCGACCGCTACACCAAACCCAACTACCGCGCGTACCTTTCCACGCATGCCGACACGCTCAGCACCAGTAGCAACTCGGCATACAACGATGGCGGCGCCGGCTACTACCGTATGGATGTGGGCTCATCGACCATCGCGCTCGAGGCGTCTAAGAAATCCCAGTTGGGCATCAACATCGATGACCTCAAGTCCGCTGACGGCGAGATCGCTCTGGTGGGTACCTACGACCTGAGCAAGCTCACGGGCGCCGAGGCTAAGATCGACGCCGCAAGCACGGTGACCTACACGCTGAGCCTGGAGCAGCGGCAAGATAATGGCGGCTATGCTCCGGTCGGCGATATCTCGAACTACATTACGGTGCTCGGCAGCGATTACCTAGGCACGGGTGCGGCATCCGCCGACGGCAACAGCTATGTGTTCACCGACACCAAGACCAACGGCGCGTTCCTCACGCGCGACGGCAACAGCCTTGCCTTTAAGCATGCCTTCCGCGTTAAAGTGAATACGAATGTTGAGGGTGAGAACCAAACTTACGCAAACTACCGCTTGGTGCTTACGGCCAATATTATGACCGGCAACGTTGTCGACGACACACCGGTCAACGTTAGCAACCTTGATGGCTATTCGCACTCCGACTACGTGACGTACACGCTAGCGCGCATCAACACCGAGGGCATTCGGCACGAGACGAAAACCAACTAGCTACGCGAGGGGCGGCAACCACCCGGTTGCCGCCCTTTTTCTTGTTCGCTTGGCCTACTGCTGCCCCAGCTCTCCACCAACTTTCCAGCTTTCCACTTAACTTACCACTCAAGGTGGAAAGCTGGAAAGTTAAGTGGAAAGCTGGAAAGTTAAGTGGAAAGCTGGTAAGTTAGGTGGAAAGTTGGAAAGCTGGGAGGTTCGGCATGAATGAGGAGTGGTTGGCGCAGGTCATCCATCATCTGCGGGTAATAGGAAACGACACCCAGCAGTACGAAGTAAAAGAAGCCAAGGGCGCGCTCCCCAAAAGCATCATTGAGACGCTTTCGGCTTTTTCTAACGCGCAGGGCGGCTTTATCATCTTCGGCATTTCCGAAAAGAACGGGTTTGTTCCTGTCGAAGGTTTCGATGCTCGCAAGATGCAAGACGCCCTCTCTTCTGCATGCGAAAGGCTGACGCCCGTTGTGAGGCCGGATATTCAAGTGATTCCCTTTGAGGAAAAACTGGTGCTTTGCGCGCGCATCAATGAGATGCATCCACGCGATAAGCCCTGCTACATCACGGCGCGTGGAATGTACGACTCGTCCTTTATCCGCACGGGAGACGGCGACCGGCGCATGACTCCCTACGAAATCGATCGCTTTATGGAGGAGCATGTTCAGCCTACATACGACGACGAACCGGTCGAAGGTGCCACGCTCGATGACCTTGACGCCGATCTTTTGCAAGGGTTTATAAAACGCCAGCGCGAGCTACACCCTAGGCTTTTGGGCACCAGAAGCGACGATGAGATTCTCCTTGACCTGCATGTGACCAAAAGGGTGGACGACGCAATCGTGCCGACGCTTGCTGCAATTGTCGCGATGGGACGGTTTCCGCAAAAGTTCTTCCCACGTCTCAATGTGACCTTTACGGCGTACCCCGGGACCACAAAAACGCAGCGAGTAAGTGATAACAAGCGTTTTGTGGATTCTCAGACCATTTTGGGTCCGATCCCTTTCATGATTGAGGACGTGCTTGCCGCCGTTGCGAGAAACACCCGAAACGCAGCGGTTATCGAGGGTGCGTTCCGGAAAGATGTGCCCGATTATCCGCCCGTGGCGCTGCGCGAGGCGGTGGCGAACGCGCTCATGCACCGCGACTACTCTTCCGCCGCGCGCGGCTCACAAGTGCAGGTCAACTTGTATATCGACCGCGTCGAGATTCTCAATCCCGGCGGGCTGTACGGCGACGTAACGATCGATTCGCTGGGAGTTTCTGAGGTTTCGTCATCCAGAAACCAGTTCCTTTCAAATATCCTCGAGACCACGCCGTACCCAGACGGTGGCTACGTGGTCGAAAATCGCGGCACTGGTTATCAGGAGATAGGTGAGCAGCTCGAGCGGGCAAACATGTTGCCGCCCGAACCAAAGAACTCGACAGTTTCTTTTTCGTTGACGTTCGATAAGCGAAAGATAATGCGGGCGGAACAGGTGACGTCTGTGGGGCATGTGGACGAGGCAATCTTGGATTACCTGGCAACACATTCTTCGGCCTCGACCAAGGAGCTCACCGACGCTTCGGGTTTGAGCAGGAGCGCCGTTTCCAACCACATAAAAGGCTTGATTGGTGCGGGCAAGATTGAGGCGATGGAGCCTCCGCGCAGCCCGCGACAACGGTATCGACTCGCGAAGTAGGGCTGTCCGTCGCCCATGCTTCGGTCTCCCAACTTCTTTCCAGCTTTCCACTTAACTTACCACTTAAGGTGGAAAGCTGGAAAGTTAAGTGGAAAGTTGGGAAGCAAGTGGAAAGCTGACATGTTAGGTGCGGACTGACGAGGGGTTAATAATTGCACAAACCATACCAGCTAAACAAAAAGATACCAATCTGGTTGGTAAAACACCGTCAATGAGCCGCGAGCCAACTAGCTGCGTAAATAAAACCTAAAGAACTGTTGCAAATGAATGGCAAATACCCAGATGCCGCCGTTGCGATTTTCAATTAACTGTTACGCGGGAACAGCAAAATGCTACTATCTAACAAGCACGTAAGAAAGCAAATTAACGGTTAAGGCTAAGAAGTGGCAGGTATGTCGGAAGCAACTAGGACTCGCACGCATGCGCCCGAGGTTAGGCAGCGCGCCGTCGAGATCCTCCAAGAGGGGGTCGGTCATCGCGCCCTCGCCGCGGAGCTTGGCATTCCCCAGGCCACGGCTCGTCAGTGGGCCCGCGCATATGCCGTGGGCGGTGCCGACGCCGTGCTCAACGCGGGCGCTCGTCATCACACCTATTCGTACGACGTAAAGCTCGCCGTGGTTAAGGACCGTTTGGAAAACGGCCTGACGGTTCGCGAGGCTATGATCAAGCACAAGATTCCCAGCGAGTCTTCAGTCAAGGCTTGGTGCCGCCAGTATCGCGAGAGCGGTGAGTCCGCGCTGGTCGATAAGCCGCGCGGCCGCAAGCCGCGCGTTAAAAAGGCGGAATAGCGAACGGGATGGTGCGCCCACAGGGGCGCATTTTTCTTGCCGCCCCTCTGCTCCAATGCGGACAGACTCCTTACCCCGCACGTACAAAACTCCCCAGTTGACCGAAAACCCGCCGCCGCTACTCCTCAATTGAGCTATAACGTTAAACAATTGCAGCGTTTTTGCATGGGGGAGTGATGGTATGACGCTACTGTATTTCCTTACCCTGTTTCCGCTGGTACCGGCGCTGGGCATGCTGCTCGCGCGCGGTGACCGCGCCCGCGATGCGGTGGGGCTCATAGGTTCCGGCATCATTATGGCGGTGACAGTTGTAGTCGCCGTCATGTTTTTTGGCGCGGGCCCGCAGAGCTTTGAGGTTGCCTCCGGCACCTCGCATGTGCTCTCGATCATCAGCTCCGCCATCGATGTCATCCTGTGCGCCGTCATCCTATACAACGCGTATAAATATAGGAACGCGCTCACCACGGTGCTCGGCATAGTCCAGCTGGTGGGCTCGCTCGCCTTTGCAGCCATGACGCTGCCCGCGGCCGAAGCCGTCACGGCAACGCCGCTCTACCTGGATTACATGAGCGTGATCATGGTGCTCGCCGTCGGCATTGTCGGCAGCCTTATCTGCGTGTATGCCCTGGGCTACATGAAGGACTTCCAGGCCCATGACGAGCACGAGGCTGCGCTGCGCGGGCAGACTGCGCCCGACCGACGCCCGCAGTTCCTGGCGCTTATGTTCCTGTTCCTCTCGGCCATGTTCGTCATCGTGACGAGCGACAACCTTGAGTGGTTGTTCTGCGGCTGGGAAATCACCACCGTGTGCTCGTTCCTCATGATTGGCTACACGCGCACGCCCGAGGCCATCAAGAACGCCTTCACCCAGATTATCCTCAACATGCTGGGCGGCATCGCGTTTTTGGCCGGACTCATGTACCTGCACGTTAACGGCATGCCGCTGACCATCTCGGGCATGATCGAGCTTTCCGGCGCCGGAACCGCGCAGTCCGCGCTGCTGGTGATGCCGGTCATCCTGCTGTCGCTCGCCGCACTCACTAAGGCCGCGCAGATGCCGTTCCACACCTGGCTGCTGGGTGCCATGGTTGCCCCCACGCCCACGAGTGCCCTGCTGCACTCGTCAACCATGGTCAAAGCCGGCGTGTTCCTAATGGTCAAGCTGAGCCCGCTCTATGCCATCTATCCCGTGACCGGCTTTATGGTCACGAGTGTGGGTGCCATCACGTTTTTGCTCGCTGCCCTCATGGCCATCTCGCAGAGCAACGCCAAGCGCGTGCTCGCGTACTCCACCATTTCCAACTTGGGCCTCATCAGTGCCTGCCTGGGTGTCGGCGCGCCCGAGGCCGTGTGGGCCGCCATCTTCCTAATCCTGTTCCACACGGTGGCAAAGTCGCTGCTGTTCCTGTGCGTGGGCACCGCCGAGCATCATATCGGCAGCCGCAATATCGAGGACATGGACGGTATGTTCAGCCGTATGCCACACCTGACGCGCTTGATGATGCTGGGCATCATGGGCATGTTCGTGGCGCCGTTTGGCATGCTCGTGTCCAAGTGGGGCGCTCTGGTGGCGTTTGCGCAGACCGGCAACGTGCTCATGATCATGGTGCTTGCCTTTGGCTCGGCCGCGACGTTTTACTTCTGGGGCAAGTGGCTTGCCAAGCTTTCGGGCGTCGACCCCACGGCTCAAAACGTTGAGGTCAATGTCCATAAGACTGAATGGATGGCGCTCAACACCATCGCCGCGCTGCTGATTCTGTGCTGTGTGGCGTTCCCGGTTATCTCGAGCGGCCTGGTGTCGCCTTACTTGGCCATGGTGTTTGGCCGCGTGCCGTACGTTATTGGCAAGGACGCCATGTATCTGATGGTGGTTATCGTGGCGTTTATCGCCGTGGTGCTGCTGACGTCGTTCCGCGTGAGCAATAAGCCGCACGTCAACGTGTACCTTTCGGGCGTGGGAACCGACAAATATCGCCATTTCCGCGGCTCGATGGGACACGAGGTGAAGGCCGAAAAGCGCAATTGGTACTCGGAGGACGCCCTTGGCGAGAAGCGTATTGGCCCCGCGGGTAGCGTCGTGTGCTGCAGCATTATCTTGTTTGCGCTGCTGTGTTGCGCGTGGATTGGGCCCGAGCGGCTTGCCATGAGCGCGCCCTCGGTGCTGCGCGGCAAGTATTTTGAAGGTTCGGGCGTCTTGGGCATTTTTATTGGTACCGTGGCGTTTGCCTTGCTGGCGCCGCTTGTGGGCGGTTTGATTGACGGTCTTGACCGCAAGCTGTCCGCTCGCATGCAGGGTCGCGTGGGGCCGCGTCTGCTGCAGCCCTTCTACGACGTTGCCAAGCTGCTGCGCAAAGCCCCTGCCAGCGTAAACACCATGGACGATACCTACATGGCGTGCGCGCTCATCTTTACCGTCGTGGGCGGCGGCATCTTTGTGTCGGGCTCCAACACGCTGCTGTGCGCCTTTATGGTGACGCTCGCCGCGATCTTTGTGGTGCTGGCGTCCGCCTCGACGCAAAGCCCGTTTGCCCAGGTCGGCGCCGATCGTGAGTTGCTGCAGGTTATGAGTTACGAGCCCGCCGTTCTGCTGATGAGCGTGGGCTTGTACCTTGCCACCGATAGCTTCGATTCCATTGCCGTGACGGGGCAGTCGGCCCCCATCATCGTGTACAGCGCGCCCATCTTCCTCGCGCTGCTCGCGGTGCTTACCATCAAGCTGCGCAAGTCGCCGTTCGATCTTTCGTATTCACATCACGCGCATCAGGAGATCGTCCAGGGCGTCGCCACCGAGATGAGCGGCGGCACGCTGGCCAAGATGACCCTTATGCATTGGTGCGAGACCGTGCTGTTTTTGATGTGGGTGGGCATGTTCTTTGTTTGGGACAACCCGGTGAGCTGGGTGGTCGCCCTGGTCGTGATGGTCGCGACGTATTTTGTCGAGGTGCTGATCGATAACACCTTTGCCCGCAGCACCTGGCGCAGCTGCTTTAAGCTCGGATGGAGCGTGGCGCTGGTGTTTGGCCTGCTCAACCTTATGCCCATTCTCGTCGACGTGTTTATTTAGGAGGCGGCATCCATGGATCATAAAATGTCGCGCTCGCCGTGGGTTATTCATTACGACGGCTCGAGCTGCAACGGATGCGATATCGAGGTGCTGGCCTCGCTTACCCCACTGTTTGATGCGGAGCGCTTTGGTGTGGTCAACACCGGCAACCCCAAGCATGCGGATATCTTTTTGGTGACGGGCTCGGTCAACGCGCAGAATCTGCCCGTCGTGCGCCAGATCTACAACCAGATGCTCGAGCCCAAGTGCGTGGTGGCGTGCGGCATCTGCGCGTGCTCGGGCGGCGTATTCCGCGATGCCTACAACGTGATCGGAGGCGTGGACCGCGCGATTCCCGTGGACGTATACGCGCCCGGGTGCGCCATTCGTCCCGAGACGGTGATTGATGCCATCGTGGAGGCGTGCGGCATCCTGGATCAGAAGGAGGCCGTGATGCGTGCTGGCGGTGACCCGCTTACCGTGGGCGGCGCCGCAACCTGGGACGGCGGCGTTGAGCTG
>OGRP01001008.1_pt1 | contig 21988 bp, 15 predicted proteins | sample 1553531 | NCBI WGS metagenome assembly OGRP01 (sample SAMEA2580045, study PRJEB22360) | human gut metagenome | biome: human gut; feature: human-associated habitat; material: faeces | place: Denmark | collected 2008/2010 | reverse complement strand
GGGCGAAGGCGTTTCCGGCGTGGAAACCGTGATGACCAAGCTGCATGCCGGCGGCAAGTTCGGTGGCGGCGGCTATGCGGTTTCCGGCGGTCTGCACGGCGTGGGCATCTCCGTGGTGAACGCGCTGTCGACCCGCGTCGACATCGAAGTGCGCCGACAGGGCTTCCACTGGACCCAGACCTACATCGACCAGAAGCCGACCGCACGTCTTGCCAAGGGCGAGCCGATGGGCGAAGACGAGTCCACCGGCACTTCCGTGACCTTCTGGGCAGACGGCGCGATCTTCGAAACCACCACCTACGATTTCGAGACCCTGCGCAACCGCTTCCAGCAGATGGCGTTCCTCAACAAGGGGCTGAAACTGTCCCTGACCGATTTGCGCGAACCGGATCAGGCCGGAGACGAAGTCGCGGGCGAAAGCGACGACAATGCCGAACCGAAGCATCAGACGGTCACCTACCAATACAACGACGGCATCAAGGATTATGTCGATTACTTGGTGAAGTCCCGCAAGGCAACCCCCGTCGAACCGGACGTGATCGATTTCGAAGCGGAAGACCTGAAAATCGGCATTTCCGCGGAAATCGCCATGCAATGGACCACCGCATACTCCGAAGCGGTGCACACCTTCGCCAACACCATCTCCACCACCGAAGGCGGTACCCACGAAGAAGGCTTCCGCGCCGCGCTGACCTCGCTCGTCAACCGTTACGCACGTGAAAAGAACATCCTCAAAGACAAGGATGAGAACCTCTCCGGCGACGACGTGCGCGAAGGCCTGACCGCAGTGGTGTCGGTGAAACTCACCACCCCGCAGTTCGAAGGCCAGACCAAGACCAAGCTCGGCAATTCCGAAGCGAAAACCTTCGTACAGCGTGTGATGACCGACAAGCTCGGCGACTGGTTCGATTCGCATCCTAGCGAGGCCAAGAACATCATCCAGAAGGCCATTGAAGCCTCCCGTGCGCGTCTTGCAGCCAAGAAGGCACGTGAGAATACCCGCCGTAAGTCAATCTTCGAATCTGCGGGCATGCCAGACAAACTGAAGGATTGCCAGTCCAACAATCCTGAAGAATGCGAACTGTTCATCGTGGAGGGCGACTCCGCAGGCGGCTCCGCAATTCAGGGACGCAACCCGATCACGCAGGCCATCCTGCCGTTGCGAGGCAAAATCCTTAACACCGAGCGTGCAAGCCTCGACCGCATGATGAAGTCCGAAACCATCGAATCGCTGATCACCGCGGTCGGCGGCGGCTATGGCGAGGATTTCGACCTGAACAAAGTCCGCTACCACAAGGTCATCATCATGGCCGATGCCGATGTGGACGGCGCGCATATCGCAACCCTGAATCTGACGCTGTTCTTCCGCTACATGCGCCCGATGATCACCGCTGGTTACGTGTATGTGGCCATGCCGCCGCTGTACCGACTCAAGTGGACCAAAGGCGCGCACGACTTCGTGTACACCGACGCCGAACGCGACCGCGTGCTCGCCGAAGGCAAGTCCGCCGGCCGTCAGCTGCCGAAGGGCGAAGGCATCCAGCGTTACAAGGGTCTGGGTGAAATGAGCTACCAGGAACTGTGGGAAACCACCATGGATCCTGACCACCGCATTCTGAAGCAGGTGCAGATCGAAGACGCGGCCGCAGCCGACGAAACCTTCTCCATGCTCATGGGAGACGAAGTCGAACCTCGCCGTCTGTTCATCCAGCGCAACGCCCGCAACGTCAGCTGGATCGACGCGTAGGGATTTCAAGGACTTCAGGCAAGGTTTCATAAGGATTTAGAAGGACTTAGAAGTTGGCAGACGAAAACAACAGCAACGAAGACGGCCAGTTCGTGCCTGACGGCTCCATGGAGCCGTTGAGCCCGCAGGAGGCCGACAACACCGATTACGGCCTGATGGTGGGCGAACGCATCCAGAAGAAGGATCTGCAGCAGGAAATGCGCGATTCCTACCTGGCGTACGCCATGTCCGTGATCGTGGACCGTGCGCTCCCGGACGTGCGCGACGGCATGAAGCCGGTGCATCGCCGTGTGATCTACGCGATGTACGACGGCGGCTACCGCCCCGACCGCGGCTACTCCAAGTGCGCCCGCGTGGTCGGCGAAGTGATGGGTAAGTACCATCCGCACGGCGATTCCGCGATCTACGACACGTTGGTGCGTATGGCACAGTCGTGGTCTATGCGCTACACGCTGGTCGACGGCCAGGGCAACTTCGGCTCCCCCGGCGACGATCCGGCCGCGGCAATGCGTTACACCGAATGCCGTATGGCTCCGCTCGCCATGGAAATGGTTCGCGACATCGACAAAGACACCGTCGATTTCCTGCCGAACTACGATGGCAAGACACAGGAGCCGACCGTGCTTCCGGCACGATTCCCGAACCTGTTGTGCAACGGTTCGTCCGGTATCGCCGTCGGTATGGCCACCAACATTCCTCCGCACAACATGCGCGAGGTGGCCGAAGGCGTGCATTGGGCGCTCGACCACCCGGACGCAAGCCGCGAAGAGCTGCTCGAAAACCTGATCCGCATCATCAAGGGACCGGACTTCCCTACTGGCGCAACGATTCTCGGACATAAGGGCATCGAACAGGCCTACCGTACCGGCCGTGGTCTGATCACCATGCGCGCGGTGGTGAACACCGAAGAGATCAAGGGCCGCATGTGCCTCGTGATCACCGAGCTGCCGTACCAGGTGAACCCTGACCGACTGGTCGTCTCCATCCGCGAAGCGGTGCGCGACGGCAAGATCCAGGGCATCGCCGACATGCGCGACGAAACCTCCGGTCGTACCGGTCAGCGTCTCGTGCTCGTGCTCAAGCGCGACGCCGTGCCGAAGGTGGTCCTGAACAACCTGTACAAGCACTCCCAGCTGCAGCAGACCTTCGGCGCCAACATGCTGGCGCTGGTCGACGGTGTGCCGCGCACGCTGTCTTTGGATGCCTTCATCCGCCATTGGGTGGGCCACCAGCTGGAAGTCATCGCACGCCGTACCGCATACCTCAAGCGTGAGGCGGAGGAACGCGACCACATTCTGCAGGGCTATCTGAAGGCCCTCGACATGATCGACGAGGTCATCGCGCTCATTCGTGCTTCCGAATCCGCGGAAACCGCGCGCACGGGCCTTATGGACCTGCTGGACGTGGATGAAGTGCAGGCCGACGCCATTCTGGCCATGCAGCTGCGCCGACTGGCCGCATTGGAACGTCAGAAGATCCTCGACGAGCACAACGAACTGATGCGTCGCATCGCCGACTACAACGACATTCTCGCCAAGCCAGAGCGCCAGCGCAAGATCGTGGGCGACGAGCTTGACGAAATTGTGTCCAAGTATGGCGACGAACGTCGAACCAAGATCCTGCCGTACTCCGGCGAAATGAACGTCGAAGATCTGATCGCGGAAGAAAACGTGGTCGTAACCGTTACACACTCCGGTTTCATCAAGCGCACCAAGGCCGACGAATACCGTGCGCAGCATCGCGGCGGCAAGGGCATCAAGGGCGCCAAGCTGCGCGAGGACGACGTGGTGGACCACTTCTTCCTCACCAGCACGCATAACTGGCTGCTGTTCTTCACCAACAAGGGACGCGTGTACCGCCTGAAGGCGTACGAGCTGCCGGAGGGATCGCGCGATTCCAAGGGACAGCATGTGGCCAACCTGCTGCAGTTCGGGCCGGACGAGACGATCCAGACCGTGCTGTCGATTCCGAACTACGAAGTGGCCAAGTATCTGGTGCTCGCCACCCGTTCCGGCAAGGTCAAGAAGACCGCGCTCGCCGAATACGATTCCCCGCGTCAGGGCGGCCTGATCGCAGTGCGCCTTATGACCGGCGAGAACGGCGAGAACGCCGACGAGCTGATCGGTGCCGCACTGTGCAACGCCGAGGATGACATCATTCTTGTGTCGAAGCTGGGCATGAGCCTGAAGTTCCAGGCCAACGACGAGCAGCTGCGCCCGATGGGCCGTCAGACCGCAGGCGTGCAGGGCATGAAGTTCCGCGAAGGCGACGAGCTGCTGGCCATGGACGTGGTCTGGGGCGATTCCGACAAGGATCTGTTCGTGGTCACCAACGAGGGCTTCGCCAAGCGCACCGCCATCAGCGAATACCGTTTGCAAGGCCGTAACGGCTTTGGCGTCAAGGCCGTGCAGCTCGCCGAAGGCCGTGGCTCCCTCGTGGGCGCGGTGATCGTTGAGGAAGATGACCAGATCATGGCCATCATGAAGTCCGGCAAGGTCATCCGTTCCAACGTCGACGAGGTCAAGCGCACCGGCCGCACCACCCAAGGTGTGACGTTCGCCAAGCCGGACAAGAACGACGAGATCATCTCCATCGCACGCAACGAGGAGAAGGATGACGAATCCGCGGAATCTGGCGAATCTGCGGAAAAAACGGAATCCGCGGAATCTGGGACGAACGCAACCGTGAACGAGGGTGCTTCGGCATCGTCTGAAGCCGCTACTGAAGCCAACGCTGGCAACGGCGATGGCGAGAATGTAGAGGCATGAAGACAAGACAGGCAATCGTCTGCGAAAACTGGTAGCCTCAGCTAAGAACTGGGCACAATCTTGCAAGGAGCAACGATGAGCGAGAACATCGAAGGACAGCAAATGCCGGAGGTTGGGCAGGCACCGCGCGTGGCACGTTCCGCTTCCAGCCAGCCGCTGATTGGTGCGGATCAGGTTCAGGCGCACGAGGGTGCCTCCTCCGCTTCCGGCGGTGTGAAGGTCCGTGAGAAGCGTCGCGGCGGCGCTCCGCGTGCACGCCGTATGAGCCTGTCTCTGACGCGTATCGATGCATGGTCGGCCGCCAAGGTGGCGTTCATGCTTTCCATCGCGGGAGGCATCATTCAGATTGTCGCGGTGGCTTTGCTGTGGGGCATGCTGAACGTGGTCGGCGTGTTCGACCAAGTTACGCAGATTGTGTCTTCCACAGGCTTGGACGCTGGCGGATTCGACCTGACCAACGTGTTCTCGTTGGGCACTGTGCTGAGCGCCGTCACCATCTTCTCCATTGTGGAAGTGGTGCTGATCACCGTGCTCGTGGTGATTTTCACGCTGCTGTACAACGTGGTGAGCACCCTCGTCGGTGGCATCCACGTCACGCTTGGAGATGATTAATAGCGCAGTGCGCTATTAATGGCAGCGAGCGGCGATAGCGTCCGCGAGCGTCGCATGCAATGCTGAAATAGCGCAGTGCGCCGTCAGTAGCGGCGATAGCAAACTCAAACGCAACAAGACGGTCTGTGTCGTGATTCCCATCACGACACAGACCGTCTTCGTATTTTCTAGACCAGTCTGTCTCTTACCGTACGCCAAACCCTATCTGCCTCTCCCCTGCCTGCAATCTGCCCATATCTGCCCTATATATGGCAGATTTTGCCTTCCGACCTGTACCATCTCGCTTATATATGGCAGGTCAACTTGCGAAAAAGCCAGTTCGGGGGTATATTTTGGGTCATTTTTCCTACCAAGGCTGCCATATATAAGCGAGATATCACCGTACGAACTCTCAAATCTGCCATATATAAGCGAGATAGCGGAGCTGCGCGAGAGGAAGTTGCGGTTATAGCTGAAACTATTGCGATTTTTAGAGATAGTTTCAGTTATAACCGGAACTATCGTGATTTTGAGTGATTGTTTCAAATGTAACTGCAACTAGATTGGGTGCGCTGAAGTACGTGTTGAAATACGAAAAGAGGGCCTGTCTGGAATGAAACCAGACAGGCCCTCAATGTATTTCGATGAGCCAGCCGTATTGGCTAAAATTGGTTAAACAGGCAAAAAAAAAGTGGCCCAGCCGTATTGGCTAGATTGGCTAAAACGGCTAGATCAGAGCACGCCCTGGGCGACCATGGCGTTGGCGACCTTCACGAAGCCGGCAGCGTTGGCGCCGAGCATCAGATCACCCTCGTGGCCGTATTCCTTGGCGGCTTCCAGAGAGTTGGCGACGATGTTCTCCATGATGGACTTGAGCTTGCCGTCAACCTCTTCAAAAGTCCAGGAAAGGCGGTAGGAGTTCTGGCTCATCTCAAGGCCGGAAACCGCCACGCCACCCGCGTTCGCGGCCTTGGCGGGGCCATAGAGCACGTTGTTGGCCTGGTAGACGGCGATTGCCTCCGGAGTGGAAGGCATGTTGGCGCCTTCGCACACCACGGTGCAGCCGTTGGCGACGAGAGCCTTGGCGGATTCCTCGTCGATCTCGTTCTGGGTGGCGCACGGCAGGGCGATATCGCACGGAACGGTCCACACGCCCTTGCAGCCCTCGTGATATTCGGAGCCCGGCACACGCTCGGCGTATTCCTTGATGCGGCCGCGGTGTCCCAGCTTGATGTCCTTGACCACGTCGAGCTGAATGCCGTTCGGATCGTAGATGTAGCCGTTGGAATCGGAGGCGGTCACAACCTTCGCGCCGAGGGCCTGAGCCTTCTCGGTGGCGAAGATGGCCACGTTGCCGGAGCCGGAGATGACCACGGTCTTGCCTTCGAAGGAATCGTTGCGCAGCACGCGCATTGCCTCGGCGGTGTAGTAGCACAGGCCGTAACCGGTGGCTTCGGTACGAGCCAGGGAGCCGCCGAATTCGAGGCCCTTGCCGGTCAGCACGCCGGAATACTCGTCGCGGATGCGCTTGTACTGGCCGAACAGGTAGCCGATCTCGCGGCCGCCCACGTTGATATCACCGGCCGGGACGTCGGTGAACTGGCCGATGTGACGGCACAGTTCCGTCATGAAGGCCTGGCAGAAACGCATGACTTCGGCGTCGGACTTGCCCTTCGGGTCGAAGTCGGATCCGCCCTTGCCGCCGCCCATCGGCAGGCTGGTCAGGGAGTTCTTCAGGATCTGCTCGAAGCCGAGGAACTTGATGACGCCTTCGTTCACGCTCGGGTGGAAGCGCAGACCGCCCTTGTACGGGCCGATCGCGGAGTTGAACTGGATGCGGTAACCGCGGTTGACCTGCACCTTGCCCTCATCGTCGGTCCATGCGACGCGGAACTTCACCACGCGCTCCGGCTCGACGATGCGCTCAAGCACGCCCGCCTTCTCATATTCCGGATGCTTCGCAACCACCGGCTCGAGGCTTTCGAAAACCTCGCGAACGGCCTGCAGGAACTCCGGCTGGTCGCCGTCGCGCTTCTCGACCTGCGCGTACACGCGCTTGACGTACTCGTCAGTGAGCATATTCTTCCCCTTCGGGATAGTTGGGTTACCAATAGACGGTCTCATTCTATGTGCACGAATATGGACGGCACAAGACCTTGTTCAGGATTTGGAGACGCTTTTTGCGAGTGCTGGTTCTGAACCTGCTTCTTTTTACGGGATTGCCGTGCCTTGTGTTGCCTATAGGATGGAAATGCGGAAAGCGTGGGAGAGAGTACGTCCGCAATAACATCTCACGATCTCACATAATGGGAGAATCATCATGATTGAAGGATTTAAGAAATTCATTGCACGCGGCAACATGATCGACATGGCGGTCGGTGTCGTCATGGGCGGTGCCGTCACCACAGTGGTTAACTCTATTGTCAATAATGTGATTAATCCGTTCATCGCCATGATTTTCGGCAAACCGAATATGGATGGTCTGCTGGCAATCACATTCAATAATGCGACGGTTTCGTTCGGCGCGGTACTTGGCGCGATATTGAATTTCCTGATTATCGCGGCGGCCGTGTATTTCTGCATTCTCGTGCCGATCAACAAATTCCGTGACGTGACCGAGGCGTTGCTCGCCAAAACCAAGCTTGCGGAAGAACGGAGCAAAGCCGAGGAGGAAGCTGCCAAAGAGCCGGAAATCTCCACCGAAGAGCAGACGATCCTGCTGTTGCAGCAAATCCGCGACGAACTTGCCAGGCAGAATGCACGGAATACACAGAACGTGCCGAACGATTCCGACACTGTTGCCGGTGCAGTCGCAGTGCGGTAGTCATCGCAAGCGATCGGAAGTATCGTCAGCAATTGTAATAATCAATAATCCGAGGCCGTTTCAAGCGGTGACTCAAGCCCCGCCTGAGACGGCCTTTTGCAATGGTCTTTCAGCGGGGTGATTCTTCCATGCGCTGGAATAATACGGACTCTGGAAGGTGCCTCAGCGGGTCATATGTTCCAGTGACTGGAGGGATCTGGACTGTGAGGTGCTTGGTTGCGTCTAGTTTTCTCCAGTGACTGGAGGTTTTGGGATGCTGGGAGGCTTGTTGGTGGGAGGATTCCTCCACTCGGTGGAGGTTTTTGGACTGTGAGGTGCCTGGCTGCGTCCGGTTTTCTCCAGTGACTGGAGGAATTGGGATGCTGGTTTGGATTTCGGATTTGGGTATGAAAAAAGGGTTTCCGGAAATCACCGGAAACCCTATCTGTGGAGCTAAGGGGACTCCCGCCGTATGTTGGTATTCCGCCGTTTCTTCGGCGTTTCGCAACTGTGGGTACCAACTCGGGTACCTTACGTGGCTTTTTTCTCGCTTCTTTTATAGGAGTTCTTAAAGGAGACTAAATTGACTGTCACCACATATTCCCATGGGAATCCATCCCTGTAGTAATAGACCCATCTGGGTTGATGTTGTCCTTGGTGATGGGAGCGAAACCCCCTCCCACGGAGTCCTTATCATTCTTCCAATCCCAAGTGCCACCAGTAGATGTTCCACTGCTGACGTAGCCTCCTGAAGAGGAGCCGGTGTTCGAATACGATGGGGCGGACTGGCTTGCCCTTCCGGAATACGAGCCACCTACGTTCGGATATGCGTAACCGGAATAACCGCCTGACGGGGTGCCTACAGACTGGGCCTGAGCCTGTTGCGCCTGTTCCTGAGCTTGCTTCTGCGCGTCGGCCTGAGCTTTGGCGTTCTTGGAATCGTTCACGGCTTTTACAGCCTTGGAGAGCGTGTCATTGGCGGCGGTCAACGATTTCACGTCAGCCTTCTTGTCGCCACTGGTCTTCTTGGCGTTGTCGATGGCGGTTTTCAGGCTTTCACGGGTCTTGTTGTCCTGCACTTTGCCTTCGGAATCCTTGTACAGGTTTTCCGCGTCGGTAATGGTCTTGTCGAGAGCATCCTTCGCATCCTTGACCTGCTTGGCGGTCTTGGACGCCTCCACCTTGCCCATGGCTTTGCCGATGGCGTTGATGGAATCGTTGGCTTCGGTCATGTCGTTGGAGACGATGGTTTTGGCTTTGGATACGCTCCACAGATTCCACTTGGCGACGTTTCCGGAATCCGGAATGCCCTTCCGGGTTTCACTGGTCTTGACGCTCTTGTTCAACGAGTCCAACACGGTCTTGTCGAGCACGTCCGACTCCTTCGTGGCCTTGACAAGGGATTGCGCTTCCGCAATCTTCTTCACAAGCTTCGAATCAGACTCCTTGGCCGACTCAACCCGAGACTCATAGGAACCATACGCACTGTTCGACGCATACGCGTAGCCACCAACACCAGCAAACACAACAACCGCAGCAACGGCGGCAATTATGATGGTGTGCTTCTTGCCGCTTTTTTCGCTCACGTTCAAAATCTTCTCTTCTTCGGCCATATGCTCTCCCTTTTCCACCCCTTGCATTCTACCCCTAAGTCAGATAGCTACATATAAACGCAGACATGGATTGGACCCAGTACGCCTTACGCAGGACTCTCCCGGGTGCGGAGCACGGGCGCAGGCCACCGGGCGAAGCAGTGGCCTGTCGCCTTCTTTCTTTTTCACGTCTTTTTTACATTCTTTTTTCTTTTTTTTTAGATTTTTTACATTTCCGTCACATTCATGTTTTTACCTGCGACACGCCGGTTTTCTGCGGATTTTTGGATTTTTTTGCTCGGCTGTCGTGGTTTGCGACACGCCGTGGTTTTGGCTTGTTTTCAACGTTTCTGAGCTGTTTTGTGTGGACGGTTCCAGTATAACACGATATGTGATACAATAACAAAAGCGAATTCTATAGGTGTGCCACTGCTATCATGGTAAGTGTTCCCCGATGGAACGGGTAAAACCGTTCAGAGGGTGACACGGAAAACTCGCCTGTGACTATCACGGCGGGGTTGAAAACTAAATAGTGATAGCAAGAATCCTGAAAGGATTTACCGATGGCATTTGCTAGCAAATTCGCGGATTTCCGCAGAATCGCAATCGCTCAAACAGCGATTTCTTCCAAAATGCTCGCGGTCGGTGTGGACGCTGACCCGGTGGAAAATTACGACGAGGATACCAAAGTCCATTCCGAGCGTGTGAACGAAAAGGGCGAACACCAGTGGAACCTTCGTATTTTCGCGAAACCACTTGCCGGTGATACGGAAACCCTTGCCGATATCATCAACGTGAAAATTTGGGCTAAGAGTCGTCCCGTAATTAAGGAGGACGCGCCGATTGTTTTCACCGATTTTGGAATGCGCCCGTGGGTAACCTTTAAGAATGGAAAGGTCAACTCCGGCTTGAGTTTTTCCGCTTCCGGATTCCGTCAGGACTGATATGAAACAGCCGATGGTTTCCCGAACGGTGCTCATGCCGATAGACCTTTACCGTCGCGTTGAAACCTACGCGAAGACTCATGATATTTCATGGTCTGCCGCCGTTCGATGTTTGGCGGAAGCTCAACTTCCGGTGGAGGAAAATTTTCCGTTTGAAGGCGTCCCGTTTGATGTCTGAAAAGCTGAAAATTTTTCTTGCGGTGGCTGCGGTTACGGCGGCGTTGTTGGTCGGCTTCACGGTTGGTGTGGTTGCGGCTTCCAGCTCGGCCACGGTGTATTCCACTGACCCGGCTCAATGCCCGACGGACGCAACAGTCTGCCAGTCAGTTAATACGTGGCGTCGGGCTTCGGACGCGGGGTTACAAGCTCCAAACGCTCCTAAAAATAATAGGTCAAGCGCCGTTTTAGACGCCTGACCAGCTCTTTTGTTTCATCCGACGGGGTGAGGGTTGCCGCCCTTGCCCCGTTTTTTTTTTGAAAGGAATCAACAATGGATATCTTATATCTGATTTTGAAAATTGCGGCGGTGGTGGGCATGTTCACACTGATGTTTCTGCCGCTTGCGAATGTCACCGCGTGGGATGACGATAGCTGGTACGCCCGGTTCGTTGTTTCGGCTGTTGCGACTACGGCTTGGGTTGCCCTGCTGGTGTTCGTACCGGGTGCCATCATCGCTTGCGCGGTGGTTTGGGTTGCCCTGCTTCTACTTTCTGTTCGTCACCCATCTTTGAGGAATCTGCTTCCGTTCTGGCGTTGGGCGTTGGCCTTGCGTCATCGCATTAAAGGTGACTCTCCTGTCTTCATCGTCGAACGAGTCCTTGGCTTGCGTCCCATCGAGGACGCCAACACCGACTTCAAGGGCGTGCGTGATTACGTTGCGGCGTATTCCGTCTACGATGATTCCGGCGAGGCTATGCTTGAGTTTTCCTGCGGTATTTCGGGGGTCACGGACGAATTCGTCGAAAAGAAAGCCAAGGAAGGTCTCGGCGCTATGGGTGCCGAAGCATATAAGGTCGAACACCTCGGGCCAGGACATTGGCTCTTGCATTTCTGGAAGACGGAGCCGAAGAATCCGCTCGACGATGCCATCGAGATTAAGGCCAGTGACCTTGCCGAGTGGGATGGAAAAACGGTGACTTACGGCTTGACGGAGGCCGGTGAACCGGCGAAACTCTCCTACGCTCAAACGTCCGGCATTGTCGTGGGCGGTGTTCCGGGTGCCGGTAAGTCGGCTGGTGCAACCTTGCTGACCTTGCCGCTGTTGGCCTCTCCGAAGGCTTCCGTAGCGATTTTCGATGGCAAGGGGGGTATGGATTGGCATTGGGCGGAAAAGGCGGCTTCGCTCTATAACAACGACTGCGATTTGGATTTGCCGACGGCGACCGACCAGTTGGAAACGCTCGCCCAACGGTGCGTGGATGACCTTAAGGCTCACCCGTGGTCGGATTCCGACCCGGACTTTTGGCATGCAGGAGCTTCCGCCCTGCACCCCTTCCATCTCGTCGTTATCGACGAATGCCAAACGTTGTTTGACACCACCGGCAGGTCGAAGGAAGACAAGGCTCTGGTGGAACGCTGCAAGCGTGCTGTTGCGACAATCGTCCGCAAGGGTAGGTCTGCTGGCTGGTGCGTCATGCTTTTGACTCAAAAACCTACTGCCGATTCGATTCCGACGAATATCAGGGATAACTGCGTTGTTCGTTTTGCCCTTCGCGTGACCACGCGTGAAGCTGCTGAAGCCGTGCTTGGCTCCATTCCGGACGGCGACCCCCGTCCGACCGAGATTCCGTCTACACGGCGCGGTGGCGCGGTGGTTCAGGGCGAGGACGGCCATACGCAATCCGTGCGCTTTGCCTACTTGCCTGTTACGGAAGCGGCGCGTGCTTTGGATTCGTCCACGCTCGACGCCGTTGTGGCCGGGTTGGAAGAGTAGCAGTTTGATATCCCCTAAGGGAGGCGGCAACGCCTCCCTTTTTTCGTATTCGGACACGTGGGGGTATCGCCTGTGAAAGAGATTGCAGAGCCGTGCAGACTCCCGCACAAGTTAGGTGCGCTTGGCGTGCGGCAGCACGCACCGGGGACTTCGGAATTCGCCAGCCAAACGAGGGCGGAGAGCAGAGCAGAGCGAACAGCCGGTAGCGGGTCGCCGGTAGCGACGGCGCGTAGCCCTAGCGAAGCGCCGGAACGGACGGCGACGGAAAGCGAACGGCGTGGAGAGCGACGCGAAGCTTGGAAGCCCGAGGACGCTGGGGTTCCGACGTCCACGGCTCAGTACCGAGAGAGCCGAGTGGGTTCCTGAATGAGCAGGAATCGAGCGGTGGTTAACTGCTTCTCCTTCTTTTAATAACACGCTCTATATTTTCTTCATTTTTCTGAAATCGAACAAATGGGACGGGAGTCCCAACACCAAAGGAGGTGGAAAAATGCCTACAATTTCAATCAGAGCGCACGGGGTCAGTGCGACGAGGAATCAACAGCTGGTGAATCCGGAGACGGGCGAAATCATGAAGCTAACGGCATTCAACCAGCCGGAACGAACAGCGACGCGCGGATGGACGCCGAACGTGGCGCGACGGAACGAACAGCGACTCCAACAGATTGACTTCGACGGAATCGACGGCGTTCCGGCGTTCGTGACCCTCACCATGCCGTCTGGTCAGATGGGTGAAGTTTCGGCGGCGGATTTTCACGGATGGTTGAAGCGTTGGCTCCAATTCATGAAACGTCACGGCCTCCAGCATTATTACTGGATTTTGGAGTTTCAGGCTAGTGGAAACCCCCATCTCCACTTGCTCGTGTGGCTAGACCATGATTGGGACGCGTTGGAAACGTTCAAGGCGTTGAGGTCGTGGGTCGGGATTTTGAATAAATCGGGCGTCGGCGCTCGGCTTCAAGGCCAGATTTGGGAGAGTATCGACGTCGGCGGAATGATTACCGTTGACGGTAAGACTGTTCCGGCGCATCCCGAGCGGGTTCTAATGTACCTCGCGAAGCATGCGGCGAGGGGTGTTGCGCACTACCAACGGCAAATCGAGAACATGCCGGAGGATTGGCAGTTTCGTTCTGGCCGGGTTTGGGGTCATGACCGTGGGCTTCCTCTGCGGGAGCAGGAGGATTTCGAGACGGATTATCCGACTTTTCACCGGTTCCGCCGTCTGGTGCGTCGTTGGCGTCTCGCGGAGGCTAGGGCTATTAAAGACCCTGTTCGGCGTCGTGCGGCTATCGTTCAGGCTAGGGGCATGTTGAAGTGTGGTAGGCCTGATATTTCGCCGTATAGGGGTGTGTCTGCTTGGCTTCCGTCGGATGTGGCGTCCCAGCTTTTGGACGCGGCGGTGAGCATGGGAGGTGAGAATGAGGAAGACTGAACTTCCGGCACTGATGACCATCGCGGATACGATGGCGTATCTCCAGTGTTCGCGGCAACACGTCTATGACCTGCTGAAGGCTGGGAGGATTCGCACGTACAAGGTCGGGCGTCGCCGGTATATCGACGCCGACTCGCTCGCTCATTTGTTTTGGTGAATTAAGGCGTCTCGTTGGCTTTTAAGGCTGGCGAGGCGCTTTTCCATGTCTGCGATTTCCGCTTCCAGTTCCTCCACGGTCGGCGTGTGGGGCATGAGGGTGGATTCGATGCCGTTAGCGATTTCCCTCATTCGTTCGGTTCCGCTGGCTCGTTGATACCGTTCGATGGACGTTTGAGCGTCTGCGTGCCGTCCCCAAAGCATGGTGTCTTTTAGGCTGGCTCCTGTGGCGACGGCGGCGGTGATTGAAGTGGCGCGGAGTGTGTGGAAGTGGAGGTCTGGCCTTCCGGCTTTGACCTTGGCCGTGTTGAAGTGGTCGCGCAAACGGTTGGGGGTGATGTGTGTTCCGTCGCTGCTGGTGACTATGAAATCGGTCGGACGTTTGCCGTCGCACGCGGCGGTGATGAGCTTGGCTAGTTGGGGCGGCACCGGTTGGCTTGTGTTGCTGGCTGCGGTTTTTGTGGATTTGAGGCCGCCGTTTACGTCGGCGGAATGGCAGACCCTCAAAGTCTGCGTCTTCGGATTCCAGTCCTGCACTTGCAGGCTGACGACTTCGCCTATTCGGAGGTCTAGGATGGCTCCTAACCACACGGAGATTCGCGTGCTGCTGGGCATGTTCGCATATATGGTTTGCAGTTCCTCCCCTGTGGCTGGCGGGATTTGGGCTTGACGGCTCTTCGGCACTGCTGGCGCTTTCATTGTTACGGGCGATTTGCTTACGGCTCCTTCGGCCACCGCCTTGCTGTATACAGCCTTGAGAAGTTGGAACGTCTTCTTGCGGGGCGTCGCTCCCCCGTTGAAGTTGTCGAGATTGGACAACCACCGGTTTATGTTTTCGGTGCTGATGCCGGTGAGGGGGTATTTCCAGAAGAACGCTTGGGAGAGGTGGTTCAGGTATTCTCGGTGCTTTCTTTTGCTTCCCGTCGCTAGTTCGCTTCCGTCGGAAGAATAGTTGAGCCACGTTGGCGCGAATTCTTCCATCACGTAATCGCAGAACAGCACCCTACGGCGTTTTATGGCCTCTTCCTGCTGTTTGCGCTTTGTGGGGCTAGTCCACTGTTTTATTCCGGCTTCAGAAGCTTCCACACGGCTTCTTTCGCCGTTTAGCCATGCTTCGGCTGATAACCTATCTTTGAACGTCCGTGTAATGACCTTGCCGTGGTAGGAATACTTTGCCCTGTACGATTTGCGGTCGGAACGGTATACGACGCTTCCGAATTTTGTGCCCATACTCCCACTATGACGTGTTGGGTACCCAAAACGGGTACCTCGTCGGGTACCGATTTTCTGTACATTGGCGTGCATCAACGTACATTTTTATCTTGGTGTCATGCTTTGAAATCGTTGGAATTCCGCCGTTTTGGCATGAAAAAAGGGTTTCCAGATTCCTCTGAAAACCCTGTCAGTGGAGCTAAGGGGATTCGAACCCCTGACCCTCTCCATGCCATGGAGATGCGCTACCAGCTGCGCCATAGCCCCGTGGAGCTAGCCGGGTTCGAACCGGCGACCCTCTGCTTGCAAAGCAGATGCGCTACCAGCTGCGCTATAGCCCCGTGAGAAAAAAAGAGCGGCTCGCGGCCGCTTCATTTTTCCTGTGGGCCCGGGAGGACTTGAACCTCCGACCTCATCCTTATCAGGGATGCGCTCTAACCACCTGAGCTACGGGCCCGTTCCTGCTGCACTGTTAAGCACAACGAATTGAAATAATACGCGAATTTCAGAGAAAGTCAATACAAGGTGTGTCTTCGGCGTGTCGTGACATAATGCAGACATGCCGAACAATCATCGTAGCCAGCGTAACAACAGTGGGAGAGCCAGCAGGGGAGTGCGCAACCGTAATCGCACGCTATCCGAAGAAACCACGCAAATCGCTGGAATGACGGTGACCATCGTGCGTAAAGCCATCAAAAACATGTACCTGCGCATCAAACCGCCGAACGCGCAAATCGTCATCTCCGCACCTTCTCGCATGTCGCAAGCGGCAATCGCACGATTTGTGACGGAACGCAAACCATGGATCGAACGTGCGCGACGCACCATGCTGCAAGCCAAGGATGAACAGATCCGTCAAAGCGATTTCAATGGTTTGGACCGTGTGAATGGTTCGCATGGTCCGGATAATCTGAATGGCCTGGAAAATTCGGGCGGCGTGGGCGATCGAAACAATCCAGGCGATCCCAATAGCTTGAATAATCCGCGCGTTTTCGTGTGGAACGACGCGGCGAAGGAACGGGCCGTACGGGCCATCAATGCGCAACTGCCGGTGCTGCTTGCGAAATGGTCGCCGATTATCGGGCGGAAGCCGACGCATGTCACGTTACGCATCATGACGTCGCGATGGGGGTCATGCACGCCGAAAACCGGCCGCATCCGACTCAACCTGCAACTTGGTCTTATGGATCCCAGATTCCTGGAATACGTGCTTGTGCACGAAATGACGCACCTGTGGGAAAACGGGCACGGAGAGGACTTTCAGCGGCGTATGAGCGCATATTTGCCGCAATGGAGGCAATTGCGGCGGGAGCTGAACCGTCATGTTGTGTTGTGATGCTCGCGATGCTGTTGCGTTCGCTGTCACGCTGCCATGCTGCGATGAGCTTGCGTAGGGCGATGTTGTTGCGTTGCCTGTGATGTTGAAATACTTGCGATATCACGCCACTGCCGTCACATTGCGCGGATTGCAATGACTAGCCACGGCTTACGCACGTTTGATAACGACGTATAGGTGATTCGTATAGCTTTTTGTTCATAAGATGTACAGAACGCTTAACATCCGCGATTTGCAAGCCTACAATCGTGACGACTGAAACGTTTGCGTGCAAACAGTCCACGCAGAAAGATCGAATAAGTGAGGGAGGGGTCGATTGTGACTGTATTGAGAAAAGTCGGCATTATCGGCATCGGACACGTGGGCGCGCATGCCGCAAATGCCGTGCTTTCCGCAGGACTGGCCGAAGAACTGAAGCTGTGCGACATCAACGAGCAAAAAGTAGTCAGCGAATGTCAGGATTTAAGTGACACGTTGGGTTTCTATCCGCATAACTGCGTGATCGGCAACTACGGCACGCAATACGAGCAGCTAGCCGACTGCGACGTGGTAATCAACGCTGCCGGCGACGTGAAAACCAGCGCCAAAGATCGTGACGGCGAACTGTTCGTCACCACCGACATTGCACGCACCTGGATTTCCCGACTGTTCAACGCAGGCTTCCACGGTGTGATCATCACCATCTCAAATCCTTGCGATGTGGTCGCAACCGAAATCTGGCACATCACCGGCTACGATCCGCGCAAAATAATCGGCACCGGAACCGCGTTGGATTCCGCACGACTGCGCAACGCCATCGCGAAACGCGTCAACGTGGATCAGAGATCAATCGGCGCATACATGCTGGGGGAGCATGGCAATTCGCAGTTCGCCTATTGGTCGAACGTGAACATCGCAGGCAAGCCGCTTGATCAACTCGCACAAGACGATCCGCAACGATTCGCCCTCGACAAGGACGAAACCGAGCAGGACGCCCGACGAGGCGGATACCGCGTGTACGCCGGCAAAGAGTGCACGGAATACGCTATTGCAGCCACTGCGGCACGCCTTACGCAGGCTGTGCTCTGCGATGAACACTATGCGACCGCCTGCTCCACGCTGCTTACCGGCGAACAAGGCGAAAGCGGCAATTACGCCAGCCTGCCGTGCATCATCGGAGCGAACGGCGTTGAAGAAGTCCTCAGTCCCACACTCACCGAAAGCGAACAGGCCAAATTCCATGCGTCCTGCGAGCATATCCGCGCCAACATCGCGCAGCTTGCATGGTGGAACGACGAATGCCATCCCATGCTGCGCGGCTGAATCTGCAATAACTCAGCGGATTTAATAACAGAGCAGACTTGCGATTACTGATGTTGATTGTGTAAAAAATCAGCATTTACATAATCGCAAGTCTGTTTTATTTTCGTTTTATTTTCGTTTTATTTTTGATTATTTCGTAGCTTTCGCAGCATCGCCGTCAACAGTATGCTTGCGGATTTCCAACGTTTCGATACGACGGCCATCCACTTGCGTGACGGTCATGTCATAACCGTCGTCGGAAAGCAGCACGTCGCCGATTTCGCCCATCTTTCCAGTATGCGCCAGGAAATAGCCGGCAACCGTCTCGTACGGACCGTCTTCCAGCTCAATACCGGTCAAATCGGCGAAATCCTCAATCGTCATGCCGCCTTCGATCGTGGCGACGCCATTGACGAACGTGGTACGTTCCGTGCGTTCGCCGCCTTTCTCTTCCGGCAGATCATATTCGTCGCGAATATCGCCGACCAGTTCCTCCGTCATATCTTCCAACGTGACGATGCCGTCGGTACCGCCATATTCGTCGATGACCACCGCCAGATGAATGCCGCGCTTACGTAGCAGCTCAAGGCTTGGCAGCAGTTTCGACGTGCCCGGCAGCGAAATGCCCTCGCGCGTCACGTCGGCAACCGTCTTCGCCTCGGGATCGCGAATGTCAAGCAGGTCGCGCACATGCACGAAACCAAGCACATCGTCGAAATCCTTGCCGGTCACCGGATAGCGGGAATACGGCATTTCTCTCACATATGCGGCCGCCTTCTCAATCGGCATATCGCCATCCAAAAAAACCACGTCGGCACGCGGGCGCATCACTTCGGCCACAATCGTTTCGGACGCGTCGAACACGTCGTCGAGAATCGTGCGTTCGTCCTTGCTCAAGTTCGTATTGGTGTTGACGAGTACGCGCAGCTCTTCGTCGGACACTTCGCTGTCGGTTTCGTTCGGGTCGAAACCAAGCAAGCGCACGATAATGTTCGTGTTCTTGCCGATCAGCCAAATAATCGGCTTGCACACCTTCGCAAACACATGAATCGCAGGTACCACGGCACGCGCGATCTGCTCGTTGCGTTGCATGGCGATACGCTTCGGCACCAACTCCGAAATCACGATCGAACAGTACGAAATGATCAACGTCAGCACAATGGTGGTCAGGGGAGCGGCCACACTCGTCGGCACGCCCCAACTTTCAACGATCGGCACAATATAAGGCGAAATCGACGATTCGCCGAACGATGCGGAAAGGAAACCGCTCAACGTCACGCCGATCTGCACGGTCGACAAAAACGTGTTCGGATCTCGCGCGATCTGTGCGACGCGCTTTCCGCGGGCATCCTCCTGTTCCATCTGGTCGATCTGCGATCCACGCAGGCTGACCAACGCCAGTTCGGTGCCGGCGAACACCGATCCGAGCAACAGAAAAACGAAAATCAGGAGAATGTTCAAACCTAGAGACATGGTTCCACTCTATCGGGGCGGTATGTCAAAGTGTCTGTATCTCCTGATTTTCTTGGATTTTCTCAATTATTCTTAGATTGCTTAGCTTCGGATTGTTCTTTTTTGGATCTCTGTTTTGCAAATCTCCGTTTTCCGAATTGTAATCCGTTTCAGAAGCTAAGAACCTCGACTTTGCCGGAGTCCAGCTGGTACCTTGCGCCGACGATCATGAGTTTGTCGGATGCCAGCGCCTGCTGGATCGCTTCGGATTGTTCCACCAAGAGTTCGATGGTGCGCGCGATGTGCACGCGTTCGAAATCCTCGCTGGATTCCAATTCCGACTCGTGCGCCTGCCAGATTGAGAAACCGACGGTGCGCATCATGAGCGAATCCGAAGCGCAGATGCGTTCGTCGATGTCGGCAATGCTGTCGGCGGCCATCAGCGAATCCTCGGCATCGGCGGTCAGTTTGTGCAGTAACGCCTCGTAATCCTTGGAAGCTTGCTTGATCGCACCGCAATTCTGGTGGCCGAGCACCACCAGCAAACGTACGCCGAGCACGGTCACCGCGTATTCCAGGGATGCAAGCACGGCTTCGTCGATGATTTGACCGGCCGTGCGAACCGTGAACAGGTCGCCAAGACCGGAATCGAAAATAATATCCGGGCTTACCCGCGCGTCGGAGCAGCTCAGTACGGCCGCTTCCGGTGCGTGTGTGTCTACAAGTGCTGCGCGTGCTTCGGCGCCACGATTCGGATGTTCCGGTTTGCCCTCCGCAAACCTGCGATTGCCTGCCAGCATGCGGCTCCATGCGCCACTTGCCGTACCTTCGACCTCGTTCTGGTCTACAAACAGTTCGTCTGCCATTGACTCCACCCTTCATTGTTCAGGCTAGCCAACATCATACGTTTTGGTCTGACCGTTCGCTGGGAAATAGAGCGATATCTCGCTTATGTATGGCAGATTTCGTGTTCTGTCCGGTGATATTTCGCTTATGTATGGCAGTCCCAAAGGTGAAAAACCGGAAAAATGTACCCCCGAAGTGGGTTTTTCGCATGATGGTCTGCCATATATAAGCGAGAAGGCTCATGACAAGGCTCCGATTCTGCCATATATAAGGCAGATATAGGTATGAAAAAGGGTCCCCGATCGGCAGTGCGAACGGGGACCCTGAAAGAAACTGGCTACAATCAGCCGGTGTTCTGCAGGCCTGCTGCGACACCGGACACGGTGCACAGGATCAGGTAGGTGTAGTTCTCCTTCTGTCCGTGCGTGAGCTCTTCCTTGTCCACGCGCTTGCGTAGCGAGCCGAGGGCGAGCACCTGAGTGGCGGACAGCGCATCCACGTACGGCGAGCGGATGCGGATGGCCTGGCCGAGCACGTGGCGGTGCTGCAGAGGCCACTTGTCGCCTACGATCTCGAGCACCCACTTGCGGGTGAGCTCCATCTCGTCGAGGACCTTCTTGTTGAGGTCTTCACGGTCTCCGAGGGCAAGGTACATCTTGGCGATGCGCTCGTCAGTCTTGGCCAGCGACATTTCGATGTTGTCGATGAACGTGGAGAACAGAGGCCATTCCTCATACGCTTGACGCAAGGTGTTCAAATCGCCGAACTGTTCGCACGCGGTGCCCAGGCCGTACCATGCGGCCAGATTGATGCGTGCCTGCGCCCAGGAGAAGATCCACGGAATGGTACGCAGATCGTCGAGGGACTTGGCTCCAAGGCCACGTTTGGCCGGACGGGAGCCGATCGGCAGCAGGCCGATTTCGGTCAGCGGCGTAACGATCGAGAACCACGGGGCAAAGCCGTCGGTGTTCAACAGGTCGAGGAAGCGGTTGTGCGCGGCCTCGTCGAGCTGAGCGGCCATGTCGGCATACTTCTCGGTCATCTCGGTGTTGCGCTTCTCCACGCTCGGCGCGGACTGCAGCAAGGTCGCCGCAGCCACGGACTCGACGTGGCGGATGGCCAGCACCGGGTTGCCGTAACGGGCGAAGATGACCTCGCCCTGCTCGGTGAGCTTGAAGCGGCACTTGACGGAACCGACCGGCTGGGCGAGCACCGCACGGTTGGCGGGGCCGCCGCCACGACCTACGGCGCCGCCACGGCCATGGAACAGGGTCAGATCGATGTCGTGCGACTCAGCCCATTTGGCGATGCGCTCCTGAGCGGAGTGCAGGGCCAGCGTGGCGGAGGTCGGGCCGGCGTCCTTCGAGGAGTCGGAGTAACCGAGCATGACCTCGAGCTTGTTGCCGGTGGCCTTCAGACGAGCCTGAACCTCGGGGATCTTGATCATTTCCTCGAGCACGTCCACCGAGTTCTGCAGATCCTCAAGCTGTTCGAACAGCGGGATCACGTCGATGGTGGGCACGTCCTCCGGGTGGGAGAAGGCCAAGCGGTTGAGCTCGTAGACATCCTTGATGTTCTGGGCACTCTTGGTGAAGGAGATGATGTAGCGGCGGGCGGCCTTGAGGCCGTTGCGCTTCTGGATGGCACCGAGGGCGCGGAAGGTGTCGAGCACCTCGTGCGTCATCGGCTGCAGTTCGCCGCGCTCGCCGTGCAGGCCGTGCTCGCGGATATCCGCAAGGGCGCGGGCGTGCACCACGGAGTGCTGACGGAACTCCATCTCCACCATGTGGAAGCCGAAGGTCTCGGTCTGCCAGATCAGATCCTGCAGCGGGCCGTAAGCGGAACGCTTGGCACCGGCGGGGGGGCGAGACAACCGGGGACACCTGATCACGTGA
>OGRP01000992.1_pt1 | contig 22233 bp, 38 predicted proteins | sample 1553531 | NCBI WGS metagenome assembly OGRP01 (sample SAMEA2580045, study PRJEB22360) | human gut metagenome | biome: human gut; feature: human-associated habitat; material: faeces | place: Denmark | collected 2008/2010 | reverse complement strand
CCAGAAACGGCAGGTCCCGGCCGGTGAACCGAACCACCCGGGAGTGATGGACATTGACCACCGTGCGGCCTCGGGCGTCGGTGATGGAGTAGCTTTCGGGGACCGGGTCACCACCCTCAAAGACCAGCTCCATGTTGGGCGTGATGCCCTGCCAGCGGTCCAAAATGTAAAGGCCCTTGAAGCTGCCGGGGTAGATCATATCCGTGTCCAGGGGCTTGGAGAGGTCGTCCTGCCCATCGATCATAATGAGTCCCGCGGCGCCGCCATACAAACGCCCCCAGCGCAGGCCCTCGTTGATCCGTTCCCGCAGTCTTGTGTCCCGTTCCACCTTGCTCAGGGCGTCCAGGGCCTCCGGAGTATAGCTGCCCTTTAGCTTGTACCACTCACGCAGCATGTCATCCACCATCAGGCCGACCACGTTCTGCACCACCCAGTTGTCCCGGTAAAGCGAATTGAGCAGGGCGTAGTTGTCGGTCATCCGGGTTAAGGGGTATTCTGTGGCCTCCAAGGGGGACTGACTGCCCCACCCCAGGCGGAACAGGGGATTGGAGAACGCGTCCTGGACGCTGACCGCCTCTGTATTCGGTTGATTCCCCGCAGGGCGGGTCTTATGCCGTCTGGACACCTTCAAACCTCCAATCGGGTAAATCATTCACAAAATAGCGCAGGGCGTCCGGCCCGTGGTCCTGCTGCTTGACCGGCTTCTCCTCACCTCTCAGGGACGCCTTTTTGTCCCATAAGTAAGTCCCAAGCTCATCAATCAGGCCGGAGCACCGCTCATGGATCAGGATTTCCCGTCGGTTCAGCAGGACTCCGGTTTTGCGTATCCCATCCAGCACATCATTGTCCGCCTCCCGGACGTATACACCTTGCTGCCGCAGAGCCACGATGAAGGACGCTGCGGACGGGTCCACCAGCACCGTGGCATCCGTGCCGCCCATGAACTCCAAGAAGTCGTCGGCATACTCCTGATCTGTTTTCTGCCGGCGCTCTTTCCGGCTGTCCCAGCGGTATTCCCGGTCTACCCGGATGTGTTCTCCGTCGTCATAAATATCCAGAAACACCGTCGGATTGGTAGTGCCGTAGTCACAAGCGATATAGCGCTGAGAACGGTCATACATCCCGGCAGGCCGCTCTCGATACACGTTTTCCGTCGGGTCAAACATGTCATAGATCAGGCCCTCAGACATGACCCAGCGGCCCAGGATGTACCGCTCGTAAAAAAGGCCGCTGTACATGGAGCGATACCGCGCCTTGGTTTCCTCGTCCAGAGACGGGTTGTCGTCCATCAGAAAATGCAGGTGGAGAGCGTTGTGCTTCTCCGGCTGCAAAATCCATTCCTGGCGGAACCAGTGTTGCGGGTTCTCCGGATTGCAGTTGAACCACATCTTGCTCCCCTTGACAGAGCACCGGGCCAGCGCCTGTTCCACAAAGGACCTGGGCATCAACGCCACCTCGTCCAGCAGTACCCCCGCCAGCGTCACGCCCTGCACCAAGGTGTACGAGCTCTCGTCCTTTCCGCCGAACAGATAAACCCGGTTCTCCCGGTTCCCCCGTCGGGCAACGATCACATGATCGCCCCGGTTGTATCGGATATCGAAATTCCGTTTCAGGTAGACCACGGACAGCAGCGGCACCACGATGTTCCGCTCCACCGCACCCACGGACTTCCCGCAGAAGGCAAACGCGCAGTTGTTGAAATTTCCCATCGCCCACAGGAAGAAAGACAGGGACATGATGGAGGTCTTACCAGACCGGACAGCGCCGTCACAGATGAGGGCGTCATAGCTGGTATACGGGAAACGCATGATCTGCCGCTGCTTCTCAGAGAAGGCCATTTTCCGCCTCCTCCTTCAAGCTCTTGGTGATGGGGTCATCCTCTGCACCGGACCCACCAGCCACCTGTTCAGGCGGTTTATCTCTCCACTTGTCCGGTCTTCTGTTTTTCAGCCAAAAGATTTGGGCCGTGGTGTTCCCGTCTAGAGCGGCAACCAACAAGGCGTTTTCAACTTGGTAATCAACTACCTCTTTGCCTTTTTTTAAGGCCTGCGAAATCTGCGGAAATCGTTCTTTCCAGTCATACAGAGTGCGCACACCGCACCCCATCTTTTCGGCAAGCTGTTCATCGGTCAGCCCATCCCGGGCCCAGCCCTCCAGCAGCAGGAGCCCATCCGACTCCAGCCATCTCTGATACTTGCCTTTTGCCACAATGGACTCACCACCTCGATTAAAAATTCCCCGTACCCGTCCCTCCCATCTTTTCAGCGAGACGGGCACGCCCTATTTGGCGCCGCATGGAGGGCGCGACCCTCCGGCCCTGATCGTGGGCTGATACGCTCGTGCGGCATATATTCCCTGCTGCGTTGCAAGCCGCCATCGCCTGTTCAGGTGATATGGACCAAGACCATTGTCATACAGGGATTGGCACGGGTGGAAGGCTCTGTTCCCCCAACCTCCGGTTTTGGAGACCGGCGCTCTCCATTGAGCTACACCCGTATATTGTTTGAGCGGGTGAGGATTTGCACCTCACATGGCATCTTTTCCGCTTCGTGTGCGCACACTCTACGGGGTTCTCATGCCTGAACCACTTGCGTCTACTTATTCCGCCACCGCTCAGTCGTTATCTGCTCCGCGTGTCGGCTTCGATTGCGAAACTCTGGAGCAGGTTAACGTGAAGGGAGTCCCCCGGCAGGAAACGTACAAGAGAGGCTCTCCTTTCCGTTTAATATCTGCTCACTAGATACCCTGCCGGGGGAGTGGGTTGTCCTTTGGGCCGTGGTTGGTCACAGCCCGAAAGGAGAGGAAAAGAAGGAGCATGGGGATGTCACTCCCTCATGCTCCATTGTCGCATAAGTTCAACTGGCAATTCCTCAAAAAGGAGGAATTTTTAAATTTTCTTATGAGACGATAAAGGTTTAACTACGCATGGACAGTCTGTTCGTCCAAGTAAGTAATCTGTCGACACTTCAAAATAATCAGCTATCGCCTCCAGAGCGTCTGTTCCTGGTTTTCTGTTCCCAAGTTCATATCTTCTGATTTGGTCAGACGATATCCCACACAGCTCAGAAAGCCTATATCTGCTCAGTCTGTTTCTCTCTCTAAGCCTTCTCAGCCTTTCCGGGAACTCACCCATCCATATCCTCCTTTTTGATCCAATACCGTCCCGCGCAGCGGTGGGCGGTAACGCAGGCGGTAGAAATCTGGCAGGGGCGAACACCAACATCCTCTGCGGCAGATTTGATCGACGGATACTCCTTCCGCTGGCCGTGACGATCAATGGAGATTACTTCGGTTTCAGTCATTGTTTGCCTCCCTCCCCGTCGCGCCTGTTCCATTTTTCGGTAATTATCCTGACCGCCTCGCCCATGTCAAAGCAACAGTTTGCCATGGGATTTACATAGATTCTAGTTTCCAAGCCGCACTCTGTGCAGACAATAGAAAACTCTGCAACAGAAACCATAGTATTCAGTTTACAGAGCATTACTTCTCCGCCGCAATGCGGGCAGTTTTTCAGTTTAATCATTGTCGCCCTCCCCGTCGTAGATGTTGCCGATGATCTCACAGTAGTATGCCGTCTCCACGCTCCTTCTGCGCCAGTCATGTGCCATCTGGAAAATCGCATTATTTTCGTTCCACTCTACTGTGTATATTGAGTTCTCGTGCGGGTCATAGACGTTGTCCCCCTCAAAAATCCGCTTCCCATTCTTATCTTTCAGGCCGGTGTACTGACTGTAAGTCCCATTTTACGGTAATACATAGACAGCGTATCAACGTTTATGCTGTTTCCTTCCGGTTTAGCTTTAACGTAAATTGGCCCGGAATATCCAGTACCTCTGATTTCATCAATCAGGAATTGCAACATCCGCTTTGAATGACCATTTCTTCGGTATTCCGGGTATACAAACAGCCCAAAAATGAGGTATGTCCCACCGTCCGAAACTGGCTTGTCTAAATCGTAGTAGCAGTAGCCGTACGGTGTATGAATAAAATTCATCATAGGTGTATTCATTCCGTGCCGTCCTCCTTATCCGCCTTGGCTAGCTCGTGGAGGCGGTCAAGATCGTACTCGTCGCCCAAGATGTCCTCAATAACTTTCAACCGCTCCCATATCTTTCGCTGAGAGCAATCCCCATTTTCGCAAAAGGACCCACCTCGCACTTCATTACACATAGCAATATCGCAAAAATTTCCTTCAAACGTTAACCGCTCCACGCTCATTCCTCCTTCTGGCCGCGGCTTAAATAGATCGGCATACACTCAGACCACGGCCCCAAGATATGCTCGGCCTCTACCAGCGCCTCGGTTTCGTAGCTGTGCGGGGTCTCTTTGTCGCTGTTTACATATGCAAACCACATCATAGCGAGAGCCCGCTTCACCTGCTCCAGCTCGGCCCGCAGCTCTGGAACGAGCACATTTTGGTAGCTTGCAAGCAAATCATTAAACCGAATAATATCGGCCCGCAGCTTCTCGTTTTCGGCTTGGAGTCGCTTGACCTCTCGTGCCAACTCCCCCATGGTCCGCTCTTTGCAGCAGACACGGCCACAACTTGGACAGTTAGCACAGTCACCTAAATCGCAGTGTTCCGAGCTCTCAATCAGCTTTTCAATGTCCATCACTTATACCCACCTCCATCGAACTCCCGGTAAATATGCGGCTCAATTTTTCCACATTTTCGGCAGACCCGATAAAGCTGCTCTCCGCGAAGGCTAGCAAACGGTTCGATCTTTCGGCAGATTTCCCATTCGTGCTTGCAAAAAAAATGCTCTATCCATCGGAACATCATTTATCCTCATCTCCCTCCGGCGGGCGGCGGTAGGCGAGCCACGTCTTGCCGTAATCATCAATTTTGCAAAAATGATACCCGTATTCGGCCGGCCTCTTTATCTCCAGCCCTGCCTTGTCTCCGGAGATAACGATAAACCACTTTCCCTGCTCAATGGCTTTATCTTCCGGGAGTAGCCATTTGCACCACACCGGCTCCCCGTCCATCTCCCGCAGCTCGTCCAGCGTCAGCGGCTCGTTCGGCGGGGATAGGGTGGGCATCTCCAAAGCGGCCAGAATCCCAGCAACAAATCCCGCATCATAGCCAAATACCCGCTGTACACTAAGCTGGTCTGCGTATTTTTCTTTTAAGGCACCCGCATCAATCCACGGCATCGTTCAGCGCCTCCAATCTCTCCACTTGTTTTTCCCATGCCCACGATGTAAGCGGCGTTCCGCACTTTGGGCAGTAAACAAACCCCTTTTCAATCCAAGACGGCCAGTTAGCTTGATCTCGGCATTTCTCACATCCTGTCCACATCTTCTCCACCTGCTCCCGGCTGACGGGGCGGAGGGCGTTTATTGCCATTTTGCAGGCTTCGTTGGATGGCGCATCTGCATAGCTGTCGCTCTCCATGTAGTATTTGATCTCAGCAATCGCTTCTTCCCGTGTCATGCCCATGGCTGGGCCTCCTTTACTTCGATACCCAGCCTCTCCATCAGGTCAGGAATTTCCACATCTCCTACAACCTCATCTTTCAGCTCGACAATCTTCTCGTGATTTGCGGGGCCACCCCGTATCCAGTCGAATGTGTACACCATAGTTTTCTGCCTCTTGTTGTCAATGTCGATATGCACAGCCTTTCCGTATCGCAACCCGTTTCCGTCAATCCGTTCCGGTTCTAACATAAAGCTAATGTATTCCACTCCATTTCCATCAACAGCGGAATGGGTGTAGTCGTATCCGAAGCTCATTCCATCCCCTCCAGCATCTCCATCTGCTCAAACTCTGGCGCTCTTGTCGCCGGTTTAATCATTTCTTTTACTGCCTTTTGATAGAAATTCCGGTCAACCTCGAACCCATAAGAGTTTCGCCCCAGCTCATAAGCGGCCCGAAGGGTGGCCCCACTACCAGCACACGGGTCAACCACAATATCCCCCGGATCTGTAAAGACTTCGATTAACCGCTTCAGCAATCCAACGGGCTTTTGTGTTGGATGGATTTTGGGGTAGTCCTTGGCACTGTCCCTGTGCCATTCAAACCAGTTAAATACCATATGGCCGTTATTGCGGAATTTTGGCAGTTTGTTTCGGTACAACACGATGGCAAACTCTGTGGCACCAACGATCTTCATATTGGCTTTCAAAACCTGCGCGGAATAGTTCTTGACGAAGAACAGGGGATAGTTATGTAAAAAGCCATATCGCTTTCCATAGTCAATCACTGTCTGCATCTGTTCAAATGCGCAGAATACAATCATGGCCGGGGCCTGTCCCTTTTCTTTTGGCTCTTTTTTCAAGAGACGGTTGCAAAAATGCATATATTCCGCAATTTTGAATGTCCCATCTGTGTGGAAGAAACTCTGCTTTGCCAGTTTGCTCTCCCCATTTTTGTTGTCTCCGCCCTGATACCACACGGGATTGCTGGCATAGGCATCCGCTCCGATGTTATACGGGATATCTGCAATCACAAGTTGGGCCTTTGGGATGTTGTACCGCTTGAAGTTTTGAAAATTATCGTGATATAGTTCAATCTTTGGCATCCAGCATCTCCATCTCCTCCGCGCTCAGAATCGGTGCGCGGGTGTTCCATTTTGCGATAACCTCCGCTTCGGTTTTACCGTAAATTGTTACGACGTCACAAGTTTCATTGCAGAAATGTATGAAACACCATTTTCCGAGTTGAAACTCATTCAGCATAAGGGTGTCTTTTTCGGCTTGTCTGTCTATTGTGGCTCCGCACATAGGACACGGCACAAGCACCCCCGCATCCGTCAGCCGCTTGGCCGCCTCGTGATCGCCCAGCAGGGCGCGCTTTTCATCCGTCATAGTCCTAAATCCTCCCATGTGATCTGTCGTTCTTCCAGGTCAAACCTGGACTCCATGTAAATGATGTTGTCATCTGTCCAGAACCGCCCAGGGAAAGCAACGTTTTCCACGTGTTGGAGCTCTAAGAGCTTATCCCATAGCTCCCTATGGTGTGCCCGCAAATGTCGGAACTCATTGTCACTGGCATTTGGGCAGAAGAAGCACCCGCCACGCTTACAGAACTCATAGGCTGGAGAGAGGAGCCCGTATTTCCGGCAGAGTTCGCGCGCATCCTTCTGGGTGTATCCGTATTTCTGCAGCAGGGATATTTTCTGCCCGCCCAGGCGCAGCAGTCTTTCGTCCTCGTCTGCTGCATATCCGATATACTGTACTGCTCCTTTATGCGCCCGGCGAAACCGGTCCAGCGGAGGTGTCTTACAGCGATCTTGCACCTTGCAAAACCCCGGCGACGGGAATCCTTGATACTTTCCGGCCAGCAACCCCTTTTTGATCTGGTGCCAAAACACGTCCATAAACGTCTTTTGAGATCGCAGAACCTCCACGCGCACGCCATGTTCCTCAAACCACGGGATTGCTATCCCGTGGATAAAATCTGCATGTTCCGGGACCTCTCCGCTGGTATGCGCATCAAACATGACCTCACAGTATACCAAGGCTGTCAAAGGCTCCCCGTGCTCGAGAGCAAGCAGGGCTGTTGCCGTACTGTCTGCGCCGCCGAACCATGATGCAAAATGCTCAGTCATGCTCTCTTCCTTTCCAGCGGGCAGCGCTCGATGGCGTATGTAGTCACCCAATGCTTTACGCCGCCCTGGCATCTGCCGACAACAAACGTCCGTTTCTTGGCCGTCCAGCCCGGTACTGGCTTTCCCTCGCGCAGCCATGGACACTTGCTGATCGGGAAGCAGCAATCCATGCAGGGGTTAGCAGAGTAACGGCGGATGGGGGCCAGGTATTGTTCAAGTTCGCCCATAGGGCCTTACCTCCACCTGTATACTCTCGTTTTCCCAAAATTCGTGAGAAACTTTCCGCACCCATTCCCGGTTATCGTCTGGCAGTATGTAGCCTTTCATGGCGTCTAAAAATGCCTTGCCCATGACGGCGTGGTTGTCCACATCAAGCCCATCGTTCCAGCGGAAAATGACTTCGACAGGGCCTTTGACGAACTGTTTCCGGATATGCGCCTTTTTCATAGACCACAGCGCCAGAGAGTGGAGTTCCTCCGCGTCCTTTTTCCGCTGTGACCAATGTTTCCCGGCATAATACGCATTCAGGCCAAACCGCTTGTTCCAGTCCGCTTTTCCCCCCTTGATGTGCGGATACGGAATTTCAAAAATCAAATCCCCATCCTCCTTGCCAGCTCCTTCAAGGCCGCCTCATATTCCTCGGGCGGCAGTCCTTGGAGCTTTTTCTTCTCCCGCTCATAGGCGGTCCAGTCAGCGTTCCCAGCCGTAGACTCCATCGCTTTCTCCCTTCTTTGTGTACCGGCGGCACCGGGCGTCATAGACCAGCTGGATGTTTGCCGTTGAGCCGTAGGATCGATTTTTCAGGATGCTCAGCCCGGCGTCATACCCATAGGCCGCGATATCCTTTTCTTCCATCCGTTCCAGCGAAAAGGCGTTGTCCGCCCGGTTTGTGATGTCCGCCGACCCGCCGATGTCGTCCGCGGTCAGCAGCTTCTTTTTGTCGTTGTCGCCCTTCCGGGGGTGTGCCACCAGATGCACGTGCACCTCGTTTTTCTTGGAGAACTCCACCAGCCGCCCCGTGAACCGGCTCTGCGCCCGATAGAAGTCCTTGTCGCTCTGGTCGCTGAATCGGGCGGTCATCAGATTGTCCACAAGGAATACACAGCAGCCGAACCGGCGGACGGCATACTCGAACACGGAAATGATACTGTCCTCGTCCCCAGCACCAGCCACCCGGTTGTCGTACAGGAAAAACTTTCCCTTCCACCAACCGTCGATCCGGTCCGCGATCTCCTTCGGCGTGTAGTAATACAGCTTCCCGGACACCGAGTTCCGCTTCGGCTCGATATGTCCGGCCCCGGCGGCCTGCAGCATAGCCCACTGCTTGAAGCGCCAGGCCGACAGCTCCCCGGAGTAGGCGCAGACCGGGAATCCCTGGTCGATGGCGTTTAGAAGCAGCTGGGACAGCAGCGTGGACTTGCCGCTGCCGCGCTTTCCAGTCCACACGGACAGCTCCGATGGGGCAAAGCCTCCGATGGACTGGTCCAGTGCTTTTAGACCGGACATGACGGCGACGGATGCGCCGGGGTCCCTCCGCTCCACGTCCGCCAGGTCCAGCAGGCCGTCCATGGGCTGTTCCACGGCGCCCAGCAACAGATGATCCACGGCCTTTCTCCCGCCGGAAGCCAGCACGTCCCGGATACGGGAACATTTCCCGAAGGCCCCTTCCTTCGGCAGCAGCACGGCCACAGATGGCGCGTATTCTTTGAGGGCGTCCGCCACGGCTTCCGCCGTATCACGGTCGGACAGAGCCAGAAACACAGATGGGAAGGCACTCAGAAACGGCTCCGCATCCCGGAAGTTCTCAAAGCCCGCCCCATAGGCAAGGCAAACGGCGTTCTGGTTGTCCAGGGCTGTCACATCCTGGGCGTCCGCCACAAACCACAACGCTTTCCGCGTGTCCATGGCGGTCTCATCGTAGAGCAGCCAGGCGGAGACATCAGGTAAACTTGGCATACGGGTCCTCCTCCCCGGCTAAAGGTTCGTCATCCCAGCACCCACCATCCAGCCACTTTGACGGGCTTGGAAAATACCTTGCGTTCTCCCCGCAATACTGCGGCCACAGCTTTTGCTGTTTCACAGCCTCCAGAATCCGCTTTACCAGCCCTTCATCCGGGTCTACTCGCTTCCAAGCGTCAAAAGCGTCTTTCTTGGCTGACTTTTTGGGATAAACATCCCAAAACTGGTCAAACCCAAGATATGCTTTTTCGGGGACTTTCTTTTGTATCCCTTTAGGGATATTTTCTTTGGGGGTTAGGGGTATAGATAGGGGGGATATAGGGGGGGAAGGAACAGGGGGAAGGGGAGCAAAAATTCTGCTAGACTCTGCTAGCGTTTGCTTCGACTTGCTAGCTTTTGCTTCCCCGCCAGCCCTCCCAGCCATTGCCTTTTTCTGACTTATTTCATAATCCATATCCATTTGAGCCTTCAGTACCAGATATAGGCTAATCTCATTTCCTCTGGGCTTCTCCGCGCCTCCACCCATCCCGTATGCCAAGATAGATGCCAGCAACCGGCCCCGCTCAGAGTCCGTGAGCGCCAAAATGGCCTCAGCGCAAATGATTGGGATTTTGATGTACTCCATGTTTTAAGGACCCACCCATCTCACTGCCCACCAGCCGGCCCTTCGATCACTTCTCCGGTGTCGCCATCAACCTCGTATCCCTCCGCTTCGATCACGGTCTCATCAGGGACAGAATACATATCTTCGGAGATTTCTGTCTTGATGGTTTCGTCAGAAGTCAGTCCCCGCATGAACTCCGTTTTAAGAGGAGCATATTTCAGCGCCTTTTTGAGGACGGTCTTCTTTGCCATCTCTTCAAAGTTTGTCTGCCAGGGACCGTTGCTGTATGCCTTGCTGTACTTCTTGGCGTGGGTGCGAACATCATCGACGCTCATGACCTCAAAGCCATAGCCGCCATCTTTCGTGCGGAAAACAGCGTAGAAATAGACGGGCTCTCCCCGTTCCCCCTTCGCGGGAACATGATGCAGCTTCGGCTCCAACCCAAGCTCATACTCAAACTCGTCGTTTTCATAGACAGTCTGCGCCTGGATGGTGGATACCTCGCCGGAGCGATAGGCCAGGTCAATCAGGCCCTTGTAGCCAAGCTGGAACTGGCACTCCAGTACGCCGTGATTTTTGAATGGGATCAGGTATGCCTGCCCCAGCGGGGTGTTGGGCTCCATGCCCAGCTGTGCCGCCGTCATCATGGCGCCGAGAAAGCTCTTGGGCGTGGTCTGCGCCAGCTTGGGGTTTGTGGACAGAGCGGAGAGGGTGATCCGGGTGAACCGCTCCGGCGTCAGCACGGAAGGCAGCGCCTTTGCGATCTCCCCCTGCATTTTCTTGATATAGTCCTGCATGGTGGCAGGCCCTTTCTTGGCAGCCTGGGCGCTTTGCGTACCCTGGATGAGTCCTTCTTTCATGCTCCCTTGTCCTCCTTAATGGAAAATCTTCTGAATTTACTGATTTTGAAATATTGCGATAAGTCCAGGTCCGGATGATCCTTGGAAAATGCTTTGACATCGAAAGTGGTGCGGCTCTGCGGCGTCCACAAAACGCTGAAGTTCCCGCAAGTGGCCTTCTCCGCCTCGCCCATGTCCTGCATGAACGTCTGCTTGATGGCCTCGATCCGCCGCTCGATCTCGCGCTTTTCTGACTGCAGCTCCTCATAATCCCGAAACATGGCATCCCGGCCAAACAGCTCAATGGAGCCATTGTCAGAGTCCGCGTAAATCGTTTCCATGGCTTCTGTGGTACTCTCCGCTCCGTCCGGCTCCGGGGGCTCCTGCGTCATCACATGCAGCTCCCAAAAATCCTTTGCGCACCGCTTCAGGGCCCCGATCTCATCCGGAGAGACATACACGCTGCTCTCACACCATTCCGGACAGATGTCGCCCGGGATGGTGGTAATCTGATAGATATAAAAGGCTTTATTAAGCACCAATGCAGCCAGATACCAGCGGCACCAGCCAGTGACGGCCAGATAAGTCACACACTGGGCGTAATAGCTTTCCGGGAAGTCTCCCCCAGTGTAGGATTTGAGGCTGAGGGCAGATGCGGTCTTGCACTCCAGCCCTGACTTTTCCCCCATGATCCTACGGTCTATGTTTGCGTGCAGATAAGGAGCTGCATCATTGCGTAACAGGTAATTCATACGCTGTGCCGTTTTCCCTGATTTCTCTTCAAAACGCTGGGCCACATAGTCTTCCAGGTCTCTGCCCTGGCGCACGGCCTCATTATCCTGCTGCTCCGGAAGGAGCCCAGTCTTTTCCGCCCAAACCGAATATGGTGAGCGGTATTTGTTCAGGCCCAAAACGGCGCCCATATCGCTGCCACCCAGACTGTTTCTGCGTTCCCGCAGCCAGTTCTCGCGGCTCATGTCTGATGTTGGGATCTTATGTATCATCGTCGTCTCCCTTCAAAATCTCCGTGAAATACTGTTCTCCAGCGCCACAGATCGGGCAAACCACCTCTCGCCTGCTCTCCCTGTTTCCATCCCAGTCAATGATCTCTGAATAGGAAACTAGCGTCGGCTTATCGAACAAGGTCCCGCAGATATCACAGCGATACATGATACTTGATCTTGCGGCCGCAAGAGGGACAGAATCTCCAGCCGTTTTCCTGCGGGCCGTCCGCCTCAAATCTCTCCAGCTCCAGGCAGGTTTCGCACTGCCAGACATTGTTTTCCTCATCAACGCAAATGTAATTCGTTTCATTCATTAGTCATTCTCCTTCTTCGCACCACCAGATATCTGCCGTCTGGACGCCCAGGGATAAGGCAAAATCGTGGGTAGGGACTGCAATATCAATATGGTCCCCCTTGACTGCCGGACCGGTATCATCCGCCCGCAGATAGGCCATCCCGCCGTTGTACTCGATCATGATGGTACTGCCCAGCGGTATAATGCCCGTATCCACAGCGCAGCTCACATAGGGCGTTACCCGTCGGCCGCTGGCTGTGATGCCTGTCCCAGTTCCGCAGATGTGAGGACGCTCCTCACAGCAGTAAAAGGTGATGGTGGCACCTTCCAGCTTGTGAGACCGGGCCAGCAAAGCAGCTTCTATAAGCTCATTCTCGTTTTCCTCGATCTCTTCTTCTGTCAGATAACAGCGAGTGGTGGCCGGGGTATCGTCGCCGGGTAAGCTGCCGTCCTGCGTGGCGGGCTCCGGCTTGTGCATAGCGGGCAGTTCCGCCTCCACCGTCATAATCAGGTAGCTTCCCAGCCACGCCAGCAGCAGAAGCAGGAACAGAAGATATGTAATCAGATGCCACCTCTGGCTCCGGCGCCGCCGCTCTTCGCGGGTCAGCTTTTTCATAAGATATGCCTCACCGCTTCCTCACGGGTAATATAGAAATGGATGCCCGTGCTGTACTCGTTCCAGCGGTTTTCGTCGAAATCCAAAACGGAGGCCACAGTTCCGGGAATGTAATGGAGGTTCTCATCTCTATCACTGACGGCGGCCTGCTCCAATACATTCCCCTCTAAATCCTGAATCTCCAAAACGGTTGCCTTTGAGCAGCGGCACTTCCGGCCTGTTGCGGAACTGCGCACGGCATCTTCGGTAATTTCCAGCTTTACAATGCACTCATGACCGCCGGTTTTGACCCTTGCCTTTTTCCAGCCGACAAAAGCGCCGATTTCCGGGCAGGCAATGGGATAAAATAAATTTTTTGCCTTTTCAATGTAGTCGGCCCTGGACAGGTCGGCCCTGGACAGGTTGGCCCCAGACAGGTTGGCCCCGGACAGGTTGGCCCGTTTTCCGCCATTTTCGCCTCGTAGCCATTTAAGGTGCTTGTCCAAAATATTTTTCAACTCTTGTTTGTCCATGCGTTATTCCTCCTTGTAGGTTTCCCGGAAGCTGCCTTCGGGGAAATCGAACTCCACGGTGAAATGATGGTGCCGCTTGTTGATGAAGACCACCCAGCAGGGATGCGGGCCTGTCCTTGCGGTCACAAAGGCGCTGGTGGGGATGGTGGGTTCCAGGCGCAGCTTGTCTCCGACTTTCACCGCTCTCCCTCCATCCAGGCCAGAAAGCGCATGAACCATGACGTAGCCGTAAAAACGCCGATTAGAGCAAAAATGTATGTACTCATTTTTACCTCCCTGCACGCACAAATCGGATTATTTCGTCATCAGTCAGTGACAAAACCTTATCTAAGGCGCTAATATCATCCAGCCACCATTTGCGCTTTCCGCTTAGTTTCATAGAGATATTAGATTGGGTCATTCCGGCCAATTCTCCCAGGTCCCGATCGGTATACCCCATACGTCCTCCAGCAGAGCGAAGAATCCTCGCCCTCTGTTCACATGGGGGAACAGAAAACCTGCTTAGTTTTGTTCGCGCCATGATTTCCTCCTTGATTTCTCCCCTTGGAGGCGATATACTGTATCCAAAGGGATTGTTCGTGGTTGCTCAATCCTTGCCCTCGTCGTGTTCGCTGCACGGCGGGGGATTTTCTTTGCCCAGCCGGATTGCCTCGTCAAAGGTCATGCCGTAGGCCGCCCGGTTTAACTTGTCCATCAGGTGTTTGGTGTTGCGCGCCTGGGACTCCAGGTCTTTGATGGTGCTGTTTTCGTTCATGATTTTTCCTCCTTACCTCTTGACAGGCTCGAAAGAAAATCGTACAATTGTTCCATCAAGCCTAGTCGGTGTGTGCGATTAGGTCTGGTAGCCCTCGTCAGTGTTTCCGGCACTGGCGGGGGCATCTTTATTTAAAATCGTTCATCAAGGCGCCCGCTGGATGTGTTCTGATTGTAAAGGCCAAGAATTATACGGGCGTACCGATTAGCGCCAGAAGAAGCTGTAACTTTACCGTCTCGTACAATCGCAATCGGGTTATTATGGGAAAGACGTTTCACCAATCGTTTCCGGTTAAAATCTCCGTGGTATGCCATATAAAATTTTGTCATACCAGAAATAATTTCGGATGTGAGGCTTTCAGGCATTCCGCCCCATGCCTCTTTGATGATCAGCATCATATCCCTGAATGATTCGCTGTCTAATGATTTAAAGGATGTAAACAGAGCTCGGAGTGCAAGAATTCTGTTTCTGGCTTTGCTGGGATTGAAATCCACAAGAAAACCCATCATCTCGCATTCACGAACCATTGCAGTAATGTCAGGATCGCCATTGTTGAACAGAGCCCGGTATTTCTCTCTGGTCTTGACTGGGGTTGCTGCTCCATTCTGAGCGATAAACAGCTCCATTTCATCAAGCCGTGTCAGCCCATAGAAAACCTTGCAGTCAACCATGCAGTCCCGCCCGCCCCGCTTTGCTTTGCAGGCAGCTATCGTGTGCTGACCGTCGAAAACCCAAAGCTTTCCATCTCTCCAAGAAACCTTCACCGCATTTACCAGATAGGGGTTCCAATCCCGGACGATTTTGCTGACTTTGGAATTGTCTAAGTCTCTCTGATAAAGTGGGTCTACAAAAATATCTTTTGTATTGGCTTGCTTATATTCGTATTCTGGTGTAGAATTGATCATAGAATGATTCCTTTCATTTTGCTGATCGCCGCTTCTGCTTCCGACAGAGCGGCGATTGCCCTTTCTCTGGCCGACTGATCTTGCAGTACCGTGCTGTGGTTCTGCAAAGACCGCTTAATTTTCTTGGTAAAGTCATCAATAATGGCAGTCATATCCTCGATCAGATCATCGACTGTGTGCTCAACGACCCGGTCTGTGTCATACATGGCGGATACTACATTTTCGATGGTCTTATCCAGTTCCCGTCTTTCTTTCGAATATCCGGCAGGATTGTTGCTTTTCTTTTTTGGAGGATCACCAGAAGCAATCGACTGAATGGTAGCTGACCTTGTCTCTTTTGGCATGGATGGTAGCTGTGCTACTGTTTCCTTAGAAACCTTGACCTCACCACTCAGAATGGCGTCTCGAATACCGGGAGCCGTTTTCTCCGCCATATCAATTCCCTTTGCAAATTCAGCGTCCCGGCGGATGGTCCGGCCATTCACGCCGTACTCCTTACCAATACGGCCGGCGGTGCCATCTTTGATTTCGCGGCGTGATTTCAAGTGGACATTTTGTCCGTTTGAAAATCCTTCCGACTTTCTATCACCGCCCTGTGCCATCTTCTCCGCCTCATACTGCTTCCCCCGGAGATAGGACTTCTGCGCCTCCGTAAGATTGCGGCGGCCAAGCTGGTTTTTGCAGATCCAAACGATAGCCTCATATCGGTCTTTGAACTCGATTTGCTCAATCTGGTATTTGATTTCCGGGTGCTTCTGGATGATCGACCATCTGTTGTGCCCATCCACGATAATGTCATCCCATACCACCAGCGGCACCAATACTCTCCCCGCCTTGACGATGTTTTCTTCCAACTGCCGGAATTCTTCGGGCGTCATAGGCGGTACCTTATCCCGGAATTCCGGGTCAATGGTTAACTGTCTCACGCTTCCTCCCTTCCCCGCCTACCCAGACGGGATTTTTCATTTCAAATACTTCATGAACGTGCTCGCCAGATAGGTCCGCGCGTCTTGGCAGAACAGCCCATAGAGCTGCCCCAGCTCCTCCTCGGTCCTCTCTGCCGGGTCGAAGTGTACTCCGGCCCGCTCTGCGGCTTCCTGGAGCTCACGAATGAAATCAAACTGATACATGATGCCCGCCTTTACTCCCCCTTCTCACCGTTATTCCGTTTGCATAGGGATCGCCTGATAGTTCTGAATATCCGCACTCTCAACGATGACTCGGAGCTCCACCTCCGGGTCATCGCCTGCATTTGCGATAACTTTGAACCCGGTGCAGTGCGTGATTTCCTTTTCTCCCAAGTAAATCTTTTGGTCTTGGGTTACTTTGAATTTGTCCATTCCTCTCACCTCCCCTCACTCTTCTCCCCGATCTGAAAGAAGCTCGTCCACCGTCACGCCATAGATCATCGCAATTTTTGAAAGCAGTGACGCACGCGGGAGCGTCTTCCCATTCTCCCAAAAAGAAACCGCAGTCTGATCTACTCCAATCTGATCTGCGACTTCTTTTTGAGTAAGTCCAGCGTTTTTTCTCGCAGTCAGAAAACTCATTTTCTCCCTCCATTTCTTAAAAATATTAGTTTTAATCATTGACAAAGTGAGCTGCGACATTTATTATGTAAGTGTCAGCAATACATTGATAAAAGCCGCCCGGCGGGTGGCCGGTTGTTTGTGCTCTCTTGTCTTCCAGATTATTGTATCTCATTTTTATTAGTTTGTAAAGCCGATCTTATTAGTTTTATTAGTTTTGTGGTAATGCACAATTTTCGGTAGGAGATTTTTATGTTTTGGAGTAGATATGTCGCTTTGTGCGAAAAAAAAGGAAAAGCCCCGAATGTCGTTGCCGCAGAAGTTGGCGTAAAATCTTCTGGCACCGTAACAGGATGGAAAAATGGGGCGAAACCACGTGACACTGTTCTCCAGAGGCTATCTACTTATTTTGGAGTGACTGTAGAAGACCTGACTGGAGAAAAAAAAGAAAAGCCCGCCTCCACATCCGGAGACGAGCTTGAAGAAGTCATTATTATTGGGCGAGATGGAAAGAAAGTTAAACGGACTTATACAAAAGATCAAATGGACGCACTCAGAAAAATCATTGATGTTATGCCATTTGTCAACGACGAAGAGATATTTGATGGTTCGCTAGATGATTTCTAATAAATGGCTCAAACTGCTTGTAGACTTTCCACTCGGTTGACGATCTAAAAAAGTAAGAATATCCACGTTCGGCCATATATGCATCATCTAGAGCGCAAAGCCGTTGCAGCTTATCCCAACTAATATTTGCTGCCTGATAACTGATTGCACATAAATTCTCAATAGAATAGGCACTATCAACCTTCATCCCGCGCAAGACGCAAGTAGGCGCCAATAACATAGAACTGAAAAGATTTGCCTCCTTTTCTTCGGGATCGTTTTTGTTTCCCGGTTCGCGCCTGACTGCGCCTTCTATGCACGCATGGCCCAGAGCAAAGTGCCCGATTTCATGTGCAATCGTGAAATTCCGGCGTGTTAACGGTTGTTGTTGGTTATAAAAGGCAATTGATACGCCATCTGCTTGGAACAAAAAACCATCGGCTCCAATGGTATGATGAACAAGTCCAAGTTTTTGGATAATAGAATACCCCTGACTGTATGAAAAAAGGCCAATTCCAAGTCCTTTGCAAACCTTTCTCAAATCAACTGGCAATTCACAAATTCCACATTTGAGTAAGACATCCCATGCAGTCATTTTGTGTTCTCCCAATATCGAACATTTGTTTCAGTGATTTCAAGTATAGCATTACTTATTTTTATAATCAATTGGAGAAAATTGCTAATATACTTTTCTATATTTTGGTGTTGACCTACATCTTGTACTTACTTATTACAATTCCATTATAAATTGCAGAGGGGGAACCATAATGGCAAAAAACATGGTAATAGCCGGTGACTATATGGGAAAGCCGGTCGGCAACTTGGGCGGACAACCGCAGATCATGGTCAGCAGCCGTTGGAGTGAAAACGCATTTCTGGATAAAGCCGCCATTGACTCCTACGAGGTCATTACCGAGGAAACCAGCAAAAGCGCAGCTTCCGGCGTAGCCCGCGGAATTGTCGGCGGCGCCTTGCTGGGGCCTGTCGGGATGCTGGCCGGCAGTCTGTCAGCTAAGAGTAAAGGCACCATCACTCTGGCGGTCATGTTCAAGGATGGAAAGCGTTCCCTGTTGGAGATCGATGACAAAATTTATAAGGCGATTATTCAGAGGATGTTCTGATGGGTTTACTGGACTTTTTGAGAAGAAACCGTGAGATGGAGAGTCCGCCAGCTAGAGACGATCCCCCTCCTATGCTGAGGCAAAATGATGATCGTCCTGTTGGTGCTGAAATATCATACTTAGATTCTGAGGCGCTTCGATTTTGGAACAAGAAACAGACTGACTATGAAATACCACCGTATTATAGTCAGAGCGAATTTGGAAGAAACGTGTCACCTGCTCTCCATCGCCTTTTGGATGGAGGGTACTTGGAAATATCCGATATAGAAACCAACATCTCCTTGAAAACGATTCCCGATCTAAAGGCCGTTTTGGCAGAACACGATCTAAAAACAACTGGGAAAAAAGGAGAATTGGTACAGCGGCTCTTAAACAATGTCCCGATCGAGGAACTGGAATCGATTTTTCCTGTAGGAAAATACGAGCTTACAGAAAAGGGAAAGTCTGCTCTAGTCCCCTATGAAATTTTTGATCTAAATAAGCGGTACAGCTTGGGTTTCTCCCACTACCGTCTTATTAAAAAGAAAAGCCAAAATCCGAACGATCCTCCTGAAGATCTGATAAAGAGTCTGCTGGAAGAGGATATGAAAACCTGCTATCGGGAAAACGATAGGGCAAAATATCCGGTAGTCCTTTCAAATGCTTCTACATTTCTACAGAGCATTGGAGAATATGAAAAATCCTTAGCTTGTTATTGCCTTGCCTTTTTCATGTGGACAAGGCGAGTTGATACACTGTTAGGTGATAGCGCAACTGTGCAGGACTATTATATGGCAAAGCACTTGGAGGAAAAAGGACAACGTATGGGGCTTTCGCTCGAACAACTGTTGTCATTTTTCAAACGGGCCGTTTCTTCTGAAAACCCATTCGGCCTTGCAACGGCGGAGAACATCAGATATGCGTTAGGCACTTTCACAGATGCTCTGTCGATCCAATAAAAACCGCCGTCAGGTCTCCCCTGGCGGCGTACTTCTAGGAGGTGATCTGCTTGAAGCTGCCAAGCGCCAAAAAACTCCCATCTGGTAACTGGAATGTTAGCGTTATGATAGCTGGGGAGAGAATATCCATTACCGCCCCAACAAAAAAAGAGGCAGAAAATCAGGCAGCAGCGATAAAGTCCGGAGCTAAAGCGGCCAGGAAAAAGACTGGGCTAACTGTTGGCGAGGCTATAGACCAATATGTAGAAAGTAAGGACGCCGTTTTGTCTCCAGCCACAATTGCCGGATATAAGAGGATACGTGCGAACGCTTTACAGGACATCTTGGATATTGATTTGGACCGCCTCACGCCGCAAATCGTCCAGCGGTCTATCAATATGATGGCTCGGAATAAATCTCCTAAGACTGTCCGAAACGCTCATGGGCTATTAAGTGCTACATTAGCAGTTTACAGGCCAGACATAGCTCTTAGAACCACTCTCCCGCAAAAGGTACGCTATGAAATTTCTATCCCGTCAGACGATGATATAGGCGCCATCATGAAGGCGTGTAAGGACACCGAAAACGAGCTCCCGATTATGCTTGCTCTCTGGCTTGGTTTGCGTATGTCTGAAATCTTGGGCCTCAAGTGGGAAGATGTTGACGGTGATGTCCTCCACATCCGGCGCGCAAAAGTGGACGAAGGCGTTAAAACGACCAAAACATATATCTCCAAACGGGACCTTGATCTCCCACAGTATCTTCAAAATTTGATTGCAGCAGCACCGCATAATGGGGAGTATATTGTAAATCTTTCACGCCGCGCCCTGTATTGTCGATTCCAAACCATCTGCAAAAAGGCTGGCGTCCAGCACTACCGCTTCCACGATCTACGCCATATTAACGCCTCCGTCATGCTGGCCCTTGGAATACCAAACAAGTACGCGGAGGAGCGCATGGGACACGCCACTGACAATATGTTAAAAACCGTCTACCAGCATACAATCAGCTCCGAACAAAGGGCAACCGCGCGCAAAGTAAATGGCTATTTCGAATCCAAATTGCAGATAAATTTACAGACAGATTAGAGAAATCCCTTTATTTTCAATAGTTTTATTCATTAACTATCGGGGTTCGAATCCCCGACGGGTCACCAAAAAGAAAGACACGACTTTCGTCGTGTCTTTCTTTTTGGGTTTCGCAGGCCATTGGCCCGCGAAACCCTTCGGCGATTCAAATGCTCGGCGGAAATGAATTCTGCCTCCGCCAAGGTTCCGCCTGCGGCAAAACGCTTGTACTGCGCAAACGCACCGTCCTGCCGTGCGGAGCTCCAATGTCCGCATCTCTTCTGTCAACACAAGCTGCAGAAACCTCCTGAAGGGCTAATGCTTCAGGAGGTTTTTACATCCGGAAAATACCAGGGATTGTTCGTAACGGGTTACCAGCAAGGGATATATCAAATTTCGCTTCGATTGCCCTGTAGGATTTGGAGTCGCTGTGAAGTCTCCGCCAGCAATTTCAATGCCGATGCTTCCAGCACCGCCTGACTCGCCGCCTGCATGATCGGGCAGATCTGTCCCCCCAAGAACTCTCTGTTGGCTTCGCACGGAAGCGATTCATCCGCCCGTGCTGGGGCAGCCGCTGTGGTGCTCCGCCCGCTCCCGTCCCAGGCTGCTTACAGGGTCATCTCCTCCCCCGGCTGAAGGACTTTGGCGGCAAATCCCACCTCTTTGCAGGCGGCGGCGAATGCCTCCGGATCCTGGGTGATGGCCTGGAAGGTGTTGTAGTGCATGGGGACCGTCAGTCGGGGCCGGATCAGCTTCACTGCCCGGAGGGCATCCGCCGGGCCCATGGTGTAGAAATCTCCGATGGGCAGCAGCGCCACGTCGATGTCCTCCTCTGCCAGCAGGGTCATATCGGTCATCAGGGCCGTGTCTCCAGCATGATAGATCTTCCTGCCCCCCATCTCAAAAAGGAAGCCGCAGGCAGGACAGCCCGCCGCACCGCCGCCGTGGAGGGCCTGGAAAAACTTGGCGCAGCCAAAGGACAGGCGGACCGTGCCGCCCAGATTTCCGGCGACGCATGCCACCCCCGCAGGGACAAACACCGCATCCGCCAGATCCGCTGTGCAGCAGACCGGCGCACCGGTACGTCTGGCGATGGCGGCTGCATCCCCCACGTGGTCCCCATGGCCGTGGGTGACAAAAATCACGTCCGGGTCCACCTTCTCTGCCCATTCAGGACGGCCAGCCCCGGTGAGGAAGGGGTCCGTCAGGACTTTGTGGACGCCGTCATCCAGCAGAAAGCAGGCATGGCCCAGAAATTGCAGCTTCATATATGCAGCACTCCTTTTTCCAAGATGGGACGGACAGCTGTCAGAGCCTCCGTCGGTTGGTTCTCTTGATGGGATGATATCATATCCGGTGGGCAAAGTAAATTCCAGCCTCCACGAAAAAAGCGGCGCCGGGCTTTTTCGGGCCCGACGCCGTCCGCATATTCCATCTTTCTTACAGCCGGGCCAGGATGGCATCGCCCATGGCAGCGCAGCCCACCTTCTCACATCCGGGCCGCCAGATGTCGGCGGTGCGGATGCCGTCGTTCAGCACTTGATTCACCGCAGCTTCGATGCAGTCTGCCTCCGCCGCCATATCGAAGCTGTACCGCAGCATCATGGCCGCGGACAGGATGCAGGCGATGGGGTTGATGATATCCTGTCCGGCGATGTCCGGGGCAGAGCCGTGGATGGGCTCGTACAGCCCCCGGGTGCCGTCCCCCAGGCTGGAGGAGGGCACCATGCCGATGCTGCCGGTGATCTCGCTGGCCTCGTCGGACAGGATGTCGCCGAACATGTTCTCCGTGACAATCACGTCGAACTGGGCGGGATCCTTGCAGATCTGCATGGCGCAGTTGTCCACGAACATCTCCCGGTATTCCACGTCCGGGCACTCCGCCGCCAGGCGGTGCATCACCTCCCGCCACAGGCGGCTGGAGGTATTCACACTTACAACACTGCCAAAAT
>OGRP01000968.1_pt1 | contig 22839 bp, 19 predicted proteins | sample 1553531 | NCBI WGS metagenome assembly OGRP01 (sample SAMEA2580045, study PRJEB22360) | human gut metagenome | biome: human gut; feature: human-associated habitat; material: faeces | place: Denmark | collected 2008/2010 | reverse complement strand
TAGCCGTTCTGGCCGGTGTAGAGTTCGCCGTCAATGAGGATTCCCATGCCGACGCCTTCGTGGATGTTCAGGAAGATCATATTTTTAAAGTGCTCTGCGCAGGCGGCTTCGCCGATGACGGAGAGGTTGGCTTCGTTTTCTACGATGACAGGGACCTGAAATTCTTCTTCGAGGTAGTTTTTCAGGTTGGAGTGTTTCAGATCGTAGTAGGGTGTGAATAAAACGAGGTCGTCGCAGACGACGCCGTAGATTCCGATGGAGATTCCGACGAGGCCGCACGGTGTCTTGGGGAGGTCGGATTTGGTTTTGTGGAGGAGGGAAATCAGGTATTCCTCCAGGGAGAGGGATGGATCAATCGGGTATTCTTTTACAGTACATGATTTTCCCTTCAGATCTCCGGTGAGAATGGTGATCTTTTTTACGCCGAGATCGACGGCGATGATGGAACCGCAGCGATTATTAAAAGTAAGCAGAATCGGTTTTCGACCCATGGAAGTTTTTTCGGCACTGCCGAGTTCTATGACGAGCTGGCGGTCGAGCAGTTCCTGGACGATGGTGGATACAGTTGCTTTTGTCAGATGCAGCATTTTCGCCAGATCTGCGCGGGAAAGCGGCGGATGGTTGGCGATTGCCTCGAGAACCAGGGCGCGGTTCATGTCTCGTATATATTCCTGATTTCCGGTACTCATAAAAAATCCTCCATTCTGCCGCATTGGCTGTACATCAATCTTAACATAAATGAGAGAGAAATGACAGGGAAAATCGGGGATGGGCAATACGAATAGAAAAATTAACGGAGAAAAACGATTTCTAGACAGAGTAGAGAGTAAGGGACAGAATTAGAAATAAAATATGTGATAAATACACAAAGAAAGTATAAAATAATTCTAAAAAATGTACATATTCACAGAAGATTCACTGCACGTTCATAATTTGTTCATAATTAATTGGTATAGTTATCTCAGTTCCAAAGGAACAGCGTGTATGCAATCACTACACAATTAAGATTTTTTCATAATAATAGCCCAGGCGCCGAGAGGTTCCTGGGCACTCCTCGTTTTTGGGAAATTTTTGATCTTGGGACAGACGGAAATCTGTGTAGACAGGGTAGTGATCTTTTTCTTGACTTTTGCGAGAAGCAGCCTTATAGTATAAATATAATAACAATTACTGTTATCGAAAGATACGAAAGGAAAAAAACTATGTCAACACTCAAGTATAGCAGACAAAGAGAAAGCATCAAAGTCTGCCTTCAGGGGCGAAAGGATCACCCGACCGCAGATATGCTCTATACCGATGTACGGAAAGAATTTCCCAATATCAGTCTTGGCACAGTATACCGGAACCTGTCTCTTCTTTCTGAATTAGGAGAGATCAAGCGTCTTACAACAGGAGATGGCCCGGACCGGTTCGATGGAGATACTTCCACGCATCACCATTTCATTTGCAGAAAATGTCACTGCGTGACAGACCTTACAATGCGTGACATCAGCGAAATCAAGAACGTAGCAGCGGAAAATTTCAGAGGTACGATCGAAGATTACTCTGTGAATTTTTACGGCATCTGCGAGAACTGCAAAAATCACCCGGGGAACGTATAGCATCCCCAGGAAGAAAGAAAAAATTAAAAATAGGCATTGACAAAAAGGGAAGCTTATGCTAAAGTAATATCAGTAACAGTTACTAATATTAAAAATAAAAAACTGTTATAAAACACAAAATTGGAAATCATAAAATTAAATACACAACAAAAAGAAAGGAAAGAAAGACTATGAAAAAATTTGTATGCAGCGTATGTGGATATGTTTATGAAGGAGCAGAAGCACCGGAAGTCTGTCCGATCTGTAAAGCACCGAAAGAGAAATTTATCGAGCAGGGCGAGGATCTGACCTGGGCAGCAGAGCATGTAGTTGGCGTAGCATCCGATGTTCCGGAAGATATCAAAAAAGACCTGAGAGCCAATTTCGAGGGTGAGTGCTCCGAGGTTGGTATGTACCTGGCAATGTCCAGAGTAGCATTCCGCGAGGGATATCCGGAAGTAGGTCTGTACTATGAAAAAGCAGCTTACGAAGAGGCAGAGCACGCAGCAAAATTCGCAGAGCTTCTCGGCGAAGTCGTAACCGACAGCACCAAGAAAAACCTGCAGATGCGTGTAGAAGCAGAGAACGGAGCAACCGCTGGCAAAACAGATCTTGCAAAACGTGCCAAAGCCCTGAATCTTGATGCAATCCATGACACCGTGCATGAGATGGCAAGAGACGAAGCTAGACACGGAAAAGCATTCGCTGGTCTGCTGGCTAGATATTTCGGTAAATAATCAGGAAACCTTTTTGGGGGGCGGAATAAAATCTGCCCTCCTTTTTCCGTTGTTTACAATTTTTACTTGGGATTGCGAACTTGTTTCGAATTACCTGTTGTTTACAAATGAACATAGAAAGAAAAAGCGAGGTTTTCACCATGGAAAAACAGACAGGCTGTGTCCACATCTACTGTGGGGATGGAAAAGGAAAGACGACTTGTGGTATGGGACTCTGCACGCGTGCAGCAGGGTATGGATACCGTGTTTTGATTTATCAGTTTATGAAAGATAACAGCACGAGCGAGCGGAAGGTGCTCTTACTGTCGCCGAATGTGACGTTTGTGCCGGGACAGGACAAGATAAAGTTTTCATTTCTGATGACACCGGAGGAGAAGGCAGAACAGAAGCGGTATTATGAAGAGCAGTTTCAGAAAGTGACAGAAAAAGCAGTTCAGGAAGAATACGATGTACTGTTTCTGGACGAGCTGGTTTATACGATCGGAAGCAAACTGTTTGATGAGCAGCTCCTTCTGGATTTCCTGGATCACAAGCCGGAGAAGCTGGAAGTGATTCTGACCGGGCAGGGACCGTCGGAGGCGCTGATTGAGCGGGCGGATTATGTTTCGGAGCTGAAAAAAATCAAGCATCCGTTTGACAAGGGTCTTGCGGCAAGAGATGGAATCGAGCGGTAACGCTGAAAAAACAAGAAAAAAGATACTGTTTTGCGGGGAAGATGATTCCATGCAGAACAGTATCTTTTTCTTGATTTTGCGGGCAATGAACCAAAATCTGTGATGGAACAAGTTTTTGGTGATTGCCGCGATAACCTGAGAAGTATCTGGAAGCCGCTGTAAGACAGAAAATAACGTTATTATTTCGCACCGCGATCCGCAATCATCTTCGTAGATTTCTTCACGCAGTACAGACATGTCGGTGCGATATAGCAGCAGGCGGCGAGCCACGCAGCCTGATCCGCAAAGCAGATTGCGGTGAAGCCAAACGCACCGACAAATCCCAGGCAGACAATCGTTCGTGCCAGCATCTCCATTACGCCGGAGAAAACGGCTTTTCCCGAGTAGCCAAGTCCCTGCGTTACCATACGGCAGACATTCAAAATACCAAGCATCCAGTAGAAAAATCCGAGGCAGCGCAGATATTTTGCAGAAGCGTTGATTGCTTCAAAAGCAGAGCTGACAATAAAGAGCTTTGTCAGCGGCAGTCCGAACAGAATCATGATGACACCCGCAAACGCACCATAGCCGACACCGACAAGCACACCCTGGCGGAGTCCCTGATGGATTCGCTTTGCCTGGCCTGCTCCGAGATTCTGACTGCAGAAGACGGAAGCCGCGGTGCTGATCGCATCAAACGGGCACATCATAAACTGTTTGATTTTCATAGCAGCTGTGAACGCCGAAACATAAACACTGCCAAGTCCATTATTCGCTGACTGCATTACCATACTGCCGATCGCCGTGATCGAAAACTGCAGTCCCGTCGGAATGCCCATTGCGAGGAGTTCCTGCGCGGCATCCTTTCGCAGAGTGCGGTTTTCTTTTGTCGGAAGCAGGAGCTTTACCTTACGGGAAATAAAAAACAGACATAAGAGTCCGCTGATCGCCTGGGCGGAAATCGTTGCAATCGCCGCGCCTGCGCATCCCAGATGCAGAATGATAATACAGAACAAATCGAGGAAAATATTCAGGATTGCCGAAAATGCCAGAAACAGAAACGGCGTGCGGCTGTCCCCGACGGCACGCAGGATGCTGGAAAGATAATTGTACAGAATCGAAAACGGAATCCCGAGGAAAATCACAAGCTGATATGCGTAAGCATCCGCGAAAATATCGGATGGAACCGACAGCAGGTGCAGAATCGGTGCACAGAGTAAACTGCAGAGTGTGGTCAGAATGGCCGCAATCAGGACAGCAAGTGCAGCACCATTAAAAATATAATCGCGCATTTTATCAAGCTTTCCGGCACCGAAATACTTGGCAACCGGAACACTGAATCCCGTGCAGCTTCCCATACAGAAGCCGAGCACCAGAACTGCTGCTTGCACCGACGCTGGCGAGCGCCTCCGGGCCAAGCGTCTGGCCGACGATCGCCGCATCAATGATGTTATACGTCTGCTGCAGCAGATTTCCAATGAGAAGCGGAAAGGCAAACTGAAGCATCAGCTTCATCGGATTTCCCTTTACCATAGATGTTGCCATAAAAAACGCCTCCCCTGCTTAATATGCACGTGAATTATAAACGAGTGCCGTCTTATTCAGGTTCTGAATCATGAAATAGTCGGCAACGAGCTGGCCGATGCCGCCGGTCAGGTAGCCGAGCAGCGTCCACAGAAGAATGGCAGAACCATTTTCCTCAATCATCACCCCATAGCGGTCGTAGGATTCGCGGTACATACGGTTTGCCTGTTTGTAGCGCCAGTAAACACCGTAAATTCCGCAGGTAACCCAGGACAGAAGCAGCACAATAATGTAGTTCGGGCTGTCTTCGCCGTCACCGTAAAAGATGGTGTTCAGGTCTTCCACATAAACATACCAGAAGTAGATCGAGTAGAGTCCGCAGGTGACAATAGAAAGCAGAAGATAGACCCAGAAACTGCGGTTGTCCTTTACGTTCATTTGTAAATACCCCCTTTATTAAAAGATGATAACTCATACATCGTTTTCGAAATAACGATGTACGAGTCAGAGAATTCAGAGCCCCATCCTGATTTCGATGCATCGTATTTGGATGTGGCCTTTTGCCATATGCAATTGCATGAAAAAGTGTTCCTTCATGCAAGCGTGATTTACACATTCCTCTGCAATTTCGCATGGCTCTGAATATCAGCTACAAGATATTGTAGCACGCGGCCGCGAGAAGGGTCAAGAAAAAGGAGAGGATCGTGATGAGAAATGCGCCAGGCATAAACGGAAAGGAGCAGCACGACAAGTACGGTAATCACCCCTTTTTTAAAACGCCGAAGTCCCGCCGTCTGTTCCGGCCCGAAGAAGAGCCAGACACCTGCGGGCAGCACGGCATAGACAAGCGGATGCATCCGAACGCCGCCTGAAAATGACCCGAGAGCAGAAGCAGTACCGCACGGCTCATCCCGCAGCCCGGGCAGGAAATGCCGGTGGAAAACCAGATCGGACAGCCGATGCCTGTGAGGGTGATGAAGGCGACGTAAACGCCGAGGAGCAGGCAGAAGAAAAAGAAATCGCGGCAGCGTTTCTTCAGAAAAGAAAGATACGCGCTGCCGCGGCCGGGATCACGTTTCATGGAGTTTGGTGACGGCGTATTCATACAAAGCCTCCTTGCGTTCACTGTCGGTCGTGAGAAAATGCGAGTACAGAACGTCGATCATAACGAGAATCGGGAACTGCGGAGAGATCGCGCCGCCGTTCTTCAGATGCTCCTTGACTGCCAGCAGCAGCACCTCATCGCAGAAGGCATCGTAATCGCTCGAACTGCGGGAGGTAAAGAGAATCGTCGAGGCCCCCTTTTCCTTTGCAGCGCCGAGTGCCCGCAGCACCTCCGGCGTCCGTCCGCTGACGGTGATGCCGATCGCCGCACAGCTCTCATCAAGCAGAACCGCGTTCATTTTCATGATGTGAATATCGGTAATTGCTTCAATATCCACGCCCGCAAGCATAAACCGCAGCTTCATCTCCTGTGCAGAAAGTCCCGAGCTTCCCAGACCGTAAACATACACCCGACGCTTCGAAGCGAGAATATGGCAGATGCGGTCAATCTGCGCGCGGTCGGCGAGCGAGTAGCTTTTATTCAGCAGCTCCTGATACGTATTCAGCACCTGTTTGATGTGATCGTCCGTGCCAGGCAGTGCGGCGTTTAGACCTTCCTGGTAACGGTAGACAAATTCGCGGTAGCCCGTGTAGCCGCATTTTTTCGCAAAGCGGGAGAGCGAAGCCTCCGAAACATAGAGCAGTTCCGAAACGTGGCGCGCGGACAGATCCGACTCGTCGGTATTATGAATAAAAAAATCTGCTACCGTCCGTTCCAGGGGAGTGAACGAGGGATAGACAGACTCAATGACAGGAATAATCGATTTTTCAAAGTGTTCCATGGAACGTAAGTCCTCCTGGTATCTGTAAATATCTGAAAAAAATTCAGATCAGTTCTTGCTTTATTGTATCACAGGCAGAGTGGTGAATCAACTTTCAATTGTGTGTGAATTGCACGGGAAAGCGGGCGGAAAAATGGAAAGAACTTTAATGACGTGAAAGTAATTTCTAAAATATAAAAATAGTTGAAAATAAAATCAACATAAATTATAATCAGAACAGATCAAAGAAAGAAGGCAAGACAATGATTATCAAAAACGGACGTGTATTTCAGGAAGACGGAACGTTTGCGGAAAAAGATCTTTATATAGAAGGAAAACGTTTCGTTTCCACAAAAGAAGAAGTGATCGATCAGGAAGTGATCGATGCGAAAGGCATGATGGTTCTGCCGGGACTGGTTGACGTACACAGCCACGGCGCTGCCGGACATGATTTTTCAGACGGAGACGTGGAAGGTTTAAAAGAGATCCTGCGCTACGAGAAAGCGCACGGCATCACCTCTTACTGCCCGACATCCATGACACTGCCAAAAGACGATCTGCTGAAAATCTTCGGAACCATCGAAGCAATCAAAGATGAGCCGGAAGCAGAAGTGATCGCCGGCGTCAACATGGAAGGACCGTTCATCGATCCGATCAAAAAAGGCGCACAGGCAGAGGAGAACATCGTGGCTCCGAACGCTGAGTTCTTCCGCGCATGCAATGCGGCGAGCGGCGGAAAAATCCGTCTCGTAACCCTGGCCCCGAATATGCCTGGCTCACTGGAATTTATCAAAGAGGTTTCCGATGAAGTCATGGTTTCCATCGGCCATACGACAGCAGATTATGACACCGCGCTGGCTGCCATGAAAGCAGGAGCACACCATGTCACCCATCTGTACAACGCCATGCCGCCGTTCGCACACCGTAACCCTGGTGTCATCGGCGCCGCATTCGACGATCCGGAGTGCCGCATGGAGCTGATCTGTGACGGCTATCACATTCACGGTGCGGTTGTCCGCGCGACCTTCTCCATGATGGGAAGTGAGCGCATGGTTCTCATCAGCGATTCCATGATGGCAACGGGAATGCCGAACGGAACGTATTCTCTCGGGGGACAGGCTGTCTGGATGAAAGACGGAAAAGCAACACTGACTGACGGCGAGACGATCGCGGGTTCCGCTACGAACCTGTACGACTGCATGAGAAAAGCAGTTTCGTTTGATATTCCGCTGGCAGATGCCATTTTTGCGGCAACAAGAAATCCGGCACAGAGCATCGGTATCTACGATGAAGTAGGATCCATTGCACCGGGCAAAAAAGCGCATGTACTTCTGGTGGACGACGAACTGAACCTGAAACAGGTTATTATGTAATTTATTATATAGAAGAAATTTGGAGGAAAAACAAATGTTATTAATTGAAGCAAAAGATTACAATGATATGAGCAGAAAAGCAGCAAATATCATCTCCGCGCAGGTGATCATGAAACCACACGCAGTGCTCGGCCTTGCAACCGGATCTACCCCGGTCGGCGCTTACAAACAGCTCGTTGAGTGGTACAACAAAGGCGACCTTGATTTCGCAAATGTCACCAGCGTAAACCTGGACGAGTACAAAGGACTCTCTCCGGAGAATGATCAGAGCTATCGTTACTTCATGAACACCAACCTGTTCAATCATGTCAACATCAACAAAGAGCGCACCTTCGTTCCGAACGGACTGGAGCCGGACAGCGAAAAAGCATGTGCAGCATACAACGAAACCATCCGCAGCGTCGGCGGCATTGACCTGCAGCTTCTTGGACTTGGAAACAACGGCCACATCGGATTCAACGAGCCGGGCGCAGCATTCGAGAAAGAGACACACTGCGTTGACCTGACCGAGAGCACCATTCAGGCAAATAAACGTTTCTTTGAAAAAGTAGAGGATGTTCCGACCCAGGCATACACCATGGGAATCAAGAACATCATGCAGGCGAGAAAAGTTCTGCTGATCGTCAGCGGCGAAGGAAAAGCAGAGATCCTCGACAAAGTTCTGTACGGACCGGTTACTCCGCAGGTTCCGGCTTCCATCCTGCAGCTTCACAACGATCTGACAGTTGTAGCAGATGAAGCAGCAATGTCTGTGATCAAAGCAAACCACAGATAATTGTTACGATGAATGAAAGGTCCGCCGAATGGGGAGAATATGAAAAAATCCCCGTACGGCGGGCTTTTTTGCGGTTTACAAATTGATGTAAATGTGTTAGCATAAAACCAGTGCATAAAAACAAAACACAGTGACGAAGAGAGTACATCTGCATGTGCGAATTTACAGAGAACACCCCCGAAAACCATTCCGGTTTTGCAGGCTGAGAGGGGAGGAGGAGCGGCAGATCGAACATGGCTTCCGAGAGGCGCACCGAACCGTGAGAACAACAATCTGAAACGGTAAGGCTGCGACAGGTTCCGCCTGTTACAGCGGAGAGGTATAGCACATGTACCTGCAGAGGTTTCTGCCGTGAGGCAGGGACGAAAAGAAGTGGTATCACGGGTAAACAAACCTGTCTTCTTCCGACTACAAGAGAGCGGAATAAGGCAGTTTTTTTATTTGAAAGGAGAAATGAAAGCAATGGAAAAAATCAGACCGAAATATTATATCACCACGGCGATTGCCTACACATCCGGCAAGCCGCACATCGGAAACACCTACGAGGTCGTACTCGCGGACAGCATCGCCCGCTTCAAACGTCAGCAGGGCTACGATGTATTCTTCCAGACCGGAACCGATGAGCATGGCCAGAAGATCGAGCTGAAAGCAGAAGAGGCAGGTATCACGCCAAAAGAATTCGTAGACAACGTATCCACCGAGATCAAGAGAATCTGGGATCTGATGAATACGTCCTACGACAAATTCATCCGTACCACCGACGCCGATCACGAGGCACAGGTACAGAAAATCTTCAAAAAACTGTACGATCAGGGAGATATCTACAAAGGATATTATGAAGGTCTTTACTGTACACCGTGTGAATCCTTCTTCACCGAGTCCCAGCTTGTAGACGGAAAATGCCCGGACTGCGGACGCCCGGTTACCCCGGCAAAAGAAGAGGCATATTTCTTCAAAATGAGCAAATATGCACCGAGACTGATCGATTATATCAACACCCATCCGGAGTTCATCCAGCCGGTTTCCAGAAAGAACGAGATGATGAACAACTTCCTTCTTCCGGGACTGCAGGATCTCTGTGTATCCAGAACCTCCTTCACCTGGGGAATCCCGGTATCCTTCGATCCGAAGCACGTTACCTACGTATGGCTGGACGCACTGACCAACTACATCACCGGAATCGGTTATGACTGTGACGGAAACAGCTCCGAGCAGTTCAACAAGCTGTGGCCGGCAGACCTGCATCTGATCGGAAAAGACATCATCCGTTTCCATACCATTTACTGGCCGATCTTCCTGATGGCACTCGATCTGCCGCTTCCGAAACAGGTATTTGGTCATCCGTGGCTGCTGCAGGGCGACGGCAAGATGAGTAAATCCAAAGGAAACGTGATCTACGCAGACGATCTGGTAGACCTGTTCGGCGTAGACGCTGTCCGCTACTTCGTTCTGCACGAGATGCCGTTTGAGAACGACGGTGTCATTACCTGGGAGCTGCTGGTTGAGCGTATGAATTCCGACCTTGCCAATACTCTTGGAAACCTGGTAAACCGTACCATCTCCATGAGCAACAAATACTTCGGCGGCGTTGTGACAAAGACCGGCGCAGCAGAAGAGGTGGATGATGATCTGAAAGCAGTCGTTACCGCAACAAAAGCAAAAGTTGCTGCAAAGATGGAAGAGCTGCGTGTGGCAGATGCGATGACCGAAATTTTTGGTCTGTTCAAACGCTGCAACAAATACATTGACGAGACGATGCCGTGGGCACTGGCAAAAGACGAGGCAAAGAAAGACCGTCTGGAAGAGGTTCTGTACAACCTGGTAGAGAGCATCACCATCGGCGCATGCCTGCTCGAGTCTTTCATGCCGGAGACCACCGAGAAGATCCTGGCTCAGTTGAATGCAGAGAAACGCAGCTACGAAGAGCTGGATCAGTTCGGACTGTATGTATCCGGTAATAAAGTAACCGATCAGCCGCAGATCCTGTTCCAGAGACTCGATGTCAAAGAGGTTATGGAAAAAGTAGAAGTGATCCAGGCAAAACAGAAAGCTGCCATGGCTGCCGCATCCGGAGAAGAAGAAAAAGAAGAGGAGGCAGTGATCGACCTTGAGCCGAAGGAGGAAATTACCTTCGAAGATTTCGGAAAAATGCAGTTCCAGGTAGGTGAAATTATCTCCTGCGAGCCAGTGAAGAAATCGAAAAAACTCCTCTGCTTCCAGGTTAAAGTCGGAAGCCAGACAAGACAGATCGTCTCCGGAATCAAAGCATATTACAAACCAGAAGATACCATCGGAATGAAGGTTATGGTCCTGACCAACCTGAAACCGGCCAAACTGGCAGGAATGATGTCCGAAGGAATGCTGCTCTGCGCCGAGGACGCCGAAGGCAACGTATGCCTCATGACCCCGGAAAAAGCAATGCCGGCGGGTGCGGAGATCTGCTAGAGCGGAAAATAGAATAGAATGAAAGTTGAAATCCCTTTCCATGCGTGATGTGTGGGGAGGGATTTTTGGTGTTTAAAAAAGTTAAGGAAAACGTCATGCAAAGATTCTGAATCTTATGATAATATAATGATAAAGAGAGAATATTTGAACGGGTTTATCGAATATGACAACAGGAAGGAGGAGCGTTGTATGAGAAAAATGCGGACGTTATTTCTGGTTTTACTTTGCTGCGGACTGTCATTGTATGCGGGGGTATCTTATGTGAAGGCAGAGGAAAAGGTTCCTTCTGATTACGATGCTTATTTGCAGGAAACAGGGATGCCAGAGAATGAGATACAAAAGCTGGATGAGCATGTGAAGCAGTTTATCGTCGATGATTTAAAAAGCGGAGATGGAAAATTCGAGTATATGAAAATCAATGCAGAAGAACAGATGATGAATGGAAGTGCGGAAGATTTTACGGGAATTGAATTTTATGCATCAGCCTTCAAAAATGGTTCGGCGATTTATGTTTATCCAACCTATGGATTCACAGAGAACAAAAAGCCCTGTGGAAACGACAGCTTCTCGTTTTTACTAGGAGAGGCGATCAGACCGTATGAATTTGGCGGAACCTTATGGTACAAAGACAACACAATGAGCGACTGGGCAGTCAGTGGAAATCTTATTGCAAACAACCAACAGCTAAACGGCGCCAGCTACTCCGGAAGCCAGCTGGGAACACCGAGATCTGCGATGAAATTCATGGGAACCACATACTGCCATGCATCGGTGGGGACGGGGAATGATAACAGAATTGTGATGGGGTATTCGTATCAGCCGAAGGAAGTAAGAGTTGAGTTATTCGGATGGAGGCTTTCGAGAAAACAAATAATTTTTGTGCTGGCGGGAGGAGTTGTTGTAGGAAGCGTATGGTGGAGAAAAAATAAGGGTAAGACGCAAAAATAGCCACCCCTGTCTGCAAACTAGGCGACCATTTTTGACATAATTAGTAAACAGGCTGACCGTTTGTCGGCAGCGCTCTTTTTCGACATCATAGCATCACGCTTTTGTAAAAATGTCAAAAGTTCTTTCAAACGTATTTTCTGAATCCAAATTTTCTATTTGTTGTTTTTATACGCCTTTAGGAGTATAATTCGAAGCAGAGGTGATAAAATGAAAAAAACAGTTTATCATGGTTCGGATCATATTATTGAACGGCCGAAATATGGTTATGGAAAAATTTATAATGATTATGGTGTTGGATTTTACTGTACAGAAAACCAAAATATGGCCAAAGAATGGGGTGTCAGTGCGGATAAAAATGGTTACGCAAATAGATATGAGATTGAATGTGATGGATTGAAAGTTCTCAATTTGAATATGCGCGACTATACAATGCTCCATTGGCTTACGATTTTGTTGGAAAATCGAGAATTTGATGCATCCACACCGTTGGCGGCAGAAGCAAAAGAATATTTGCTACAAAATTTTCATCTTGATTATGAAAAGGCAGATATTATCATTGGATATCGTGCTGACGACAGCTATTTTTCTTTTGCAGCGGATTTTATTAATGGTGCAATTTCTTACCGTCAGTTGAGTAATGCAATGCGTCTGGGAAAACTGGGCCAGCAGTTTGTTTTAAAAAGCAGAAGAGCATTTGAAAGTTTGGAATTTACAGGGTATGAGATTGCAAGTGTGCAGGAATGGTATAAGAGGAAAGCATCCCGTGATCATATAGCGCGTCGGCAATATTTTGATCTGGAACGAAACCGCCGTCAGCGGGGTGATTTATATATCACCACAATTTTAGATGAGGAGATGAAACCAGATGATCCACGCTTACGATAAATTATATCTTTCTGTTGCACAAAAAAATCTTGCCTGCATGCTGGATTATATGGTCAATGATTTAAAACGGCCGTTGGAAACTGTATGGCAGTGGTTTTGTATGAGTAATACAGCGTCACGGTTTGAACGAGGTGACTGTTCTGTGGTAGCGGGAATGTCGGGAGTTGAAATTGCATATGAAGTATTACAGGAAGCAGGGGAACCAAAGCCGGAACAAGCCCCCTCTTATTCTTACGATCGCAGCCCTGAATATTGGACAGGCTGGGCGTTGGCCTATTATCAGTGGAGTACCAGTTTGTCTTTTGCGGAAATAAACCAGGCTATTCCTGTAACTGAAGTGCGAATGCTCTACACGCCATATCATGAAATGGATGTTCGTCAGTTTGTAGATAAAATGAATGAATTATATCGTGAAGCAAAACCGGAGACAAACTTGAAAGAATTGCGTACTTTTGCAAATCTAAGTCAGAGTGAACTGGCACAGCAGGCAGGTGTTTCGGTTCGGACCATTCAGCAGTATGAACAGCGAAGAAAGGATATTAACAAGGCGCAGACAGAGACCTTGTTGAAGATTGCGCGGGCATTAGTATGTACGGTAGAAGATCTGGTGGAGAAAGTTCCAACTTGATAAAATGAATAAAAAGTTTTTTGTTCAAAGTTTCAGAAAACGTCATAAACTTTTCCCCTACGCAAGGTTATATCTTCAGCCCCGGGAGGCCGCTGGGAGAGAGCTTAAGCAAAACTCGATTATCAGAACAAGCGAACTAATTGAAAATAGACGCTCCCCTTGCGTTATAGATACTAGGGGAGCGTTTTTGAATAGCGGTAGAGAATTTCTATAAGGGATGTTGTTGCTTTTTCTTTGATTTAAATCGAATGCATAAGAAAAATGTAAGAAAATTTTCACCAAACGTCATAGATTTTCAGAAGAATATATGGTAGTATAGGGCTAACAAAAAAGTATGTGAAAAAAATAACAAAGCGGAAAGGAGATGCAGGTGTATGAATAAAAAATTAACAGGTATTTTTGCAATGTGTGCTCTGTTGCTGACTGGATGTCAGGGAGCGAAAGAGAGCAGCAAGGAAATTACGCCGCCGGATACCGGATGGGGAAAAACAGTGGATGAAGTGCTTGCCGACTGGAATTTAGATCGGGATCAGGTGGAAATTTTCTCTGAGACCGAAAGTGCAGCCGCGATCGCAGTAGATACAGAAGCCACTGTTTTCGGCGAGCAAACTTCCAGAGTCATGTTTCAGTTTATCAACCTCGATCAGACCGGAGCGACGGGAAAACCGGTATTGTGCGAAGTAGACATCACCTACCCGGATGATGCCGATATGGATACCGTGAAAAAAGAAATGGAAAAATCCTACGGAAGTTCCAAAGACTCCATTACCCGCTACGAGCTGTACCAGTCGCTGGGCGACGATCAGCTCCCAGAATACACTTACAAAAAAGCAGATCAGCTTGCCGTCTGGTCCGGCGAGAGCCTGAAAGATGCGATTCCTTCCGATAAGAGCACCGAATACGAAACCGCCTGGGAAGCATACCAGCCTGGCCTTACCACCGACAACTGGGAGAACTACACCGAACAAGCAAGCATGGCAACCGCCGTATGCGCATCCGGCGCAGAAGCATTTCCAATGTTTGAAAAAAACGGTGTCAGCCTCGAAGCTTATCCGGGACTGGTATATGAGCAGGTGAAAAGTAATATGAAATAAGAAAGTCATAAACTCCCGGCAGTGCCGGGAGTTTTTCCGTGCATAGGGAGAAGGAAAAGAGTGTGTCCCGGAAAAATTTATGATATACTGAAAAGAGAAAATTCAACTTTTGGAAGGTTCCCGGAATGTCTGTTTTGGAAGAGAGGTGATTCGCCCGTGTATTTTAAACCTGAAAGAGGAGAATCAGGAAAAACTGAAAAGCGGAGAGGCAACACAAAGAAGGGTTGCGATTCCATAGAAAAATAGAGAAAAGCGTGCCTGGAGAACAGACACGCTTTTTAACGTCATGCAGAATGAAAAAGTCTGATGAATATTTGGAAGTACGATTTTAATTTGCACAATTCCGCTCACACAGGAACGCCAGCCCTTTCAGCAGAAGGTTCGGGTCATAGATATGAGGATGTAAAACGAGCGGTTCGACGAAGCGTGCCGCGCCGCCGGTGAGGATGAGGGTGGCGGGGGAGCCGAGTTCGGCTTCGATGCGCTGGACCATTCCGTCGAGCATCGCGGCCATGCCGACGATGGTGCCGGAGAGAATGCATTCTTCGGTGTTTCTGCCAATGATACGTTTCGGGATCTGGAGGTCGAGCCGCGGGAGCTGGGCGGTCCGCTCGGAGAGGGCACCAAGTCCCATATCGAGTCCCGGTGCGATGGCGCCGCCGCAGAAGACGCTGTTTTCCCGGATGACATTGAAGGTCGTCGCTGTTCCAAGATCCACGGTGATGACCGGCAGCGGATAATGTGCGGCGGCCCAGGCTGCATCAACGAGGCGGTCGCGGCCTACTTTTTCCGGTTCCGGGATGGAAAACGCCATGCCGAGATCACTTTCGGATGTGACGAGCAGCGGTTCTGTGCCGAACAGATAGCGGACACATTCCTGCAGAAGCGTCAGGACCGGCGGAACGACGCTGGAAATGATGACTCCGCGAAAGTCGGACGGGGAAAGATTTTCGTCTTCAAAAAGCTGCTCGATCGCAGTCTCATACTGGCTGGCAGACCAGGTGTGGTTGATGTCAATCCGGGCTGTAAATTCGAGGGAATACGCCTGCTGCGGTGCGGTCCGGATGCCGCCGAGCGTGACGGTTGTATTCCCGATATCGATGGCTAAAATCATAAAAATACCTCGCGCTTATTTTAAAAGTAGAGCTCTTTTGTCCTTTTATTATAAAGCCTTTTTGCATCAATGGCAAACAGGATTGGTTGTAATCTGTTTTTTGTCTGTTATACTGAAACTATCTTAGGAAAAGCTGCTTTAAGGCAGCAGAACGGAGTTACAATGGAAAATCTTCACGGAAAATGTGTTGTACTTGGTGTGACAGGCGGAATTGCCGCCTATAAAATGGCAAACGTGGCAAGTGGTCTTCGGAAAGCCGGAGCGGATGTGCATGTCATCATGACCGAAAATGCGACGCAGTTCATCACCCCGCTGACGTTCGAGACGCTGACCAACAACCACTGCGTGGTCGATACGTTTGCGCGTGATTTTAAATATGAGGTGACGCATATTTCGCTGGCAAAAGCGGCGGATCTGATTATGATTGCCCCGGCTACCGCCAATGTGATTGCAAAAATGGCACACGGCATTGCAGATGATATGCTGACAACGGTGGTGCTCGCAGCGAAGTGCAAAAAGCTGGTCGCTCCGGCGATGAATACGGCGATGCTGGAAAATCCGATTACGCAGGATAATCTGGCGACGCTGAAAAAATACGGTTTCGGCATCATCGAGCCGACCGTGGGAATGCTGGCGTGCAAGGACGTCGGAAAAGGAAAACTGCCGGACCCGGAGGTGCTGCTCGATTATATCGCGATGGAGCTTGCCCGCGAAAAGACGCTCGCTGGTGTGCGTGTCACCGTGACTGCAGGCCCGACGCAGGAATCCCTCGATCCGGTGCGGTATCTGACGAACCATAGCAGCGGCCGCATGGGATACGCGATTGCGCGGGAGGCGATGCTCCGCGGCGCGCAGGTAACGCTGATTTCCGGCCCGGTTTCATTAGCCCCGGTTCCAGGCGTTGCGATGCGACCGGTGACGACGGCGAAGGACATGCTGGAGGCGGTGCGGGAGACATTGCCGGAGACGGATATTCTGATTAAGGCGGCCGCGGTTGCTGATTACCGGCCTGTGACGGTGGCGGATCAGAAAATCAAAAAGAAGGACGGTGACATGAGCATTCCGCTGGAGCGCACCGACGATATTCTGGGATGGGTGGAAAAGAACCGTCATCCGGGGTTGTTTGTGTGCGGCTTCTCGATGGAAACCGAGAACATGGTGGAAAACTCGCGTGCAAAGCTGGAGAAGAAGCATCTGGACATGATCGCGGCAAACAATTTGAAGACAGAGGGTGCCGGCTTCGGTGTGGCGACGAATGTGGTGACGCTGATCACGAAGGACGGCATCAAGGAGCTTCCGCTGATGGGAAAAGACGAAGTGGCTGGCTGCCTGCTGGACGAGATTGCGGCACGGCGGTGATCTTATCGGAATCCGGCATATTTTTTCGTTTCCTGGTTGACGCGGGAAAAATGAATGCGTTATAATAAGCACAGGCGCAGCGGCGCACTTTACTTTTACGAAAACAACGAACGATAGGATAGATAAACGTGGAAACGGAAACAGGGGAAGGCTATGCAGAGCTTTCTTCCGTTTCTGTTTCGTTTTTTTAGGAGAAATTCGGATATGATATTTGAAACACATGCACATTATGACGATGAGAAATTTGATGAAGACCGCGCAGAGCTGCTTTCCTCGATGCAGGAAAACGGGATCGGGCGTATCATCAATGTCTCGGCAAATCTGGAATCACTGGAAAATACAAGAAAACTGATGGAAGCGTATCCGTTCATCTACGGCGCGTTCGGCCTTCACCCGGATGAGGTGGGCGATCTGAACGAGGACGTGATGGCGCGGATGCGGGAACTCTGCCGCATGGAAAAGGCGGTCGCGGTCGGTGAGATTGGCCTTGACTATTACTGGGACAAGGAGAATCATGAGAAGCAGGAATACTGGTTCCGCCGTCAGATTGCGCTTGCTCGGGAAGAAAAACTTCCGATGATTATTCACAGCAGGGAGGCGGCGGCCGATACGCTCCGCGTCATGAAAGAGGAAAAATCGGAGGAGATCGGCGGCGTCATTCATTGTTTTTCCTACTCTGTGGAGATGGCAGAGGAATACCTGAAAATGGGATTTTATCTTGGCATTGGCGGCGTGGTGACGTTCAAAAATGCGAAGAAGATCAAAGAAGTGGTTCAGATGGCTCCGATGGAGCGCATTCTGCTGGAAACAGACAGTCCGTATCTGGCACCGGTTCCGTACCGGGGAAAACGAAATTCTTCTCTGTATCTGCCGTACGTGGTGCAGGAGATCGCAGAACTCAAGGGAATTTCGGAAGAAGAAGTCATTGAGACAACAGAGAAAAATGCGGTCAGACTGTTTCGAGCAGAGGAATAGGAAGCGATACCAGAGGTGTTTCTTCTGTTTTATTTGTTCGGATCAATTCCGTCTGGCCGGACAAATTGAATAGGAGAAAGCGAAAATGGTTGATAAAACAATGATGGGCGACAAATGCGCCGAGCTGGTGCGCGCCGCGATGATCGGTGCGCTCGCAGTGACACTGGGAAACCCGACAGCCGTTTATGCAGCAGAAGAGGAAACGGCCGATCCGGGACAGATTGGAATTGAGATTGCAGGGGAAGCAGCCGTTGGGGCTGCTTCTTTTTGCGTGGAGGAAGATGCGGCGGAGGAGGCACCTGCGGAAGCGGAAGAGGTGACAGAACCGGAAGGTACGCAGAATGATGAGATGGAAGAGGAAAGTGGATCCGAGGGAAAAGAAGATGAGACAGTCCCGGAGGAACCGGAACCGCAGGAGCCTGACGGCGGAGAGAATGCAGGAATGACGGAACCGGGAAAAACGGGCGAGACAGAGCCAGAGGGGCCGGAAAATGCAGAACCGGGAGATCAGGGAGACATGCCGGAAACACCGGGAAACAGCGAAATGGATGGACCGTGGCCGGGCGAAGGGGAAGATATTTCCAACGATCCATGGCCGGGGCAGGAAGAAATCGGCGGCGGAGATGGGGAGCAGATGGAACCGCCGGAGGAAGAAAACGGATCTGCAGGAAGTGATGATGCAACTGGTGGGGACAAGACGGCAGAAGTCTCTTCGGATTCTGACTTATCACAGTCTGCGGAACCGCCAGCCGCCGAGGCTGAACCCGTCTTTTCGGCAGAGCAGGAAGCTGAGCGCACGCGGGAAAGCTACAGTGAGTGGCAGGCGGCAGAAGCTGAAAAAGTCACGATTTCCCGTATGCCGTGGCTGTTTCATACGGTTGAAAAAATATATGCTATCGCCGATGTGAATTCCTGGCTTCACGTCCGCGAAGGAAAAGGCACAAATCAGAAAATCGTCGGAATCCTGCCGAAGGGAAGCCTCTGTTATATTTTAGCGGATGCGGATTCTGACTGGGTTTATGTGGAATCCGGCGATGTCCGTGGATTTGTCTGCGCGCGGTATCTCCTGCGCGGAGAAGAGGCTGAAAAAGAGGTAAACCGTTGGCAGGAGGAAAGTTTTCCCATGGCGGAAATGTGGGTGAAGCCATGGAATAATAAGGCGTACACCTATACATATGCAACGACGAGAACACTTCTTTCTTCTGACGAAGCGCGCGGCGAGGTCCTGCAGTACGCGAAAAAATTCCTGGGAAATCCGTACGTCTGGGGCGGGACGAGTCTTACAAACGGCTGCGACTGTTCCGGCTTTGCCCAGCAGATTTTTGCTAATTTCGGGTATACTCTTCCGAGAACCTCACGCCAGCAGGCGAAAGCTGGAACACGCATTCCGGTGCAGGAGGCAAAGCCTGGTGATCTGCTGTTTTACCAGCGGGAGAGCGGGTTTATTTACCATGTCATGATTTATCTCGGTGATGGAAAAGTAATCCACGCTGGAAGCGAGGCGACGGGGATTCTGATTTCAGATTTTAACTATGAGAAATCGACAGAATTTGCTGTGCGGGTGATTTCGGAGGAAATACGTGAGAGCAAAATAGAAACGGGAGATGTGGATAATGGGAGAAAAGAAGGAAACTCTGTGGATAACCAGACAACAGAAAACGGGAATGGTGGAAAACAGAAGGCGGGAGCAGAAAATGTGCAGAATACAAGTGCAGAAAACAGTACCGCAGGTGATCGGTTGGAAAGCGCTTCGGGAAAATATCTCGGCAATTTTAAACTGACCGCTTACTGCAACTGCGCCGTCTGCTGTGGCCGCTGGGCGGGCGGCCCGACCGCATCCGGAAAAATGCCGGTGCAGGGCCGGACCATTGCAACCGGCGTTCTGCCGTTTGGAACGAAGCTGAATATCGACGGAAAAATTTACACGGTCGAGGACCGCGGCACGCCGTACGGCCACATTGATATCTATATGGAACGCCATGCAGACGCAGAGGAGTTCGGCGTGCGCTACGCGGATGTATATCAGTCAGAAGAAATCTGATAAAATTTGCCGATCACGGCGGCATGTGCATCCGTGCCGTGGCCGATATACGGAGTCCTTGCAATCGGGAGATCCGGTCCGGCCGCCTGGCGGACAAGCTGCGGCATATCCGGCGTCAGCTGGTCGTGTTCCATCTGGGAAAATGTTCCGAGGAGAATACCATTGATCTGTTCAAAGGCATGCATCATTTTCAGCTGGGACAGAAACGTAACCATCTGCGGAACGCCGCCGCCCATGGCTTCGAGGAGCAGGATTTTTCCGCGGAAATCCGGCTGAAAATCCGTTCCGGTGAGCTTCAGAAAACAGCGGATATTTCCGCCGATCATCACACCTTCCATGTAATCGCCCTGCAGAAATGTGCAAGGGAGGTCGAAGAGGCTGGGAGACTGCCCGGAAAAAGCGTTTTGGAACAGAGTGATCTGTTCGGCGCTGTGGTCGTACAGCAGATTTCGAACCTGATACAGCATCGACTCATTTCCAGTCGCAGTCGTGACAGCATTGACAATCGTCGTGAGATCACTGTATCCCCAGAAGCGCTTGCCGGAGGCGGCGATGACAGAAAAATCCAGATACGGCAGAACTTCATTCGCCATATCGCCGCCGGAAACATCAAAAATATCCGTGATTTCTGGGTCACAGTAAAGGTTCATCAATGCATCCGCCCGCTCCGCGCCCGTGCCGGAAAAGCCGGAACCGTTGTCGAAGAGGCAGGGGCTTAAAACAGGATCGAAGCCCAGCTCCCGCAGAATCTGACAGAGACGCGCCAGATCGGCGGAAAAGGAAGGATGCATGGGGTTGGAGCAGGCGGTAATACCAATTTTATGAGACATAAAGATTCCTTTCTCGGAGTAAAACAAGGCAAAATCTGCATTTTCGTGGCACACCGGTACAGCTTTTTCTTTGAATTTGCAAAGCAGATTTAGAGATCGCCGGTGTTTGCAGAATGCCGTTTTGGACAAAAATTATAAAGCTTTGAGGTCATCAATCAGTGTCTGCACTTCCTCTTCCGTCGTTGCCCAGCTGGTGCAGAACCGCGCAATATTTCCGCCGTCCGCGGATTTCCCCATTGGCTCGAAAATATAGCGTTTTTCCAGAGTTTCCTTCTGCGCATCGGTGAGAATCACAAACTGCTGATTCGTAAAACTCTCCACCCAGAATGGAATCCCCTGCGCCGCAAATGCTTTGCGGAGTTTCATGGCAAGTTCATCGGCGCGGCGTGTCGCAGTAAAATAAAGATCATGCCCCAGCAGGCAGTGGAACTGCAGTCCGAGCAGCCATCCCTTTGCGAGGACAGCGCCGTTCTGTTTCATGTAGGCTTTGAACCGCTTTTTCAGCGAGTCAGCTGTAAGCACAACGGCCTCACCAAACAGCGCACCGCATTTCGTTCCGCCGAAATAGAAAACATCTGTGAGAGCAGCGAGATCCTCGAGAGAAACATCATTCTTCTCTGATCCAAGCCCGTATCCAAGCCGTGCCCCGTCCACAAACAGATACATATCATACTTCCGGCAGACCTCGTGAATCTTCGTCAGCTCCTGCAGCGAATACAGCGTTCCCTGCTCAGTCGGAAATGAAAGATATACCATCTTCGGCTCCGTCAGATACTCCGGCTCACCGCCTTCATAATAAGCCGCCGCACACGCCGCAATCTGCTCCGCCGAAATTTTACCATCCGTATTCGGCAGCTCCAGAATCTTATGCCCGGTATTTTCAATCGAAGCCGCCTCATGGCAGTTAATATGTCCGGTATCCGCCGCAATCACACTCTGCACCGGCGAAAGCGCTGCCGCCGTCACAATAAAATTCGCCTGCGTCGCCCCCGGAAAAAAATGAACCGCCGCATCCGCACAACGAATCTTCTCCCGAATCAGCTCCGCAGCCTTCTCACACCATTCATCCTCCCCATATCCACCATAACTGTTCCCATTAATAGCCCCCAGCGCCTCCAGAATCTCCGGGTGCGCACCGTGATTGTAGTCATTATTAAATCGTATCATCAGTTTATGTTCTCCTTAATTTGAATTTGAAAAATGCTGTTTCCATTATACGGCATCTGAAGGAAAACAGCAATTGGAGAACAAAAAGAGAAAATGCAAAAAAATGCAGAAGGAGGATTATCTGCATCGTACAATATTGGAGCAAGATATTTTATCCGTGAAATTTTAAAACCCTTACCGGCAACGGAAAGGTCTTTGCTGGAGGCAAAAGTTCCTGCAGTAAAGCGTAGAACCTCATGTGTTTATGCGGATTTGAGAGACTTAATTTCAGAAATGGAACTGCGAAAAGCAGCATAAACACAGGCAGATATACCGTGGACTACCTGTTATGTGGAGACCTGCCGTATCCGGCATGGAAGAAGCGCGTATCCGCGCAAGATCTAAGAAACAGGCGTATCCGCCGATATTTTGTCTGCCGCCTAAAGCGGTCTGAAGCACGTGACTTTAGTCATGTGAGGTTCACGTGTAAAAAGACATAGTCGCCATTTTCTTTCTTGCCTTTTTCCTTCCCTATGGTCTATAATAGAAAGTACTTGTCTAAGATACGAAATTGCTGATAAAGGAGCTTTTATATGAACAAAAAGGAAATTGCCGAGATCAAAAAACTCTTTACCCCATCCCACTGTGCGATCACGCGGATCTGCGGATGCTATGTAGATGCGGAGAAAAATGTTAAGACGAAATTAAAAGAAGCTTTTCTTTCTCTTGAAGAGGAAGAAATGTTCAAATATTTTAAGATTTTCAAAAGCACCCTCTCTGGCACGATCGGAAAAAATCTCCTGAATATGGAATTCCCGCTTCCCCAGGAAAGTGACGGCGGCACGCAGGAATTTCTCTTAAAGCTGC
>OGRP01000961.1_pt1 | contig 22933 bp, 19 predicted proteins | sample 1553531 | NCBI WGS metagenome assembly OGRP01 (sample SAMEA2580045, study PRJEB22360) | human gut metagenome | biome: human gut; feature: human-associated habitat; material: faeces | place: Denmark | collected 2008/2010 | reverse complement strand
ACTGTTAGAATTACAGGACCAACAAGGGTGTTGCACTTCTAAATAGACATCGGGCCAGCTCTCCCAGTTGCTGCCCCTTGGCGTCGACAAGCTTATCAAGAAGGGTGAATGCTAATTCCCAGCCGTATTCATCGTGGCCTCTTCGCGGTTTCAAGCTTATCAAGAAGGGTGAATGCTAATTCCCAGCCGTACATGATGGGGTCCTTGACCTTGTACAAGCTTATCAAGAAGGGTGAATGCTAATTCCCAGCTTGGTGGTGTTGGGCGTCCGGCGCAGAACAAGCTTATCAAGAAGGGTGAATGCTAATTCCCAGCAGGTCGAGCGCCTCCTGCCATCCGGCCTCAAGCTTATCAAGAAGGGTGAATGCTAATTCCCAGCACAGTATTATTGTCCTGATATTCATGTCCAAGCTTATCAAGAAGGGTGAATGCTAATTCCCAGCTCGTCGTCCATCTCTGTACCTCGGTTTCTCAAGCTTATCAAGAAGGGTGAATGCTAATTCCCAGCTCCATGACCGCGTCCATCACCTCATGCCCAAGCTTATCAAGAAGGGTGAATGCTAATTCCCAGCTAGAAGTGCAGATTCCGTTCCTGCAAACCAAGCTTATCAAGAAGGGTGAATGCTAATTCCCAGCAGGACGTGCAACGCAAGTATTTCAAGATCAAGCTTATCAAGAAGGGTGAATGCTAATTCCCAGCACCGATTGCAACGCGAATATCCCGGGTATCAAGCTTATCAAGAAGGGTGAATGCTAATTCCCAGCTCCTGCAACTCCTCCTTGCGGGCCTTCACAAGCTTATCAAGAAGGGTGAATGCTAATTCCCAGCCTTGCCTCCGTTCTGCATCCAGCTGTCGCAAGCTTATCAAGAAGGGTGAATGCTAATTCCCAGCACGCGGCGAAGAATCTTGTTATCGCGGCTCAAGCTTATCAAGAAGGGTGAATGCTAATTCCCAGCGTCGCACGTGGCATGGCATGTTGGCGAACCAAGCTTATCAAGAAGGGTGAATGCTAATTCCCAGCTGTTGAGGGGAACCGTATCAAACCTGATTCAAGCTTATCAAGAAGGGTGAATGCTAATTCCCAGCTGGTTTCCGTGCCGCATTGGTCGCAGTACAAGCTTATCAAGAAGGGTGAATGCTAATTCCCAGCTCATGGGACTGTGAGCGGCGGCGGCGTGACAAGCTTATCAAGAAGGGTGAATGCTAATTCCCAGCTAGAAGTGCAGATTCCGTTCCTGCAAACCAAGCTTATCAAGAAGGGTGAATGCTAATTCCCAGCAGGACGTGCAACGCAAGTATTTCAAGATCAAGCTTATCAAGAAGGGTGAATGCTAATTCCCAGCTCGTCGATGTGTTCCAAGAGGTTTGGTGCAAGCTTATCAAGAAGGGTGAATGCTAATTCCCAGCTATTGTTCGGGTGCGATGGTGATGATCACAAGCTTATCAAGAAGGGTGAATGCTAATTTTGAATGCTGGAATGCTTGGGTTGATTTGGCTGATTTAGCTGTGATGGCCGCTGCGGGAATGGCCCTTGCGCGGTTGGCGGCAGAGGTTGCGGCGCGGATTGCGGCACTGATTGTTGTGCCAATTGCGTCTGCGGTGAAAAATATGGCGACGGCTGTGTCTGACTGTTTATCGGCGGATGTTCCGGCTCAGGTTGTGGCTGGAATGGAGAATATTGCGGTTGCGCCATTGTATGCCCCTGCCCCTTCATTGCCATTTCATTGGCGCATGGCGAGGGCTGAAAACCAAGATGATGAATCCTGCATGAGTTATCCGTGATTCCTGTGCGTTGGTACAGCGCGGAAGGTTGAGCAGCCGACATATGCAGGCTTGTCGGTTCACGCGAATATCTTTAAACCTATGACTTCCAATACCCTTCGTATGTCAACCATGTTCCTGCGCACCCTGCGCGAGGACCCCGCTGATGCCGATGTCGATTCAGCCAAGCTGCTGCAGCGCGCCGGCTATATCCGCAAGGCCGCACCCGGTATCTGGACCTGGCTGCCGCTCGGTCTGCGCGTGCTGAACAAGATCGAGGCCATCATCCGCGAGGAGATCAACGGCATCGGCGCCCAGGAAGTGCACTTCCCGGCCCTGCTGCCGCGCGAACCCTACGAGGCCACCCATCGCTGGGAGGAGTACGGCGATAACATCTTCCGTTTGAAGGATCGCCACGAGGCCGATTACCTGCTGGCCCCCACCCACGAGGAGATGTTCACCCTTCTGGTCAAGGACATGTACTCCTCTTACAAGGACCTGCCCGTCACCCTGTACCAGATCCAGACCAAGTACCGCGACGAGTTCCGTCCGCGCGCCGGCCTGATCCGTGGTCGTGAATTCGTCATGAAGGACGCCTACTCCTTCACCATCGATGAAGAAGGCATGCGCAAGGCCTACTATGACGAGCGCGGCGCTTACGAGCGTATCTTCCAGCGTCTTGACCTGAAGTACGTACCTGTGTTCGCCATGTCCGGCCCGATGGGCGGCTCCGCATCCGAGGAGTTCCTGGCTCCGATGCCGATCGGCGAAGATACCTTCGCGCTGGCACCTTCCGGCAAGGCATGGAATGTGGAGGCCCTGAGCACTCCGGAACTACCGGAAATCGATGCTTCCACCACTCCCGCCGCTTCCAAGGAAGCCACCCCGGATGCCAAGACCATCGATAACATGATCGAGCGTGCCAACGCCGACCACCCGCGTACTGATGGCCGTGAATGGCAGGCTTCCGACATCCTCAAGAACGTGGTGATCACCGTCAAGCACCCTGAGGATGAAGAGCATGACGAGCCGTGGCGTGAAGTGATTGTCGTCGGCGTGCCCGGCGACCGTACGGTGGATATGAAGCGACTGGAAGCCCAGTTCGCGCCCGCCGAACTTGAGGAAGCCACTGAGGAAGACCTGAAGCAGCACCCCGAACTGGTGCCCGGTTACATCGGACCGATGGTGCTTGGCCCGCAGGCCGAGGCTGCTGGCGTGAAGAACCCGGTTCGCTACCTGATCGACGCGCACGTGGTCAAGGGTTCCGCTTGGTTCACTGGTGCCGATGAGAACGAGGTCGACTACTACAACCTGGTGTACGGCCGTGACTTCAAGGTCGACGGCGTGGTGGAAGCCGTTGAGGTTCGCCACGGCGACATGAGCCCGGATGGTTCCGGTCCGTTGAGCTTCGAGCGTGGTGTGGAAATCGGTCAGGTGTTCCAGCTGGGTCTCAAGTACTCCAAGGCACTGGACCTGAAGGTGCTCGACCAGAACGGCAAGGCCGTGCCGGTGTGGATGGGCTGCTATGGCATCGGTGTTTCCCGCGTGCTGGCCTGCATCGCCGAAACACACCACGACGAAGCCGGCTTGGCTTGGCCGTCCGTGATTGCCCCGGCTGCCGTGCACGTGGTGGCCACCGGCAAGGACGCCGTGGCGTTTGAAGGTGCCGAGAAGCTGGTCGCCGAGCTTGAAGCCAAGGGCCTTGAGGTTATTTACGATGACCGCAAGAAGGTGTCTCCGGGCGTCAAGTTCAAGGATGCCGAGCTGATCGGCGTGCCGCTGGTCGCCGTGGTCGGCCGCGATTACGTCAACGACGGCACCATCGAACTGCGCGACCGCAACGGCGAAAACAAGGTCGCCGTGCCCGCCGCCGAAGCCGCCGACGCGCTCGCCGAGCGCTTCGCCGCCCTCAGTTGAGTCCCACTTACTCAGCCTCGGCGTTAATCGCATCAAGCGCCATTCTGCCCAGTCGCAGAATGGCGCTTTGCTGTGGATAACCGAAACTTATCCACATTCTTAAAAAATCAACTGCGTCACAGTATCCACATTTGCCAGTTGCCCTTGTGCACTTCAAACGTCATGCCTCACAGTGGAGGTACCGCTGGGGCGTGCAAGCCGGCAATGAAGCCGGAGACAGGCTCCGGCGGTCCACATCCAAACAACAGGCCAGCAGGCCGAGGAAAGGACCGATCATGGCAAATCAACAAGCAGCAGTGACCGTCACCGGCTTTGTGGCCGGTGATCCGACACTAGGCGGAACCGAGAGTTTCCGCGTGCTGACATTCCGTATGGGCAGCACCCGCAGTCGACTCAACCCGACTACCAGACAATGGGAGGATTACGGAACCGCATGGGTGGGCGTCAAAGCGTTCCGTGCTTTGGCCGTGAACGCCGCCAGTTCGGTTCGCCGCGGTGACCGCATCATTGTGGTCGGCTCACTCATCACCGAGCAGTGGACCAATGAGCAAGGCGAACCGCGCAGTAGAACCGTTCTCGAAGCCACCAACATTGGGCATGACCTGACCTTCGGCACCACGTCGCTGATCAAGCCACAGCGTGCCGGTAATGGGAACGGAGGCAATGGTGGCAACGGTAACGGCAATGTCAATGGTGCCGCCGAAGGCATGGATGGCGGAAACGGGCAACGAGCATCGTCACCGCACATGAGGCCAACGCAATATAGTGTGGACGGTGCCGCATCCGGTGTGGGCATTGACCCGTATGCGACCTCGTCGGAATCTGGCCCCGTCGAATTTGGGGTCACCTCCGATTCCGGCCAATCGCCGTCGCCATCAACCGAGTCAGCGGCTGCGTCCATGGCCGATGCCGTCATGTCGCAACCGGACGCCGACACCAATCAACCACAGCCCGTGGCCCAACAAACCTACGTCGACGGTTTCGCCGAATCTTCCAATCCCAGTGATTCCGAATTCTGAGTGCCAACCATACATCATGAAAAACCGCTGTGTTCGCCTGTAATCGAGGCAAACACAGCGGTTTTCCTTTACATAACGGGGATTACCAAATACGCACACGGTCCTTGGGCGCGAGCCACATGGCGTCGCCTTCGGTCACGCCAAAGGCATCGTAGAAGAGGTCCACGTTGCTGGCGATGCCGTTGGTGCGGAATTCGGCCGGAGAATGCGGGTCGATCTGCAGGTACTGTTCGGCCAGCTCGTCGCGGTTCTTGGTGCGCCAGATGGAGGCGTAGCTCAGGAAGAAGCGCTGCAGGCCGGTGAATCCGTCCATTTCGGGGGCGGTATCGAGCAGTGCCTTGATGGCGGCGGGGGAGCCGTCTTCTTTGGCGTCGGACTTACCTGCCGCCTTGCCGAGCGCGAATGCATACGCCTTGAGCGCGATGTTCACGCCGCCCAAATCGCCGATATTCTCGCCGATGGTCAGCGCGCCGTTCACGTGCGGTGCCTTATCAGGCTCGTCAGCGTACTTCTCGGCCAGCTGCAGCGGCACAAAGCTGTTGTACTGGGCGATCAATGCGCCGGTACGGGCCTCGAAGTTCTTGCGATCCTCGTCGGTCCACCAGTTGTTGAGCTTGCCGTCGCCGTCATACTGCGAACCCTGATCGTCGAAGCCATGGCCGATCTCGTGGCCGATCACTGCGCCGATGCCGCCATAATTCGCCGCATCCTCGGCCTTCGGGTCGAAGAACGGGGGCTGCAGAATCGCGGCCGGGAACACGATGACGTTCATGCTCGGCTCGTAGTAGGCGTTCACCGTCTGCGGATTCATCAGCCATTCGTCCTTGTCGACCGACTTGCCGACCTTGGCCAGCTGATAGCCGGTCTCGTACAGGTTCGCGGCCTTGGCGTTCTCGGCGGGCAGCGCATCCGCGGAAACACTCAGCGCCGAATAATCGCGCCAGTGGTTGGTGTAGCCGATCTTCGGCGTGAACTTGGAGATCTTCTCCAGAGCCTTGGCCTTGGTGTCCTCGCCCAGCCAATCGGAATTGGTGATGGACACGCGGTAGGCGTCAATCAGATTGGCGACCAGCTCTTCCATGCGGCGCTTCGAGCTTTCGGGGAAGTGCAGGCGCACGTATTCGCGGCCCACATCTTCACCACAAATGCCGTTGACCAGGCTCACCGCGCGCTTCCAACGATCGCGCTGCTTCTTGGCACCGGAGAGCACCTTGCCGTAGAAGTCAAAGTTGGTGGTGTCGAAGTCGCGAGACAGGGAGGAGGCGAAGCCCAGAATCATGTGAACACGGGCCCACAGCTTAAGGTCGGCCAGATCGGCCTCGGCCCAGAACGCATCAAGACCAGTGAGGAAGCTCGGCTCGTGCACAATGACGCGCGCGAACACAGACTTGAAATCAATCGGCTGAGCCTTGGCGGCTTCGGTGGCGTCATAAGCGGTCTGCCAAGCGTCGATCCAAGAACCGAGATCGAAGTTTTTCAGCGTGGCGGCCAGATCGGCGTAATCGGTGGGGTTGTAGGTCTTCACCGAGTCGCGCGTGGCCACATTGTCCCAATGGTTGGCGGCGATCTTGGTTTCCACGGCAAGGAAGTGGCGGGCCATGCCGAGCGCGGCTTCGCTGGGAACCGTGGCGGGAGCGTTGCTCTCGTCATCGCCGGTGTTGGACGGCAGCTCATCGCCACCGTTGGACTCGGCGGCGGGCGCGTATCCGGCGTTCACCAGCTGGGTGGCGACCATCGCCACGTATGCTTCGCGCACGGGAGCGTAGTGATCCTCGCGATAGTAGGCTTCATCCGGCAGACAAAGGCCGGCCTGCTCAAGGTGGGCGATGTTGCGGTCCGGGTCGCCCGGGTCGCCGTAAACGGCCAAGCCGAACAGATCGGGGCCGCCGGCTGGGTTGATCGTGCCGAGCACGCGCGTGAGTGCGGCCTTGTCGATGGCGGAATCGATGAGGTCAAGCTCGTCGCGGATTGGGTCAAGCCCGGCGGCCTCTATGGCGTCGGTGTTGAGGAATGAGCGGTACAGGGCCTCAGACTTGACAGCCGGGCAGTCGTCGGCGTCGAGGATGTCGCGTACTTGGTTTTCGGCGTCTTCGGCAAGCTTGTCGAAGGAGCCGTAGCGCGAACGATCGTCGGGCAATCGGTAGGTGTCGATCCATGGGCCATTCACGTAGCGGAACAGGTCGTTGGTCGGCTTGATGACGGAGGAGAACGATGCCGGGTCGATGCCCGACGTCAGCGTTTCGGTTTCGTTGGTCATGGCCCTAAGCCTAATCGCGGCGGGGGAGAAGCGTTGATGGTGCAGATATTGCGTTATGGGCATTGCGCTGTCAGTGAACTAGACAGATTGCCTAATTGTGGTGATGGTTCAAATTAGACAACTTGTCTATCATAGTATGTGGAATCTGAACATGGACCTTGAGCTAAGGAGTTACGATGAGCAATCCGAACGAGGACCAGTGGAATGGCCAGACGGGCCAGCCCAACCAGAGCCAGCCGAACCAGCCGAATCCGGCGGGTCAACCGGGCCAACCGCAGTATGGTGCGTATGACAGCAATCATGGCGGCCAATATCCTCCGCAAGGTGCGCCGGGAGCGCAAGACACTCAGAATCAGCATGCGCAGAACGGCCAGCCACAAGGCGAACCGAACCAGAACCCGTACTACGGCCCGTACGCCTACAATCCGAACTATGGCCCGAACGGCCAGCCGGCATGGGGGCCGGACGGTCGGCGGTATCAGGCGGACGGCCAATCGAATAGCCAAGCGGACGGGCAGCCGAATGGTCCATGGGGCGATCAAAGTCAACCCGGCTGGCAGCAGACCAACTGGTATGTCGGCAATTTCAGTCCATTCCGCCTGATCGAGGAATGGCTGCCGGAAAAAGCCAAGACCAAGATTCGCATCATTTACGGCGTGGTGGGCGTGGCCGCCATCGCCTTGGGCGCTGCGCTGTTGCTGGTGCCGAACAAGACGCTGGCTTTGGCCGCATTGTTGCTCGGCGTGTATTTCGTGATTTCCGGCGTGGTGCGCATCGTCAGCGCTCTCGTGGAGCCGGGTCTGCCGGGCGGCTGGCGTGTGCTGGACGTGTTCGTCGGCATTCTGCTGACCTTTGGCGGCGTGGTGGTTGTGCGCAACTACGGCATGACCGGTCAGACGCTGGCATTACTCATTACTTTGATGGTCGGTTTCGGATGGATTATGGAAGGCGTGCTGTCGCTGGTTGAATCGTGGCGTATCCCGCATTCCGGCTGGGCCATCGCCTATGCCATCATCTCGATTATCGCCGGCTTCGTGGTGCTGATGAGCCCGCTGAGCTCCGCCGTATTCATGATTATCTTCGGCGGATGCGCCATGGTGGTGATGGGGATTACTTCAGTGATTCGCGCGTTCACTTTCGGCAAGCGTCGCAAGTAATCTCACGCTTCATGCAACCAGTCCCCAGACAATCAATCCAAAGCGCCCGTGCAGGCTATGTGCTGCCGGGCGCTTTTTCTCGGCCTTGGCTATTAATGGGCTGCGAGTGGATTTCAGGTAGGCTTCTGGCGGTTGACCTCGGGCTGGTCTAGAGTTGAGAACAAGTCTCAACAAGGTAGAAAGAATCTCATGATCGAACTGAAAACCCCTCGTGAAATCGAGGAAATGAAGCCGGCTGGTCGTTTTGTCGGCGGCATTCTGAAGGAACTGCAGGAGACCACCAAAGTTGGTACCAACCTGCTCGAAATCGACGAGTTCGTCCACAAGAAGATCGTGGACCGCAAGGGCGCCGAATCCTGCTATGTTGACTACGCTCCTGACTTCGGCACCGGCCCGTTCGCCCACTACATCTGCACCTCCGTCAACGACGCCGTGCTGCACGGCGTGCCGTACGACTACAGCCTGAAGGACGGCGACCTCGTCTCCCTCGATCTCGCCATCTCTGTGGACGGCTGGGTGGCCGATTCCGCCGTCAGCTTCGTGGTCGGCAAAGACCCGGACCCCGAAGACCTGCGCATCATCAAGTGCACTGAGGAAGCGCTCGCCGCCGCCATCGACGTGGCCAAGCCCGGCAACCGTCTCGGCGACATCTCCAACACCATCGGCGACGTCGCGCGCGAATACGGCTACCCGATCAACCTCGAGTTCGGCGGTCACGGCGTGGGCCACATCATGCACGGCGACCCGCACGTGCCGAACGACGGCCGCGCCCACCACGGCTACAAGCTGCGCGAAGGCCTGGTCATCGCCATCGAACCGTGGTTCCTCAAGACCACCGACGAGATCTTCCAGGATCCGAAGGACGGCTGGACCCTGCGTGCCTCCGACGGCTCGCGCGGCGCCCACTCCGAGCACACCATCGCCATCACCGAGAACGGCCCGATCGTCTTCACCGATCGCACCAACCTCTGATCGGCGTTTGGCGTATGGTAGGTGCCTGATTGGCCTGTGATGGGCGATCAGCGTCTCATTAGCCGTCCGTCTGTTCGCGGTTTTCCCGCGAATTCGAGACGTAACAAGCCGAAGTGCGTTTGCTTTGATAGCATGAGCGCACTTCGGCTTTCGTGTATCGACCGGCATTCGCCAGCGGTAACACAGAAGACATAGAGTACCGAACACTAGTGTTCGCGAACGCGTGAACGTTAATGTTTGGGGTAAGTGGTTCATGAAGAGGAAGGTGCGCGAATGGCAACGGCACAACTTGATGTCGATTCGAACAAGTTCAACCTGCCCGTGGTTAAGGCTAGTGCAGGGCCGGATGGCATCGTCGTTTCCAAACTGCGCAACGATGGCTGGGTAACGCTTGATCCCGGATTCCTCACCACCGCGCAGTGCGAATCGAAAATCACCTACATCGACGGCAAGCATTCGATTTTGCGCTACTGCGGTTACCCCATCGAGCAACTGTGCGAGAACTCCGATTTTCTGGAGGTGGCGTGGCTGCTGCGCCACGGCGAGCTGCCGAGCAGGGCTGAGTATGAGCAGTTCTGTGCGGACATCAATCACAAGACGATGGTTGGCGAAGACTTCCGTACCTTCATGGGTTCGTTCCCGCGCTCCGCTCACCCGATGAGCGTGCTTGCCTCCGCCATCAATGCGCTGGCCACGTTCTACCCGGACACCACCGATATTTCTGACAACGACCAGCTTGATGAGGCCGCCAAGATCATCATGGCCAAGGCCCGTACGATTGTGTCGTACATCTTCCGCCGTCGTCGCGATGAGCCGATGCTGTACCCCGATTACGCGCGCGGCTATGTGGACGACTTCCTGCGCATGTGCTTCGCTGTGCCGTACGAGCCGTTTGAATCCGACCCGCTGTATGTGCATGCTTTGGGTCGTTTGTTGATTATTCATGCCGACCATGAGCAGAACTGCTCGACCTCGGTGGTGCGTATCGCCGGTTCCGCCCACGCCAACCTGTATTCGGCGGTGGCCGCTGGCGTCAATGCGCTGTCTGGTCCGTTGCATGGTGGTGCGAATGAGGCCGTACTGCGCCAATTGAAGGCGATTCGTGATTCCGGCAAGTCTGTGGCCGAGTTCGTGCGTGATGCCAAGGAGAATGGCCAGAAGATTTCCGGCCTTGGCCACCGTGTATACAAGTCGTATGATCCGCGCGCGGCGATTGCCAGGAAGTATCTGGAAAAGATCATGGAGCGCGAAGATACGCAGAAGCTGCCGTCTGACGAGCGCGCGCTGTTCGCCGTGGCCACCGAGCTTGAAGATATTGCGCTGAATGACGAATATTTCGTATCGCGCAACCTGTATCCGAACGTCGACTTCTACACGGGCTTGATTTATCGGGCGATCGGCTTCGATCCGGCCATGTTCACCACGCTGTTCGCGCTGGGCCGCATTCCCGGTTGGATTGCGCAGTACCGTGAGATGTTGGCCGACCCGAATACCAAGATCGGCCGCCCACGCCAGGTCTACACCGGTCCGGTCGAGCGCGATTTCGTGCCGATGGACGAGCGGTGATTGTTGGTTTGAGAAAGCGCTTCGCTGGAGATTCCAGTGAGGCGCTTTCTATATGTACAGCGCAAACCAGCTATGCTGCGACGGCTGCATAAGAACTAGCAGGGCTAGTTCTGAAATTGAAATAATGTGTGCGGTATCGAGGCGCACCGAGGGAAGGCGTACGAAGGTACGTCGACCGAGGGGCAACGAAGATAACGCTCCATTATTTCAATTTCAGTTCTTGTGCAGCTTGGCGTTGAGCTCAATTCCCACCTTGCGGTAGCGGGCTTCGATGCGGCCGTTCACCGAGTTGCGGATAAACAGAATGTTGTCTTTGCCGGAGAGCTCAGCACCCTTGACCACTTCCAGCGGTTCGCCAGCGGCGGCCTTGGCCTTGTCCCAGATGGTGATCTTAGTGCCGGCGGTGATGTACAGACCGGCTTCGACGGTGCAGTTATCGCCCAGAGAGATGCCGATACCGGCGTTGGCGCCGAGCAGCGAGTGCTCGCCGATGGAATTGCGCAGCTTGCCGCCACCGGACAAGGTGCCCATGATGGAGGCACCGCATCGAACGGCAAGGGTGCCAAGGGGGGGGCCCCCGCCGCCGATGTCGGAACCGTCACCCACGACCACGCCTTGCGAAACACGGCCTTCGACCATGGAGACGCCGAGCGTGCCGGCATTGAAGTTCACGAATCCGGCGTGCATCACGGTGGTGCCGGAAGACAAGTAAGCGCCGAGGCGCACGCGGTCGGCGTCGCCGAGGCGCACGCCGGTGGGCACTACGTAATCGATCATGCGCGGGAACTTATCCACACCGAACACGTTGACAGTGGCGGCAGGAGCTGCGGCAGGCAGTCCGGCCTGGGAGGCGAAAGCGAGAGCGGCTTCGGTGGAGGCGCGTTCGACGTCGGCCTTGCGCAGCGTGAAGTCTTCAACGGCGAAGGGGCCGTAGTTGGTCCACACCACATTGGCGAGCTGGGCGAAGATGCCGTCGAGGTTCAGCGTGTTCGGCTTGGCCATGCGCATGCTCATCAAATGGAGCTTCAGGTAAGCGTCCGCGGCATTACTGATCGGCTCGTCCAACTGGCTGACGACGAATACCGGCACGCGGCGAATGCCACGGGCGTCGGCCTCATCGTGAGCCAAAGTACCGAAATTGTGGTTCGGGCGATCGGACTCGGCCGGTGCCTCACCGAGATTCAGTTCGGGGTACCAGACGTCCAGGGTGGTGCCGGCGGCGTCTACGCTGGCCAGACCCCAGCCCCATGCGGTACGCTCTTCGCTCATAGTTGCTCCTTATTGTTGTACGCGCTAGTGCACGCTTGTGGACGCGCGATGCGATTAATGATTCCCACCTTAGCCTTATGTGCGCCTAGGTGAGGGACGATGCCCGCGAAATGGCTTGAAATCGTATTTCCCGGTAAAAAATTACCGAGTGTGATTGGCGATGGGATGATAGGTTCTCCGGTGAAATTCGCTGGTGAACAACTCGACAAGGAGGTGTGCGATGTGATGTTGCATCATTCGGGAGCATAGGCTGTGGCCATGCGACGCCCGGCATCATAGAGTTTGCGCTTGAGCGAATCGGGCTCAAGAATCACTACGCGGCCATCCCAGGAATACTGCAATGCCCACCAGAACACAGCGCGTTCGGGAGCATCGACGATGACTTCGAACTGTGTGCCGTCCGGTGAATGTTTGATTTGAGGGTCGTCGAACCATTCGAACACGTTGTTGAGCATGGATTCGTCTCGTACGGCCATGCGGATGCGAATCGGGGCATCGGCTACGGGGTATGGACGGTGGCGCATGAAGTTCACTGCGTCAAAATCAGCTGGTGCTGGTTTTTCCAGTGGCACTGTGCCGTTCCTGCCTTTGGCGCTGACGTTGGCGATTCGGTTGACCACGAAAATGCGGAGGTTGTCTTCGCCATGCAGGTGGCAGATGAGGTAATAGCGTCCGTTCTTGTACACCATCTGGTAAGGGTCGGCGGTGTAGGTAATTCGGCCTGCACCCGTACGGCTTTTATGCGGTATCAAGGTGCCATCCGGTCCGTAATCACGGTATTGGAAGGTTACGCCGTGGCCTTCTTCGATGGCTTGATTCAGCTGGTCGATAGTGGATAGGAACTCACCGTTGATATGCGTGTAGGTGGCCACATGGTCCAGGTAGCCTACTGCCTGCCCGGCGGCGCCTGCGAGCTCGCGGATTTTACCGATGAGGTCGTCCATGGTGTCGAGGCTGATGCGAGATAGGGTAAGACTGTCTAGTAGCAGTCGCATTTCGGCAGTGGACAGGAATGCATCAAGATACCAGCCGGGTTGTGGATTCTTGCATTCGATGCCGGCAAGGTCGCTTTCGGTGAGATGCCCGATATGTCTGCCGAGAAATTCCGTGGAGGTCAGCTTTTTGAGCTGGTTTCGTATGGTCTTCTCGGTCGGCAGCTCGCTTGGATCTTCCAGCTGGTGTTTACGGGCAAGCTCATCGAGTATTTGCCGCACGGTCAGGCCATGCCCAAAGTAACTGTGACGCCACAGCACCTCGAAGATTTCGAGGGTGGTGTTCCCTGCATAGGATTTGCGTTGCGCCGGCTTGTCTGCATCCATACATTAAGGCTACCGCGCGCTTCGTCTAGGATGGAAACGTTGGGTTGAAATACATTCGCTGGAAAGGAGGCTCGCCCATGAGCAAAGGGTATGGTGTGTTTGGCCATGTTCCCGATAATGCGGATGACGATGGCCTCCTGCCTTATGAGGATGATGATTCCGGCGTTTCCTGGGGCCATGCGTTGCGTCGTCGCAATCCTTGGAAAAGAGGAGACGACGAAGATGCCGATTACGACGACGGTCGGTATGACATAGATGACACTGATGACACTAATGGGGGCAGGGGCATCTATGCCGGTAAAAGCGGCGGAGTAGGCGGCATTTCTGGTGAGACGGGTGGAATACTTGGTAGCTCAGGCGCGGCCGGCAGCAGAGACGTAACGTTTGGTGGAACGGACAGTTTGTCCGCCGCCGATGCGGTGATGCCCTATCGTTTCAGGCAAGGACGTTCCGTATGGTTCGACGATGAGGACGAAGGCCATTTCGCCGGGTCTGCGAAGCGTGCCGAAGCCCATGCCGTCCCTATCCTTGCGTTACGCAACGATGTGGAATCGTCATCGTCGAATGCCGTGCTCGCTCGTGCCCGTAGCATTGCGCGCAAAGCGGCCACCATGGTTATCAATCCGGTATACAGCGAAAATCATCGAACCGGGTATGCCGAGCTTGACGGTATTCTACGTGGCACCACCAGCCCATCGAGTAGGTATCGTACCAGCGTGCAATTCGACCTCGATACGGGAGAAGCCGTCGGTGGCAAGTGCTCATGCCCGGCTTACGGCCGTGGCTATGGCATGTGCAAGCACATGATTGCGCTCGCCTTCATATTCTGCGATGATCCGCAGCGTTTTGAAGGCTACCGTGCCGGGGCCGCACGACCGTCTCGGACGCTGATTGACTATATGGAGCACGCCGATAGGCAAGACGCTCAAGCCAAAATTCGTCGTCGCAATGCGGTTATGCGTCGGTTTGATGCCACGCAAGGGAAAAACGGTGCAAATGCTCGGCGTACAAAAAGCGGATACGGCTCTCGTGCCGGCACCCGAGGCGGCGGGTATCAGGGTGACAGCGAGACTGTGGGCTTGGGGCAGGTGCAGCTTGTCCCGATATTGAGTTTCATCGACGGCGTGTGGAGCGTGGAGTTCAAGATCGGCTCGGCTTCCAATGGGTCCAGCTATGTGCTGAAATCGATTCCGCAATTTGTGCTTGCCATGGCGAACGGCGACTATGCGGATTATGGGCAGAAGCTTGCCTTTATTCATACGCCGGATATGCTCGATGATGATTCGCGCCCCCTGCTGGACGTCCTTGATGATGCGATGGCCGTGCGTCGTGCGGCCGAGCAGCAGGACAGGTATTACGGGCATATCGCCATCGACCGTCATCTGACGCTTTCAGCACCGGAAGTGGCCCGGTTGCTGTCCGTACGTGAGGGCAGAGGCGTACAGCTCGTGCTGAACACATGGTTCTCCGGGCAGCCTGCATCGGTGCCAGTTGATGGTGGCGAGCCAGATTTTCTCATGCGCATTGCGCGGCGTGATTTCAATACGTATGGTCCGGATGCCGGATACCTGCTTACCGGAGTGCCAGCGGTGGAAACCGTGATTGACGGCGGCAAGAATGTATGGCTGTTGCTCGCCTCCACTAATCCGGCCGGTGCGGTATCCGCCATGGTGGCGGGCTCTCAGCGTAAAAGCGCAGCAGGATGCCGATTCGTCCGTTGCCCGAAACGATTGATTCCGTTGCGAGGACTATTGGGAGACCTGTTTGAACCCGATGGCGAGGGACAGGTCATTGCCGGCGATGACATCGCCCTATTCGCACGCACGCTATTGCCTCAGCTGGTTGGTGCCGGACTGTTGGAGGCCAGTGAGATTCCTCGCGAGCTGGCTGAATTAAGTCCTACGGAATGCAGCCTCCAGTTTTATCTGGATCGTGATGAGCATGGTGTGCAATGCGAGGTCAAGGCACGCTACGGCGATGCCATTGTCCCGTTGCTACCCGATGGCCCGACGGTGCATGCTGAGGGCGAGCGTTCCATCCCCTTGTCTCGGGGCGTGATTGGGCGTGATTTCGACGCTGAGCATCTTGCGATTGATGTAGTGCGTGAATTCTTTACCATGCCTGACCAGCGCAAGCGCGTTGCGGCCGCCACTCATCAGACGGTGAATGGGTTCCGAACGCCGGCCGCGCGAAAGGCCACCAAAAAATTCGTGTCTGATGCGGCCACTATCGATCGCGATGACACCACGCAGATCGTTCGTCTCTTTGACGAGGGATTGCCGGCACTAAAGGAAGTGGGGGAGGTCTTCACCACACCGGCTTTTGACCGGCTGATCGCGCCCAAGCCACCAAGCGTCAAAGTCGGATTGTCCATCAAAGGCAACTTGGTGGAGATATCACCCCTCGCTGATGAAGTGCCGCCGGACGAAGTGGGTGCCTTGCTATCTTCGTACCGTCGGCGTCAACGATTCCATCAGTTGAAGGACGGCACGCTTGTCAAACTCAGCGGCGCGAATCTCAGCACGTTGGACCGATTGGCCAGCGACCTCGATCTGAGCGAGCAGCAGCTCAACTCCGGACTGATCGAGTTGCCGGGCGGTCGAGCATTCCTACTGGATGGTGAGCTGCCGGATGACGGCTCCGATGTAGTCAAGGACGCTTCGTTCACCGAATACATCGACGATCTCAAGATCATCGACCCTAAGTCGTATGAAGTGCCGGATAGTCTCAAGCATATTCTGCGCCCTTATCAGGTCGAAGGCTTTCAATGGCTGAACACGTTGTGCGACAAGGGTTTTGGCGGCATTCTGGCCGATGAGATGGGCTTGGGTAAATCCGTGCAGCTTATCGCGTTGCTCCTGTCTCGATATCAGCGGAATACCGGCGAGATGGGCGACGGCAGCCTTGGCCCATCGCTGATCGTGTGCCCGGCGTCCTTGGTGTACAACTGGGGTGCCGAATTCACCAAGTTCGCCCCGAGCTTCAATGCCGTGGTGGTGGCCGGTACCAAAGCCGAGCGCCGTACCGCCATCGGCCGTGCGTTCCGGGCGGATGAACCCACCGTGCTCATCACCTCATACGACCTGCTGCGCCGAGATGTCGATGATTACACCGCCAATGAGCAACGTTTCAATGTCATGGCATTGGATGAAGCCCAGTACATCAAGAATCACACCACGAAAATAGCCAAAGCGGTCAAGGCCGTGGCCGCCGACCATCGTTTCGCCTTGACTGGCACGCCGATCGAAAACCGACTCTCCGAACTATGGAGCATTTTCGACTTCCTGATGCCGGGGCTGCTCGGCTCATATAAGCGATTCCATGAGCGTTATGAGTTGCCCATCTCCAATGCCCGGGCCGCGGATGGCAGCACGGCTGAAGGTCGGGCCGCCGCACAAGTCAATCCTGAGGCCGCTCGGGTATCTCGCCAATTGCAGTCGTTGGTGGGCGTGTTCATCAAGCGCAGGCTGAAGTCCCAGGTGTTGACCGATTTGCCGGACAAGCTAGAGACCACGCTGACCGTGCGGCTTGCCGGCGAACAGCGCAAACTGTATGCGGCTCACGAGCAGCGGCTCAGAATGCAGCTCGAACACAGCGAAGAAGCCGATTTCAACACGTCGAAGATTCGCATCCTCGCCGAGTTGACCAAGTTGCGCCAGATCTGCTGCGATCCGAGGCTGCTGTACGCCGATGCCAAGGATCAATCGGCCAAGCTTGCCGCCATCACCGAACTGGTGGAAACCTGTGTGAACGAAGGCAAGAAGGCGCTGATCTTCTCCCAGTTCACCAGCTTCCTTGATCTGATCGCCGAACGTTTCGACGCGCAAGGCCTGCGCTACTACACCATCACCGGCTCCACGCCCAAGAAGAAGCGTCTCGAACTCGTCGACCAGTTCAATGCGGACGATACGCCTGCCTTCCTGATTTCCCTGAAGGCCGGCAACACCGGACTGAACCTGACCGGTGCCAGCGTGGTCATCCACGCCGACCCATGGTGGAACGCCGCCGCACAGGATCAGGCCACCGACCGAGCACATCGTATCGGCCAGACCGAAGACGTCAACGTGTATCAGGTGGTGGCCAAGGACACCATCGAAGAACGTATCTTGGAGCTTCAGCATACTAAGAGCGAGCTCGCCCGCCAGTTCACCGACGCTTCCTTGCTTGCCGACGAAGCCGGCACCGGCGCCAGCGCCCTCACCGAAGCCCCCGCCTCCATCGCCACCCTCACCAAGGACGATCTCCTCAATCTGCTGGGGTGACAGAGCTTCTTTGTGCACTCCCCATCCCGATTAAGAACATGTGTATTCATGGGTTTGCGGATGTGTAGGTGAATGGTGAAAGTGTTTTTCGATATTTTTATATCGATATTCGATATATTATGATGGTGGCATACGGTGCAGTGCAGGTTCATCCATTGATATTGATATTGGATTAAGGAGCATAGCCATGAACGCTGGTATCGCATTCATTTCTCGTAAATCTCGCAAAACAGACGTCGCTTGGCGCTATGCCATTGCCGTGGTGCTTGTCGTGTGTTGTATTGGGCTCGCATATGTGGAGATTGTTGTGGCGCCGTGGTTTATCAATGAGGTGGTGTCTATGTTTCCGGAGACCACGTTGCTTAAAGAACCGTCCATGTTCTGGGAATGGGCGATTCTGCTCGCCGTTCAGGCGACTTTGCTGTGCACGGCGGCCAAATTGGTGGTACCGGAGCGTCTGTTGGCTCAAGCAGCTGGACTGCTGGATATGATTCGTATCGTCGCGCTTATCGTCGTGTTTTCGGTAACCACTACCGGTAACATCACAATCTGCCTCATGAATTTCGGAACTCCGGGCTTTGTATATGGCGTGGCCCTATGCAGCCTCGCTGCGATCATCGCCATCATCGTGCTGCTGAAACGGCGGCGCTACAGCACCTGCTCCATGCCGATGTAATATGGAGTGAGTCCCATGCGTTCGTAGAAGGCTTGGGCTTTGGGGTTGCAGGCCCAGACGTTGAGCGTTACGTTGTGGCAGCCGGATTGACGGGCGAAGTCGAGCACGTAGCGATACAAGGTGGAGCCTACATGGTGGCCGCGGGACCGCTCGTCAACGCATAGATCATCGATGTACAGGGTTTTGATATCGGTCAGGATATTGCTGTTGAGGTGCTGCTGGAACACGCAGAATGCGTAGCCAAGCACTTGGTCGGTGGCGGGGGAGTCGGCGTTATGTTCGGCGTCATTGCCGTCATTGGCAGATGGCGCAACCGCCACGAACACAGGGGTCTGATCGTTGGCCAGAATCGCCTTCAATTCCTCGTCCGTGTATTTCTTGACACCGCCTTTGAACAGATCCGGTCGGCCGGCATGATGCACTTCGAGCACCTGCCGCAGCAGTTCGTCGATCTGGGGAATATCGGCCGCCGTGGCCCTACGAATCGTCATGTCATCCATTGAACTCAGTCTAATCGGGCAGTCTCGACCGGCAGATGATTGTTGCCCGCGATAAGAGACACGGACGGGCAAGATGGGTGATCGTTCGTTCAGGCTCTCATTCTCGCCGCAACGTCACGGTAGTCTGGAGTGCGTGAATCGCAAGAAACAGCCAGTGGAGAAGTATGAGCGGGGCACCCGTTCGTACACGATGTCGCATATTCGTGGCAAAGACACCAAAATCGAGGTGCTGGTACGCAGCTATCTGTTTCGCAAGGGTTTGCGATTCCGCAAGAACGACAAGCGTTACCCCGGCCACCCGGATGTAGTACTGCCGAAATACCACACCATCGTGTTCATCAACGGCTGTTTCTGGCACATGCATGAAGGCTGTTCCAAACATTCGATGCCGAAATCGAACGTGGAATTCTGGCAGGCGAAACTACTGCGCAATCACAATCGAGACATCGCGCAGCGAGCCGAACTGGAGGCCGCTGGCTGGCGTGTAATTACCGTATGGGAGTGCGAATTAACGAAAGCCGTGCGCGACGAACGCCTCGTACGGCTGTATGAGCAGATTGTTGAAGGAGATGCAGATTCAGCGGAATAATTTCAGCTCCCCTCTGGAGGGGAGCTGAAATCAGGATTCAAACGGGAACTTCAGGCCCCAACGGTCACGAATCGCATCCATCAGCTCCATGATGCGGATGGTGTCGGCGTGCGGCATCGCCTCGCATTCGATCTTGCCATCCAGCAGCGCGTTGGCCGCATCGGCCACCTCATACTCATAACCGGTCAACTGCGACGGCACCGCAACACTGCGCACGGGCTTGTGATCGTTGTTGTAGATATCGATGGACTCGGGATTGTTGATATTGGTGACCACCAAATACCCTTCGGTGCCCCACACATAGCCGCCGCGATCGGAGGAAACCAGCATCGAACTGGTGGACACGGCCATCGTGCCATCATCGTAATACAACGTGGTGGAATTCTGTGCATCCACACCGGTTTCGGCGGCCATCATCGACGTATCGAAATGATCCAGCGTGCGGCCATGGTCGGCACCGATCGCCATATCCAGGAAGTTCAGCGGATACACGCCCACATCGAGCAGCGCGCCACCGGCACAGGCCGGATCGGTCATACGTGCCTTGCCGGACACCGGATAGCACAGGTTGGCGCTCGCCGCTTTCACCTCGCCGATCTCGCCGGACTCGATAACTTCGTTGATGAGCTTGCGGCTGGGCATGTAGCGCGTCCAGATGGCCTCCGTGCACAGCATGCCGGTTTCCTCGGCCACGGCCAGCGCCTCACGTGCCTGCCCGGCGTTCGCGGTGAACGACTTCTCCACCAGCACGTTCTTGCCGGCTTTCATACACAGGATCGCCTGTTCGGCGTGCAGACTGTGCGGGGTGGCGATATACACCAGATCCACATCCGGGTCCGCCGTCAACTCCTCATACGATCCATAAGCCTTGTCAAAATGCCATTGGTCGGCAAAAGCCTGCGCGCGCGTAATATCACGGGCCGCTACCGCATACGGGTGAATCCATGAGGAATACAGTGAACCTTCAGCCATCTGGGTCAGGGTGTCGGCCATGGTGTGAGCTATGCGGCCCGCACCCAGAATCGCGACGTTGATCTTTTCGCCGCTGGCCTCGAACTCGGCGCGTTTGCCATTGAATCGACTCATTATTTCTCCTTGAATACGGGTTGGTGCACTCAATCGACCTACAGTGATTATAGAAGAAGAAACCTTGTCCCGTGAGGCGGATAGAACCGAAATATGGAAAACGAAGCAGCGCAGCAGCCCCAATCTCCGGCCGCGTCTCCAGTCATGTCCCGCCGAGCGCGTGAGGCCAATCCCTTCCGTGCCATGGTATTCGGCGAACAAGCAGACAAGATGATCGCCCAAGGTATCAGCGTCATCAAATTAAGCCTTGGCGAGCCCGATTTCGGCGCGCCGCCCGCCGTACGCGACGCCATGCGCGAACAGTACGACGGCCGGGCCCTGCCGTACACCGCCGCCATGGGCCTACCTGAACTGCGCCAAGCCATCGCCGACTTCTACCGCGAGCGTCATGACCTTGACATCGACCCCAAGCGTATCTGCGTGACCGCCGGCGGTTCGGCCGCCCTGCTGTTGGCCACCGCGCTGACCGTGGACCCCGGTGACGATGTGATTGTGGCCGACCCCTCCTACCCGTGCAACCGCGAACTTGTGCGCTCCTTTGAGGGGCGGGTCATCGACGTTCCGACCTCGGCCGCCACCCGCTTCCACCTGACCGCCGACCTGTGCAGCCAGTACTGGACGAGCAAGACCAAGGCCGTAATGATCACGTCGCCGTCCAACCCCACCGGCACCACCATCGACTTCAACGTATTGGACGAGGTGTGCAAGTTGGCCGCCAGCCGCGGCGCATGGCGCATCGTGGACGAAACCTACCTCGACTTGGCTGACCGGGAGCCGGACGGTACCGAAGTCAAATCCGTGCTGGCCTGCGACCCCGATGCCATCGTATGCAACAGCTTCTCCAAGTTCTTCGGCATGACCGGCTGGCGCCTCGGCTGGGCGATTCTGCCGGACGAGCCCACTGTGCTGGAAGCGGTTGACGATCTGGCCACCAACTACTACCTGTGCGCCCACACGCCCACGCAACATGCGGCGCTCGCCTGCTTCACGCCGGAAAGCTTGGCGGAATGCGAAGCTCGTCGTCAGGAATTGCTGGCCCGTCGCCGCATTGTGATTGACGGGCTCAAGCGCATCGGTTTGCCGGTTGAGGTGGAGCCGAATGGCGCGTTCTACGCCTACTTCGACATCTCCCGCACTGGTCTGGATGCCTGGACGTTCTGCGAACGCGCGCTGGATGAAGCCCATGTGGCTCTGACTCCTGGCCGCGACTTCGGCGCGGCCACGGCGGATACGCATGTGCGCCTGAGCTATGCCGCCTCACGTGAGGCCCTGACCGAGGGGCTGGAACGTCTCGGAACGTTCGTCGAATCGCTGTGAACGGCGCGGCAGCCGGTGTGATTGTTGTACAGTAGTCGAGTTTGTGTGATGTTCGGCTGGCCTCACGGTGTTGGTTGCCGGCCGAACGACTCGCCATGGTGGCGCACGGCTGGCTGATTGCGATGGTCGGCCCGTTGTTCGGCCATCACGGGTTAGGTAAGGTCAGGAATAGGAATCATGGTCAATCTGCGTTCGCATACCACGCGACTTGGTGTGCTTGATATCGGTTCGAACACTATCCACATGCTTATCGTCGACGCCGCCCCCGGCGCTCGCCCTGACCCCGAGGCCAGCACCAAATCCACAGTGCGCCTGATGAAGTATTTAAAGGACGACGGCTCAATCAAGAAGTCCGGCATCGAGGCGATTCTGGAAGCCGTGTCCCAGTGCATGCGGCTGGCCGAGGAATACGAAATCACCCAGCTGCTGGTTATGGCCACCTCCGCCCTGCGCGAGGCGCCGAACGGCAACAAAGTGATTCACAAGATCGAGGAACTGATTGGTCAGGGCGTCACTGTGCTGTCTGGCACGGATGAGGCTCGCCTGACCTTCCTGGCCGCCGTTGGTATGGTTGGGATGCCGGCCGACTGCTGGTGCTGGACATCGGCGGCGGTTCGCTCGAAGTGGCGATGGGCTCCGACGAAGAGCCGACCGTAGCGCTTTCCGCCCCGGCTGGCGCGGGCCGCGTCACCACTGAATTTCTGCCTTCCGGCATGGCCACGCCCGACGAGTTGGAAGACGTGCGTAAGAACGTGCGCAAGATTCTGGAGCCGATGGTCAAGGTTTTCCCGCAATCCAAGCACCCGAATCATGCAGTTGGCACCTCCAAGACCTTCCGCTCGCTGGCTCGCCTGTGCGGTGCGGTGATGCGTGCGCCGGGCCGTGAGGATTCGTGGATTATGACCCGCGAACAACTAGAGGATTGGATTCCGCGTCTGGCGGCGATCGCGCCTGAGCAGCGCGTGGCTTTGCCTGGCATCACTCCTGAACGCACGATGCAGATTGTGGGCGGCGGCGTGGTGGCCGACGAGATCATGAAGGCCCTGAATATTCAGGAAGTCGAAATCTGCCCGTGGGCCCTGCGCGAAGGCGCAATCCTGCGCTGGCTCGACCAGTTCGGTCGCACTCGCCTCGGTTTCTAGTTCGTACGGGCTTCCTGCTAGCGGGACAAGCCGGTAAGAGGAATCTTGCCTCCGTTGGCGGGGGCTGGGCAGATTCTAGTGGTGGTTGCAACACCTGAGGTTTGAGCGGCCTTCCATGGTCA
>OGRP01000916.1_pt1 | contig 23861 bp, 27 predicted proteins | sample 1553531 | NCBI WGS metagenome assembly OGRP01 (sample SAMEA2580045, study PRJEB22360) | human gut metagenome | biome: human gut; feature: human-associated habitat; material: faeces | place: Denmark | collected 2008/2010 | reverse complement strand
TTGAGGTATACATTTGTTTTTCATCAGATTCATTTTCCAGGAAAATGGTACATTCGTTTGTTGCTTCATTCTTTTCATATCTTGATAAAACGGCATTGAATATACCAACGATGCAAGGCAACTCTATTTCTTGTGCAAAAAGTTTAACTGTGGATCTACCATCAAACTCAAAATAAATAGGTTTCCCTAATGTATCTTCAACGATGCCATCTTTTTGAACTTCCCACTTGCTTGTTATAGAATTAATGCTTGTATTACGTCTGATAGGTGCTTTATTGATTAAATTCTGATATATTTCCTCAATATCACATACATCATTAAACTCCAGCTCATTTCCGTGAGGATCAAAAACAACTCCAAGTGTATCTTCAAGTTCCTTGACCTTTTTCCAAAATTCCAATGCTTCATCATCATACCTACTTGCATTTTTTGTATCAAGTCGAGCATGAATTACAGAGTCGAAAATATAGCCTTTACCCTCAATAAATGCGTTATATACCTCAATAGACTCTATTATCTCCTGTACAGAGGTTGCTTTGTCAAGTGAAATATTCATTGTCATAGAAAAAAAGTGTATATCAGGATTGAGGTAGTATATTATTGACAAACATTTGCTATCATCTGACTTAAACGCCATTGTATCAAGACTGTTGTTAGGAATCCTTTTTATTGACAACTCAATCTTGGTATTCTCATTTCCTATTTTAATAGTGAATGCTGGCGGAAATGGAAAAGGATAGATATATGTGGAATCAATTACAAGTTCATACGGTTTAAAAGGGTTGTATGACAGTTGTTCTATTGGAATGTCTGTCCCGTTAATATTCACATACTTATCATTTTTTAATTTCACCGGCACCGGTTTCTGAGAGTTATATGATAAATTCATAATATCATCAAAAGAGAAATCATCGCCTAATATCTCCTTTTGTTGATCCGTAGGTTCAAGAGCCATTCCGCTGATAGTGTATTTCAAATCCTTTTTTCCATCATGAGAAATAGTCAGATTATTATTACTATCCACAACATAAATGAATCCATCAGGAAGTTTTGAACTTAACTGATCAATTAATGCTTGAGGTATTTTTAATTCTGTTTGAGGTGTTTTCCCAAAAACCTTATTAAAATCAACAAACATTAGAAATCCTCCTTTGACTTATCCCATATTATAATTTTTGAAATGAGTTCGTTCCTTGTGTTAACATCAATCCTCAATCCATCAATAACAGAAACAAGTTTAACAAAATCGTCAGTTGTTTTTATAATGATATATTTAAGATCAGTATAATCATATTTCAAGGCGATGTCCTCAACCTTAGTGAGCGAATTACTAATATCATTCATAATACCAGCATTCATAATATTCGGATCATAGTATATCTGTTGAAATTCTGTACCTGAAAGATCAGGGACATATCGCCATTCGCATTCGTCGGTAAAGCACTTCTTCTCAATCTTCTTCGATCTTCGATTTCTTATTTTCCCTTCATATGGCTTGTAGTACATAAGCTCATGAAGCATGAAGCTCTTCATCATATCTCCTAAAGCGTTTGTCACAGAAGAGTCATTATCTAATATCTGATTAAAAACAACAGAAAAATCTTGTCTTAGTTTTGATTCTGGATTGATATATTGAATAGGCTGAATACCATTCTTCATACCCCACTCTTTTGGAAACGCTAAACCATAGTAACCGTACCAGTCTAAGTGACAGTTTATTCTATGAAGATTAATATCACAAAAACACTTCATCGGAATATAAATCTTTTTTAACTTGTCAATATTAAGATATTCAATATCTTCATCACAATATCTCGGATAAAGGCAGGCGTTTTCAATATAGGGTATCAAAAATTCAAGTTCCGATGTAAACGTGAATAATGTATCAGCCTGAATTCTGGAAGGGGTATGACTGCTTGCTTCTACCTCGTTGGCAGTCGCAGAGCCCATTTCGATTATCTTCATATCATCTGACATCGTTTTACCTCATTTCATACATTTACTAATCTTGATACTCTTTGAGTTACTACATCATCAATATACCTCATCCAAGCCGGAGCTTCAAGATTATCACGTTCTGTTTCGCACTGGAGTATCAAATCTCTCAGATGTTCAGGACGAGCCTGCTTACCCTCGAACATTGAAACAAAATGCCTACGGAACTGCTCCAATGAAAGCGGAACAATATCAAGGCGCTGCTTAACATCACCTTTGGCATACCAAATACCGTGACGGAATGTTTCAGCGGTGTTGGTGTCAATTTTGATAGCAAGGAAAAGACCATAAACGGGCTTATCATAATTCAATATTGCATCGGATACATGACGGCGGACTGGCTCGCCCTCCATTGCTTCCTGCCTTGAAGATGTGGACATTGTTACTTCAGTCAAGATCATAAAATCCTCAAATTCACAGTATAGATCGCCTTTTCCTCCGCCTGCCGCGGTTACTGGCAAAAAGTCGGAGTCAAGTCTGAATCCACGAACCTCATACGGCTTGTTTATCATATGATCTATCGCAAGTGCAGCTCTCCAAAGTGTCCACTCAAAATATGCAGGAGTTTCGTCTTTCGGTATTTCAATAGCGTTATCTTCATCGTAGACGAGCTTTCCGCCACCTTTTATCAATAGTGACATATAATCGGCTATTTCTTTCCACTGGTTACACTGATCGTTAGCGTACTGTATTTCATTTGTTTTGGCAAGTGTATCTTCCAAACGCTGTCTTGCAATATTGATCTCGGCAGAAGTGTCAAGCGAAAGATCAGAAATATCGTATACAATATGCCGTTTCTTCATCTGCTTTTTGAGATCTTCAAGTAGAGTTTTAGCTACATCGATGTTATCCGTCGGCAGTGGAGCACCAGAACAAAGCTTTTTATATGCTTCCATAAGCGGTTCTGATGTTGCTGTACTTTTAGCGAGTTTCTCTGCAAGCAGGTGTTTCGCAGGTATAATCATAATACCTCTGCCCTTACGCTGAAACATTCCCGATATACGCAGATAACGCATATTCATGTCACTATAATCAAGGAAGTTGTCAGCTTTTTTATCGTAATGCTTTCCACGCTCCTTGATCTCATTTTTATCAAAAGTACGCTTTGCCGAAGCCTTTGCTCTGCGCTGTCTGAGATCAAGAATATGGTCAACAACCTCTGAGAGATTATAACTCGGATTGGTTGTATGTCCCCAAAGGGCAAACTCAATACGACTCATTTCCGTTGAGCCTGTCCGCTTCTCTAACTCCAACATGATAGCAAGCATCCAGCGAAGCGGAGAGAAGTAGGTTGTCTTATCAGGCATTTCAAACTGCTCAACGCTCATAGCTCTGAGAAAACACTCCTGGACCGCAGGAAAAGTATCTGCTTTAAGGAATGTTCTGCCGAACGGAGTTATATCGTCCATAGCACCGAGATCGTTCTGATTGCCGTCCTTCTTGCTTACCTGCGGATAAATGTATCCGTTTTTAGCAAACATTAAACGCCATTTACGAGCATGACTGCCTGATTCATCTTTACCGCTTTCATTCTGGATAATGCCTTCCTTGTTCAGCAGGTTCATAAAACCGATCTCATTATCCCTGCCGTGCAGCTTTCCGACAAATGCGGACTTGGCGTATACTGCAAGACCTTCCTGTATTCTGTTAGGATTTCTCAAGCCAGTGTTACCTACAAGCCATATTTTAATGTTTTCTTCCATAGTGATTTCTCCTATCAATACCCGATAAACAGGTACTCCTGAACAGAATTTCTATGTGTTTTAGCGTCAGCCTGGTTGCCGAACGCATATTTATAGTCTACGGGAACCACTTCAACGTGTTCCTTGTATTTTTTCATCAACGCTACCATATCCTCTTGTGTAGGCAAGCTGTTGGAGGAATATGAAACAATAAGGATACTGCCGGAGAATTTGCTAAACAGCTTATCGAAGGCTTCATACGCTCCGTTCTTCGTTGAAAAAGGTGTAGGATATGATTTGAATTTCTTAGTCTTTGTGTGTTCCTGGATTTCTACACCTTTCCAATCACGGGCAAGTCCCTCGATAAAATGGTATCTCCGCACATATTCATTGTCCGATAACGGCGAATAGTATGGAGGATCTATATATACAAGATCGGGCTTTTCAACATCTAAAGCCATTGCATCGCCATTTACAGACTTATTCGCCTTATGATTATCAAAGACAGCATTATTAACCGCTTCTACTGCTTCAAGAAACTGTTGCGACAGCGTTTTCTGCAAGTCTTTTCGACCGTCATCATACCTATGCCCCGTGTATGTAAAAATACCACGAGGTCTTTTCTTTGTGCAGGCACGAATAAGAGCTGTCATCGCAATAGCTTTCTTATACTGATCATCTATGGCGGCTATGTTTGTACGAAGTATATCAATCAGCTCGTTTTCCTCATCTGTATAATACAAATCCTTAAACGTGTCAGATACAAAATGATCTACTTCTCCTTGCTTTATCAATAGCTTCTCCGCTTCTGCAATGGGAAGTGTTACGGTATTATTCTCTACCATAGCTTTTGTGAATGTTGCAGACATAGCCATATAATCATTGCTGATTACGGTTTTACCATGAGATTTGAACATATAGCCTACAATACCTGAACCCGAAAACAGATCGACTACGCTATCAAATTCAAAGCGTGAAGCGACATTCCATATTTCACCGAGCAGTTTCCTCTTGGAACCCATAAAGCGAGTCGGCGGATATAACGACACCTGATCGGAGAGAGGTTCACTCTTAACCATCTTTTTCTTTTCAGGCGGTATAGTGACGATAACATCTTCGCCTTTTCGGGTATCGCCATGACAGGAGATGTGCCGTTTTGTTTGAATGACCTCTATCTTGTACTGCTCATAAAGCTGGTGAACAAGGGGATGATTGGAATTAGTGAGGATAACGTAGCATCCACGCTCATGAAGCGTACCGATCATTTTTGCAAGCTCAACATGATCGTCCTCATAAAACTGTTCTTTGGTATATCTCTTGAAATCCGAGTTTTCAGATATGGGGAGATAAGGCGGATCCAAAAATACAAAATCGCCAGGCTGAGCATAGTGTTCAAGAACAAGTATATAATCACCGCAGAGAATATCCGCCTTACGAAGTGCTTCGGAAGCAAGTCGCAGAGCATCAATATCACATATCTTCGGATTCTTATACTTGCCGAACGGAGTATTGAATTGTCCACTCCTGTTTACACGGTACAAGCCGTTGAAACAAGTTTTGTTCAGATAGATCGTTCTTGCAGCAGCTTCGGCTTTCGGAAGTGTCTGCCAGTCAAGAGAACGAACCTCATAAAACATCTCGCTTGTATTCTCATATTTCTGCAAGCACTCAATAACATCATCAACATGATGTGCGACCTGGAGATACATATTTATCAACTCAGGGTTGCTGTCAGCTATGATAGCATTCTCAGGCTTCAAAGAAAAGAATAAAGCTCCACCGCCGAAAAAAGGCTCAATATATCTGCCATACGTTTTCGGGACTCTCGGCATAAGCTCACCGAGCATCTGCGTTTTACCGCCAGCCCATTTCAGAATAGGCTTTGCTACAGGAGCCTTTGTTGTTTTAACGCTCATTACTCTGCATCCTTTCGATCAGCCGTTTCAGGCACCATTTCCATAATATCTCCAATATCGCATTGCAGAGCATTGCATATCTTTACAAGCACATCCGTTGTAACATTCTCATTCTTGCCGAGCTTCGCCATAGAAGCATGACTGATTCCTGCTGCGATGCAAAGATCTTTTTTCTTCATGTCTTTGTCTATCAGCATTTTCCACAGCTTTTTATAACTTATCGCCATTAGGGTAACACTCCATCATTGAACTTTCTGTCTCCAATTGCAGAACTTAAATCTGCAATCGCTGAATTACATATATAGTATAGCATATCTTGTGTTGTTTTTCAAGAGCAATTTTGAAATAAGCGCAAAAAATATAAAAGAGAGTATAATCGGTTAAGAATCACACTCTCTAAGCTATAATGTTGATATTAGGCTGTTTCGGACTTTTATCCATTTAGGAAAGCTACTACGTTTATTGAGTATCTGATTTTTTTCATCGTAAGTCATGGATTCATAGGTATCATAATACAGTTCTTCCAATTTACCCTGTTCATCGGCAGTAGTATAGTAACCCTGCGGTATTTCATTGATTTTATCGGGAACTGGCTTGTTTTGCGAAAGATAGCGCCTTTTCATAAGGCATAAATCAAATACATCCCAAACATCGTCACCGTTCAAATCATAATCATTTCCATGTGCATTTGTTGTACGGGTAAGAAGAAAATCCTGTAAATTTGCGAGCTGACGATGCTCTGGAATGTTATCATCATACATTTGATTTTCCCAGAAACTTACAGCATCATATATCCAACCATCTGCATTTGTTCCTGTTCCAATACCAAAACCATGTGGTAATCCCTCGTAAGCGTGAAATTCAGTAGCAATACTATAACTTTCAAGCATTTCAAGACGATTCTGCATTGTTTTGTAATTGGCAATACCGTCGCTTGTGCCAACACAAGCGTATGTCGGAGCATCACTTGAAGATACACTGTTATATCCTGTGTACTGCATAATTACTGCACCCGCCTGCTTAATATCTTTTCTTTGTGTTAAGGCAGTAAGATTATCGGCATTACCGAGAGTTGCAGCCATTCTTGCACCGGCAGAGCCACCCCAAAGTGAATAATAGTCTGTATCAACTTCCAGTTCTTCGGCATGGTCATAAATAAATTCAATTGCTTTTGCAAGGTCATTATACGGATCATCAGGACGATAGATCAATGCAAATGCGTTATACCCCATTTTTGAAACTTCCAACGCATGAGGGAAACTATCGTGCATTGCACCAACATAAGCAAATCCGCCTCCTGCATTCATGATACTGAACTTTGCACCTGCTTCACCTTTAAAAAAGAATAATCCCGTATCTCTTTTGGATTCATCTGCCTGCATTTCTTCTTCGCTGTAAATGGAATAAAAAATCTGCTGTCCATTTTCTGCACGTTCCGCAAGTACATTTATAATCTCTACTGTTTTGTCGGATTGAATATTATTATACCATGTATATACACGGCTTGTGCTGATTTCAGCAAGTGTCATATCGTCTGTCACGGTGCGGTCAACAGGAAACAAAAGCCGTCCGAAATCTTCAAATGCAGGGTTGGAAATTACCTCGCCGACAGTTGTGTTAATATTTGCAAATTGATTTGATGTATTTGAAATATTAACGGATGATTTTTGTGAAGATTCAGGAGTCACTCCGCATGAAGTTAAAATCATTAAAAATCCTGACATAAATATTGAAATAATTTTTTTCATGGTCATTTTACCGATTTGCCCATTTCATAGGCTTGTGTCATAAAAGGAGTATTTTTTATTTCGCCTTTTTCATAAACGCCTACGCCACAAATCACACCCATTTCCTTTGCACCCTTCACGCAGTCAGTATAACCTCTGAAACAGGCAATCGTTGTATCAGCAGAAGAAATTTCCTCATCTGCCATAGTGGCAATGTAGTAAAATTCCTTATCATGAACTTCAAGCCATCTTGCAACTGTACGGTCAATCAGGGCTTTAAGCTGAGCGTCAATGGAATAAAAGTAAATAGGACTTGCAAGAACGATAACATCGGCATTGATTATTTTCTGAAGAACCTCCGCCATATCGTCTTTAACAGCGCATATGCCCTCACTCTGTCTGCAATAATAGCAGGCACGGCAAAAACCTATTTTCTTCTCAGCGACACGAATTTTTTCAACCTCATTTCCGCTTTCCAAAGCTCCACGCATGAACTCATTACAAAGAATGTCAGAGTTTCCATCCTTTCGGGGACTTCCTGATAAAATTAAAACCTTTTTACTCATAATAATTTTTCCTTTCGGTTTAATATTGTACTTTAATTGTATCACATTATCTATAAAAAGAGAAGTTCGTATTTGTTAATGACTGTAAACCTTTGGCTTATCACTGATAAACTAATTGAAACTTCTCATTTGTGAATTTCAGTGATATAATATAGTCACAAAAGAAAATTGACAAGAAGTGTTTTTATGAAGAAGAAAAAAGTTATTATCATTTGTGCTGCCGTGATTGTTGTACTTATTGCTGCGGTAATTGTTGTACTGGTACTGAAAGGTACACGCAAAGGAGGAATTGATAATGAGCCGGAAGCTCCTGTAAGCGGTGAAAGTAATGTTCTTGTTGCTTATTTTTCATGGTCCGGCAATGTTCAGCAAATGTCAAGGTGGATAGCCGAAGAAACAGGCGGTGATATTTTCAGGATAGTTCCGGAAGAATCCTACGGAGAGGAATTTGATCCTTGTGCCGACCGTGCTAAAAATGAACTTGATAACGGAATTTGTCCTGCAATTTCGGAACATATTGACAAAGAAATTATGGATAAGTACGATGTTATATATATCGGATTTCCTATTTGGTGGTATGACTTGCCTATGCCTGTCTGGACTTTCCTCGAAGAATATGATTTATCAGGAAAAACAATAATTCCGTTTTTCTCGCATAACGGAAGTTCAAACGGTGCAGGAAGTCTTGATACAATTTCAAAACTTGCTCCAAACTCTGAAATCCTTTCAGACGATGCAATTTCAGTGCGAGGAAGTGATGTTGCAGATTCTGAAAGTAAAATCAAAGAATGGGCAAGAAAATTTACAGTAAATAAAGGAGAATGAGTATGAAAAGAACTATCGCATTATTAGCAGGATTCATGTGTATCATGAGCTTTACTGCCTGCGGTGACAGTAATTCATCTGAAGAACTGTCTGAAAATTCTGTCACTGAAATTACTGAACCTCAAACAACGTCTGAAATTTCAGAAAATAAATCCGAATCACCTGAAAACTCGGAAGATTCTCTCACAGAAAATGCGGACGGAAAAACACTTGTTGTATATTATTCCGCATCGGGTTATACAGAAAAAGTTGCAGAATATATTGCTGATGAAACAAGCGGCGATTTATTTGAAATCGAGCCTGTTAATGTTTATTCTGATGACGATTTAGATTGGACAAACCACGATAGCCGTGTTTGCTATGAGCATGAAAATCCGGAATCAAGAAATGTGGAACTTGTATCGATAGAAGTAGCTGATTGGGATTCGTATGACACAGTTTTTATCGGATATCCAATATGGTGGGGTGAAGCTGCATGGGTAGTAGACAATTTTGTTAAAGGAAATGATTTCACCGATAAAACAGTAATTCCGTTCTGTACTTCGTCAAGTTCTGGACTTGGAGAAAGCGGTAAACTTCTTGCCGATATGGCCGGAAGTGGAAATTGGATAGATGGTGAACGTTTTCAATCTGGTGTGGCAGAAGATGATGTTAAGGCATGGGTAAATTCACTTGGTATGTAAACCTTTGGCTTATTACTGATAAACTAATCGGAACTTCACAAACATACAAAAACAGGTTATAATATAATTACCAACAACACAGGAGGTTGCTATTATGGAATATGTACAGCTTAACAACGGTCTGAAAATGCCGATACTTGGCTATGGTGTTTATCAGGTCACAAAAGATGAGTGTGAGAGATGCGTTCTTGATGCACTGAAAACAGGTTATCGTCTTATCGACACGGCACAAAGCTACTTTAACGAAGAAGAAGTAGGCAATGCCATTGTGAAATCAGGTGTTCCGAGAGAGGAAATTTTTCTGACAACAAAGGTATGGGTGGAGCATTACGGCTATGAGGAAACAAAAAAATCTGTCTATGAATCCATGCGTAAATTACAGACAGAATATATTGACCTCATGCTTTTGCACCAGCCTTTCAGCGATTATTACGGTGCTTATCGTGCTTTAGAGGAACTTTATACTGAGGGTATTCTGAAAGCAATCGGCGTATCAAATTTCTATCCCGACAGACTTGTTGATATTGCAAATTTTGCTGATATTGTTCCTATGGTAAATCAGGTGGAAACTCATGTCCTCAATCAGCAGACGGAAGCTAAAAAGTGGATGGATAAATATGAAGTTCAAATCGAAGCATGGGCTCCGTTTGGCGAAGGCAGAGGAGGAATTTTTGAAAATCCTGTTTTAACTGCAATCGGCGAAAAATATGGCAAAACTCCTGCTCAGGTAATGCTCCGCTGGAATATTCAGAGAGGCGTTGTCGTTCTGCCGAAATCCACACATATTGAACGCATGGAACAGAATTTCAATGTATTCGATTTTACTCTTAATGGTGAGGATATGGCAGCTATTGCAGCACTTGATACCCAGACGAGTTCTTTCTTCTCACATTATGATCCTGCAATGGTAGAGTGGTTTGCAAAAATGGTGGAGGAACGCAAACATCAACATGACAGCTCGAAGGAGAAGAAAAACTGGTAAAAATCTGATAAAGTAAAAAAGCTGTCTGTATGAATAAGTGCAGACAGCTTTTTGAATAGGAGTGAGAAAATGAAAAAAAGTATTATGGCGGTAATATTAATTTCCGCAATAGGAATGCTTGCGTTTGGCGGAACGGTATTGGCAAAAAATACCTATAATATTGATGATTTGAAAAATTTGCAGGATTTTCTTCTTGCCAGAGAAACGCCTGATTTAAGAGGAAAAGACTACGATTTAAACGGTGATGACAGATGGGACGTGTTTGATTTATGTCTGATGAAAAGGGAATTTATCAATCAGCAGTCAAACAAAATAGAGTTTGGTGATCAAATAAGAGATGATTTTATTGTTGATAACGTGCTTCATTCTGATTCACAGGGAGATATTCATTTCAGCAGTTACATTCCCAAAAGTTATGACGGTTCTGAACCTTATGCATTATTTATAACACTTCCCGGCTGGGAGGGATTGTATTTTCAGGGAGTAGGCGCTAATCTTGTAGAAGGTTTTCCCTTTGAAGCGAAAAAATACAATGATAAAATGATTATCATTTCAACACAGCTTAACGACTGGGGTGAAACTTCTGCAAATATGGCAATAGAGATAACAGAATATTTTCTATCACATTACAATATCGACAAAAGCCGGGTTTATTTGCATGGATTTTCAGGCGGCGGAGAAACAGGTTCAATTGTCATGGGTAAGGCTCCCGAGCTATTCAGTGCATATCTGATGACAAGCTCCAAATGGGACGGCAATCTAAATATTCTTGCCGATTCTCGTACTCCTGTTTATATGGCAATCGGTGAGGATGACAGTTACTATGGCTCTAATTATATGAAAAACGCTTATAATGAACTTTATGAATTGTATACGGAACAGGGACTATCAGACAGCGAAATAAATGATATTCTTGTTCTTGATGTGAAATCTGATGAATATTTCACTGAACGTGGATATCGTGATCAACACGGCGGAGGTAATGCCTTTTCAGCAGATGAGGAAATTATGGGGTGGCTGTTTAACAAGGTAAAAAAATAATTGTGATAATCAGCTGAAACCTTTCGGTTCATACTTGAAAAGTTTTCAAATTCATGATATAATGATACTGACAATAACTTGAAAGGCGGTGTCATTATGTATAATCCCCAACTGGAAACGTTTATAAAAGCAGCTGACTGCGGCAGCTTTAACAAGGCGGCGGAGGAGTTGTATATCTCTCCACCGGCGGTCATTAAACAGATAAATCTTCTGGAATCCTCTCTTGATCTGCAATTATTTGTTCGTACTCATAGAGGTCTTATCCTGACAGATGCAGGAAAATCTTTATATCATGATGCAAAGTATATTATCGGGTACTGCCATGAATCCGTTAATCGTGCAAGAAATGCCATGCAGAAAGAAGAAGCTGTTATCAGAATCGGTACGTCTCCTATGACACCGGGACAATTTTTAATGGATATGTGGTCAAGCATTCATGAGATCTGCCCTGATATTAAATTTCAGCTTGTACCGTTTGAGAATACACCTGAAAACGCAAAAGAAATTCTGAAAAATCTCGGAAAAAATATTGATATAGTTGCAGGTGCTTTTGATGATAATTTTATTGAAAGCAGAAAATGTGCAGGATTGCGGTTGTCCTATGAGCCAATTCGATGTGCTGTATCTATCTATAATGAACTATCTCAGAAAAACAGTCTTTCCGTATCTGATTTATACGGCAGGAATTTTATGCTGATCAAGCGTGGCTGGAATGAATGTACTGATAAAATTCGTGATGATATTGCAGAAAATCACCCACAAATTCATGTAATTGATTTTGATTTTATTAATCTGGGTATTTTTAATCAATGTGAAAACAGTAACGATTTGCTGATGTGCATTGATAACTGGGCAAATGTTCACCCATTATTAAAGGTTCTGCCAGTGGACTGGGACTATACGATACAATTTGGGCTTCTCCATTCTCCGAAACCATCGGAAACCGTAAAAAGATTTTTAGATGCTGTTAAGGAAATCAAAGATATAACCTAAAGGTTTATACTGCATAACTAATCGGGACTTCTCAGGAAGTCCCTTTTGTGTTATACTGTAAATATAAAGAAAGTGTAATTTATTCTGCACATGAATTACATTTAATGTAAGTGGGACAAATCAATGAAATATCGTCATTTGAAAGACTTGACGATTTCGGCTGTAGGTATGGGGTGTATGGGTTTATCTCATGCCTATGGCTCAACCATTGAGAAAAAGAAGTGAAAATATGTCAAAAAAATTGATATGTAAAATAATAACAGATGTTTTAATGCTTGCAGCAATGCCGCTTTTAATGGCATATATGCTTGTTGGAGAAAAACTTCATGAATGGCTGGGAATCGGAATTTTTATTCTGTTCATCTTACATCATAGTCTGAATTATCAATGGATAAAAAACTTATTTCGGAATAAGTATACAATTTCACGCATTATAAAAACCATCGTGAATGTTTTGATATTGCTTATGATTATCGGACTTGCATACAGTGGTGTCACGCTTTCACGTTACGTTTTTGATAATTTTTCATTCAGTCGTAATTATGCTCTCGCAAGAAATCTTCATATGCTTTGTTCTTACTGGGGATTTGCATTAATGAGCTTGCACTTCGGTTTTCATTGGGATATATTTCTTGGTATCGCCAAAAAGTTAACTAAAAACAAATCGGTTTTAAGAACTTCCATACTGAGAATATTATCAGCAGGAATTGCAGCATATGGCATCTATGCATTCCAAAAACGTGAAATTGGTTCGTATATGCTCATGAAAATTCACTTTGCATTTTTTGATATAAATGAATCCCTGTATATGATTTTGTTGGATTATATATCAGTTATGGGATTGTTTTCAATAATGGGCTATTATATAATGAAAATCTTAAAAACTATCAATAAAAAGAGGAGGTCTATTTCAAAATGAAAGGAAAAAGATTGTTGGCAGGCATCGTAACGGCAGTCATGTGTTTGACTTTGAACGGTTTTAAATCTGTTCATGCTGATACCAAAACTGAAAAAACGAGCTACACAATAGAAGATCTAAGAAACCTACAGGATTTTTTGCTTGCAAGAGAAACTCCTGATTTAAGAGGCAAAGACTACGATTTAAATGATGATGGCAGATGGGATGTATTTGATCTTTGTCTGATGAAACAACAATACGCAAAGTCACAGAATACGGGGAAAACGCTTGTAGTATATTATTCATTAGTTCTGCCGGACGGTACAGATGCATCAGCCAGTGCAAGCCGTGTTATAGTTGACGGCGAGCCTTACGGTACGACAGAGTATATGGCGAAGGTAATTCAGGAAGAAACAGGCGCAGACTTGTTTGAGATTCAGACGGTACAGGAATATCCCACAGAATACCGTGATGTAACCAATCAAGCATCACAAGAAAAGGAATCAGGATTCCGTCCGGAACTTGCTTCACATATTGATAACATTGATGAATATGACACAATTTTTGTGGGTTATCCGAACTGGTGGGGTGATATGCCAATGGCGCTGTATTCATTCTTTGATGAATATGATTTATCAGGAAAGACTATCATTCCATTTAACAGCCATGGCGGAAGCGGATTTTCACAAACAGTACAATCAATCGCAGAACTTGAACCCGATGCAGAAGTCAGCACTGAGGGACTAAGTCTTTCAAGAGGAACAGTTTCCACATCAAGAGATGTAATTGCTGAATGGATAGCAAATTTAGGTTATAAGAAAAATAATGAAGATGATTCTCCGAAAAATCTTGTTGCATACTATTCTGCAAGCGGTACAACAAAAAGAATTGCAGATTATATTGCAGAAGAAATGAATGCGGATGTATTTGTGATAACGCCTGTAAATGAGTATACTGATGCTGATTTAGACTGGACAGATTCCAGCAGCCGGGTTGTTCAGGAACATAATGACCTCAGTAATGTACACGTTGAGCTTGTTCAGACTGCACCGAATAATTTTGATACATATGATAATATATTTATCGGTTATCCGATTTGGTGGCAGGAGGCTTCATGGGTTGTCAATGATTTTGTTACTGAAAATGATTTTACAGGAAAGAATGTTATTCCATTCTGTACCTCAATGAGTTCACCTTTAGGGGAAAGCGGAACGAAACTTGAAGCAATGGCAGGCACAGGAAACTGGCTTGACGGAATACGTTTTACAAGCCGTTCCTCCGAAGAAGATGTAAAGAAATGGGCAAATGGACTTGATTTGACAAAACCGGCAACTTCTAATAAAACATTGATCGCATATCTTTCATATCCTTTGCCAGATGGTACAGACGCAAATACAAGTGCAAGCCGAGTAATCGTTGACGGCGAATTATACGGTTCTGTAGAATATATGGCGAAGATCATTGAAAAAAATACAGATGCAGATGTATTTGAAATTCAGCCTTTAGAAAGCTATGGAAATGATTTTGGTACAGTTGCAGATCGTGCTTTGAATGAGCAGGAAAACGGCATACTCCCTGAGCTTTTAAATCATATCGAAAATCTTGACCAGTATGATACGATTTTTGTTGGCTATCCTGTATGGTGGTATGATATGCCGCAGATGATGTACAGCTTTTTTGACGAGTACGATTTCAGCGGAAAGACAATCATTCCTTTTAACAGTCATGGCGGCAGTGGATTTTCCGGTTCTGTTCAGGAAATCGCGGAACTTGAACCGAATGCAAATGTCAGAACAGACGGTTTGACCATTTCAAGAACTGTTATGGCGAGTTCCGAAGAAAATATTGTAAACTGGCTTGATAAAATTGGCATGAAAAAAGTATCATAATATTTATTATACCTCCATCAAAAGGCTGTTTGCTTAGGCAGACAGCCCTTTGTTTTAGATAAAATCAATAGGTTTATACTGCAAAACAAATCGGAACTTCCTTTTTTCTGTAATATGCTTTATAATAATAAAAACAAGAAAATTCAAGAGGTGATAAAATGCCAAAGAGAATGATTTCCTTATTGATTATCGGAACTGTATTTTTTACATCATGCGGTAAATCCAAACCTGACAATGAACCGCAAAACAAATCGTTCTTTGCAATGGATACATACATGACGATTACAGCTTACGGTGAAAATGCAGAATCAGCTTTGAATAAAGCAGAAGAAAGAGTATCAGAATTGGAAAATTTATGGTCAGTCACAAAAGAAAACAGTGAGATTTATGCAATAAATCACAGCAACGGTCAAAGTGTTGCTGTTAGTCCTGAAACGGCAGAACTGTTTGATTTCTCACTTGAAATTTCCAAAATGACTGACGGTGCATTGGATTGCAGTATTTATCCTATTCTTACAGAATGGGGTTTTACTACAAGTGATTATACCATTCCGACAGAAGAAAGGATTTCAGAGCTTCTCGCATATACAGATTATAGAAAAATTAATTTTAACGGAGAATATGTTCAGATACCTGAAAATATGCAGATCGATTTAGGGGCAGTTGGTAAGGGATATACTGGTGATTTGGTTGTAGAAATACTGAAAGAAAACAGCATTGAATCAGCCCTTTTAGATTTAGGCGGTAATATCCAGACAATTGGCACAAAGCCGGATGGTACTGATTGGAAGATTGGTTTAAGAAGTCCGTTTGATGAGGGTAATTTTGCAACACTTGAAGTTTCAGATCGTGCTGTTATTACTTCGGGCGGCTATGAGCGGTACTTTGTTGGTGATGACGGTGAAACCTACTGGCATATCCTTGATCCCAAAACTGGAAAACCTGCACATAGCGGATTGATCTCAGTAACAGTTATTGGCGATGAGGGCAGACTTTGTGATGCACTTTCTACTTCACTATTTGTAATGGGACTGGAAAAGGCAACGGAACTCTGGAGAAATCGTGATGATTTTGAAATGATATTAGTAACCGAAGACGGAAAGATTTACTTAACAGAAGCTCTTGAAAACCAATTCTCATTAAATCAGATGTACGGAAATTTACAGACAGAAGTGATACACAAATGAAAACAAAAAATATATTGATTGCCGTTTGTACTATATTTATTCTTGGTATAATCGGGAGTATTTTTATGATATTAAAGCCACATGGACAGACTGTTCAGATAATTCAGGACAGAAAAGTTTTATATACAATTGATTTGGACAATTCCGATGACAGAACCATTGTGACTGAATATCAGGGCAGTAAAAATGTTATTCGCATTCAGGATTATCAGATATATATGGAAGATGCAGAATGTCCCGATCAAACTTGCGTAAAAATGGGTTTTCTCAAGTCAAGTGCCTCACCGATCGTTTGTTTGCCAAATAAACTTATCATTCGATTTGTCGATAATGAAAATACAGATGCGGAGGTCAGATAGATCCACCGAAAAAAGTCTGTAAAAACGCAGTCAACTATGGTAAAATATAAATAACACAGGAGGCTGATTTTTTATGGCAAGAAGAAAAAGAGAACCAATGAGCGAGGGGAAGAAGAATATCATCGCAGAACTGATTGAGATCTGCAACAGATACATCCGCAGCATTTTTTCGATTCCTTTTGTTGGTCTGCCACGCTTGCCGTTTGGGTAATACGGGCGTACAAATTCTACCCATTCTTCCCACGGAATAATCTCATTCATGATGTCCAGGAATTTTTCCCGCTTCGTTTTCCGCTTTCTCAGGCTGTACGCATAATCGCTGAATGTCATCTGGCTCATTTCTCTTTTTCTCCTGCTTTTTCGTCTTTTTTCTATTACACCATATTTGCTGCGTAATGGGAAGATTTAATCAGTGTTTCCTTAACGATGATGACAACGACAACTGGACTATCGAAACGCCCGAACACAGCTATGGTTTTACATATTGGCAAAACCAGTGGATCATGACCGATGAAAACGGCAATACGGTTGACAGTTTCCCACCGTTCAGCACCTTGGAAGAAGATGAAGCCACTGCGGATGACTATGAAATTCATGACGACGGTGCGGACAGTTCGAGAGTTATCGGAAAGGTCGCAGGCGGAACGGAAAATGCCTTAGACGGCGCACAGACACGGCAGAGGGTACAAACACCACCGAGAGCCTTGCAAGCGAAACAGAGGACGATTCCGTTCATTCCGGAGCAAGTCCATTACCAATAGTCGGAGTGATAGGTGCAGTTGCAGTCATCGACGGAGTTGGATTTTACATGACAAAGAGGAGAAAGTAATATGATTTTTGAGAGCAAGCAGACCATAAACGGCAAACCCGTCTGGGCAGTGGATACCGACAAACTGACCGTGACACACGTCACAAAGACAGGGGCAGAGGAACAGCACAGCTTCTGGCACGACTGCGTGAAGTATCATCTGCATTACTGCGTGGAATACTATCCCGAGCGTTTGCAGAATCTTGTGGACAATGGCGAGATTTACCGCTACCTTGACGAACTTGACATCAAGATCACTGATGCGGTCATGGAGCAAGCCGAGGTCCTCATGAAAAACAACCGTGAGTATCAGATTGCCAATGAAATGGGTGATCTTTAAGTCTGCCAATGAGGATTTTTCTCTTACAGAATGGGTTGACATTATCCTTTCTGCTGTTGATTATAACCCTGAAGGCTATGAATCATTTGAGCAAAAGCTTACAATGATCCAGAGGCTTCTCCCCTTTGTCGAAAAACGAGTTAATCTCATGGAGCTTGCTCCTCCCGGAACAGGAAAATCATATCTTTTTGGCCAAATTTCAAGATATGGTTGGTTGGTTTCTGGAAAAGTAACTCGTTCAAAACTGATTTATGATCTGACGACAAAAAAAGAAGGCGTAGTCGCATTCAGAGATTATGTCGCCTTAGATGAGATTCGAGAAGCAGAATATATGAAAGATGCTGAAATACAGTCGGCTCTTCAAGCAATTATGGAAAATGGCAAATATCGTGCGCCTGATAATCATGAAGTCAATGTTGATGCAGGTATCATATTCATTGGAAATATAACATCCGACAGACAAAATGAATATGTAAATATGTGTGCCGAACTTCCAAGACCATTCCACCAACCGCAATTCCTTGATAGAATACACGGCTTTATCAAAGGTTGGGATCTCCCAAGAATGAAAGATGATATGAAAGCCTGTGGTTGGGCATTGAATTCAGAATACTTCGCAACAATAATACATGAACTTCGAGAGGATGCGTCATACGGGGTAATTGTTGATAAGTTGGTAAAAATGCCACCTGCTTCTGATACAAGAGACACAGATGCTATCAAAAAAATCTGCACTGCTTTCCTCAAACTTTTGTTCCCAAGAGTAAGAAAGCCGAGTGATATAAGCAGAAATGATTTTTGAAATTACTGCCTGAAACCTGCCATGGATATGAGAGCAATTATCAGAATGCAAATGGGTCATGCTGATGAAAAGGAGCAGGGCAAAACTGTTCCGGATTTTGATGTAGAGGAAATTGATGAAGAATGAATAAAAATGCAAAACAAAAGTGTATTTCTTGTGGAAATACAGAATTGTCAAAAGATGAGATCGGCATTAACCTTAAACTGATAGGCGAAGATACAAAAAACTTCTATTGCCTCGATTGCCTTGCGACCGTTTTAGATGTAACTACTCAAGATATTTTAGATAAGATAGAAGAATTTAAGGAAGAGAGCTGTACGCTCTTTACATGAGGGATGATTATGAAGATCTACGCTGATAATGCAGCAACAACAAAATTGGATATAGATGCGTTTGAGGCGATGAAACCTTATCTTCTTGAAGATTATGGCAATCCCTCCGGTGCATACAGCTTTTCTAAAAAGGCAAAGTGTGCTTTGGAAAAAGCACGCAAAACTATTGCCGAATGCATCAATGCAGAACCCGAGCAAATTATTTTCACGTCTGGCGGCACAGAAAGCAATAATCACGCAATAAAGCATTACACAGTAGATTCTGATGTTAAACACGTTATTACTTCTCCAATTGAACATCATTCTGTTCTCTACGCTTGCGAAAACAGCGGTGCGAAAGTGTTGACCGTTCCTGTAGATAAATATGGCACAGTTACACTGGATTCTTTCGCTGAGGTGCTATGCCGTCCTCGTGAGGTCGTGTGTTCCTGTGACAGTCATCTTGTTACAATCATGATGGCGAATAACGAGATTGGAACAATACAACCTATCAAAGAATTAGCAAGCTGTGGGGGCGCAGTATTTCACACCGATGCAGTACAGGCAGTAGGACATATATCGATTGACGTAAAAGAAATGGGCATAGATATGCTGTCTGCCTCAGCTCATAAGTTTAATGGTCCGAAAGGTGTGGGATTTCTGTACAGCAGAAATGGCTTGCTCCAACCTTATCATCATGGCGGTTCACAGGAATTTGGAATGAGAGCAGGCACAGAAAATGTACCCGCAATTGTAGGAATGGCAGTCGCACTCCGAAAGAATGTTGCTGATATGGAACAAAATACAGCACACTTGAACCACCTGACCGAGATGTTTCTGTCTATGTTACAAGAAGCTAATCTTGATTTTATTCTAAATGGCCATCCCACCAACCGATTACCCGGCAATATAAATATTTCTTTCAAGGGAAGATCTGGAGAAGGCCTTATGCATATGCTGGACCTCAAAGGCATTTGCGTTTCGACCGGATCAGCCTGTGATAGTGTAAATCAGCAGGTTTCACACGTCATTAAAGCTATTGGTGTACCAGACGGTTATAACGAGGGTACAATACGAGTGACTTTTGGTAAGGACAATACCGAGCAGGAGGCACTTAACATTGCAAATACCTTGATTAAACTGGTTAGGTTATGATGATTCATGACTCCACTATCAAATATAAAAACATATGAAAAATGAGGACTCGATAAAAGTCCTCATTCTTGCCCAAATGCTTTCACATCTCGCATTATCATGGCATCTTCCTACCGCACGGTTCATGCTCTGCACAATGCCATATTTTTGAATGACTGCCCGATATGCAGCACTGGTATACTGGCTGCCGCGGTCGGAATGCACAATGGCTCCGCGGATTTCCGGAAACCGCAAATTCGCATGTTTTAGCGTTTCACAACACAGTTCGGCACGCATATGATCCGCCATCGCCAGACTTACTGGCAGCAAATCGTAGCAGTCAAAAATCGCTGAAACATACAGTTTTCCGTCTTTTTCCGGAATTTCTGTAATATCTGTCACGCATTTTTGCAGCGGTGCATCTGCTGTGAAATCACGTTTCAGAAGATCATCAGATTTGCGTGCTTCCCGGTCAGCTTTAGTGATTCCATTTGGCTTTCGCTTCGGTTTATAGATTAGATGTATCTGCTCCATGATCTTGCGAACTGTTCCCTCACTGGGAATGGTGACCTCCCCAAGCTCGCCGATTTCTTTTTGATATTGAAGTGCCTGAAACATGCGGATTCTGCCGTAATCTGCGTTTTCTTCGTCCGCAGCATGGATCTTCAGCATCGCATCTGCCAGCGGCTGATACTTCCATGGCTGCTCTTTGCGTTTCAGATAGTCGTAGAATGCTTGTCTGCTGACCTCCAGAGCTTTGCAGTAAAAGCGGATTTTTCCGGCGTTTTTGCCGTCATCGGTTCGATATGCAATATAGTTCAATCGCTGCTCTTTCCGGACTTCTGACGGCTGGCAGCGAAAAAAGCTGCTGCATCCTCCAGAAATTCATTCATTTCACTCAAATGGCGATTTTCTTTTTCTAACGCCTTGATCCGCTTTTTCAGCTGCTGATTCTCTTTGGCAATGCTCAATGCTTCTTCCGGGCTGCGTTCGCCGCATCCGATGTCCAGCTCTTCTGTTTTTACTTTTTGTATCCAGCCGTACAGCGTGTTGACAGGAATTTGCAGCTCCTCTGCTGCTGCTTTTGCTGATCCAAGGTTTTTGGCGAACTTGACCGCCTGCACTTTGTATTCCTCGTCGTATTCTCTCTTCTTTGACATCTTCGTATCCTCCGTTTTTCCTTTTTTCTATTTTATTCCCTTGTGGCTTGTGTGTCAAGTTTTATTATACAGGATCACACCGGAGATTGGGACTGGTGTCGAGGCAAGTGTCTATATTCCAGACTTAAAAAATGATGCCATTGATGCAAAAGATTGATATAGTTAAAAATGATTGATAGAAATATTATGCAAAAGGAATAGATTTTTATCTATTCCTTTTGCTGTTTTTCTTTCAAAAAGAACCATGCCATTTTTCTATGCTCTCATTCTCATCTCTACATATTTTTCTACTGATTCAACTGGTACTTTATATCGGTTTCCCTCTTTAAAGCCTTTCAGCTCTCCCGTCTGGAGCAGGCGATAAAACGTACTTCTTCCAATTTTCAGGAACTCCATGACTTCCTCACGGGTAAGGATTTCTTTGTTTGTAAGCATATGCAATCTCCTTTTAATGTTCGCTGATATATCGTTCTATTTCTTCTGCAGTTATCATTGTTTTCCTGACACTCATTTTCTTACATTTCAATTCACCTGATTCTATCAATCTGTAAACCGTATGAATGCTGATACCGAGTATTTTTGCTGTCTCACGAACAGTCAGCATATACTTCGTTTCGGTATATGGAATGCTTTTCATAAATTTCGCCTCCTTTTACTATTACAATTATGTTTATATTTTTTCGGATCATTTGGTGATTTTTTATATTGCTTGCTTGAGCATACCAGCCTTTCCATGAAATGTTATATGCAGTTTCAAGTTTGATCGGATTTCTACAGGTTATTTCAGTTTTCCACAAAAAGAAAAAATGACTGGATTGCTCGGAATTTGAAAATCAAAATAATCCGATTCCATCCAGTCATTTTTTGAGTGCCTTATTTTTCATACCCTTCGTAATAATACGACTGTTCGATTCCCTTGAAAATTACCTCTCTGTCATCTACCTTATCTGTCAAATTCGACTGTATCAGAAACCGTAATTCCAGGTCATTGATCGTGCTTCTTTCCATTGCCTGTAGATATTGCACCTTGTCAATTTTCGCCCAATCTGTTACTTTTCCCAGTCGTTTTTTCAGAATCATATCCAGCCAGATTCTTGTGCTTCTGCCGTTACCTTCCATGAACGGGTGAGCTACGTTCATTTCAACATACTTTGCAATGATTTCCTCAAATGTATTTTCCGGCATCTTCTCGACCGCCGAAAGAACCGCATCTAAATACAGGCTATTCGCAAAACGGAAATTGCCCTTTGCAATATTCATCGTTCTGATTTTTCCAGCAAAGTCATATAAGTCATCAAAAAGTGCTCTATGAATTGCCTGCAAGCCTTTTACTGTGCCGACTTCTATTTTATCAATTTCACCGCTTGAAAATAATCGTTTTGCATTTTCTAAGCTCTTTCCATCGATTTCTTTTGTTGTCATATCTTGCTGTTCACTCCTAACTTGCAAACTCTTGTATACAATTATTATATCATAATTTTCTCAGTTACACAACCGCATTTTCAGAAAACTGGAACAACGGAATAGAAATGAAGTATCTACAACCTGCTCACTGCCTTCTCTGATGACAGGCAATTTTTCTCTCATGCAATATCAACAGAAATAAGCTCCATCACACTCATATTACAGGGGAAACGCCGTTATTGCCGTTTTCTTTATCGGAATCATATTCCATTGTCCAAGATTTGTCGCCTGTAACACGCTTAATATGTTCCAGAAAAGCATAGATTTCAGTACAATTTCCAGAGAACATCTTACCATCTATATAGCTTACAGAATTCATTATGAAATGTACATGATACAAAGAAGTACACTTTCCACATTTGTTGTAGCAGGGTTTATGATGTATGCCGTAAACAATCTGATATCTGTCTGAAAAGTAAGATGCAATTCTATGGCTCATCTCCGCAGTATGTTCATCATTATAACCCCATGTAGATTTTGCATTGTATACGACAATAAAATGAAATACAGGATTACCGCTTGTTTTTCCAAAATACTTCTTCACGAACAAAAACTGTTCATAAGCGTTGTATATGTCAACGTTTGGACTGTAACGCTTATCATAATCGGTATGGATGCCCATGGTGTAATGCAAAGCGTTATACAGATACCGTAAGCCATCGTCTGTATGTCTGATCATTTTAAAGATTCCCATACGTCCAATCCTCCTTCTATAAATAGTCCCATTTTTCTTTTTAGGTTTTCATACTTTTCTATGGGTGTTACAGAATGAAACAGCTCACATAGATCATCTGCTTTCCGTCGCAATTCTTCCTTTCTGACATAGTCATTACGATTAATGTTGTCTGCAATCTCCTGAACCATATTAACAAGCTCCTGATATTTAACAGCAATCTGAGGAGTGATGCCCTGGTTGTTATGTAAGGCACAGTCTACCATATAACTGCTAAAAGTCATATTCTTTTCATTTGCTTTTTCTTCAATTTGTTGTACCTGTGACGGAGAAAGCTTAATGCTTTTTACAATGGATTTCTTTTCTGCTTCACTTCTCATAGTACATCCTCCTTGTTATAGTGTAATTAAAAGTAAAATTAAACTA
>OGRP01000910.1_pt1 | contig 23951 bp, 19 predicted proteins | sample 1553531 | NCBI WGS metagenome assembly OGRP01 (sample SAMEA2580045, study PRJEB22360) | human gut metagenome | biome: human gut; feature: human-associated habitat; material: faeces | place: Denmark | collected 2008/2010 | reverse complement strand
ATACTCTAACACACAAAGGAAGAATTACAAAATCTAAAAATCTTTGTAAATTCCCAATGTGAAAATAAAAATCAAATTGATACTAAGGCAGAAATGCGATTTAAGAGGAGAGGTGGTAAAAAGGATTTTGAATAGAATTATTTGACATGTCAAAGTAGAAAACGATGAGGTATAAACTAAATATATGATCGAACAAAAGTTTGAAAATATATTGCGCTACAGGTCGGAGTCTGCTATAATGTGGTAAAAGTGAATAAAAAATCAGAACTTGACTCCGAAAAATAAACAAAATAGACAAAAGGAGAAAGTGATGAATAATACAAACGAAAATAAAACAAGTGACATCTATCTTGCACATGTGGATTTTGAAACAGGCCGTACACAGAGCTTTCAGGAACATACAGATAATGTAACATCATATGCAAAAAGCATTTGTCCTATGGAAGAGATTCAGAAACTTGTCGAGGCGGCCGCACTTTTTCATGATGCGGGGAAACTCTCTGATGATGTGCAGAAAGATTTTCAAGATATCTTGAAAAAGGGAGATCAGGCACACCGAAACGATTTGGATCACTCAACCGCAGGTGGACGGATGCTATGGAAAATGATGCGGCAGAAAACAGCAGCAGAGCTGTTAAGTACAGTTGTGTACTCACATCATGGAATCAGCGACTGTATTGATTTTGAAAGCGGGTGTACCTTACAGGAACGCAGAGCGGAAAAAGAGTGTCAGGAAGACATTGTGAAGGAAAGATTTTTTCAGATCTTTGATAAAGAGAAAATCCAAAAAGTGTGCGAAGCAGCAGATGCACAATATGTTCAGATTAATAAAAAAATAGGAATGTTTGTGCGAAAAAGCACAAAACAAAATCGTCATTGTGGAAATGGATATTTTTATATTGGAATGTATTTCAGAGTATTGCTTTCTATGCTGCTTGACAGTGATTGGACAGATACGGAAAAATTTTTTCAGAATGAAGAATTGAAACAACGTATTTCAAAGAAAGAAATACAGAAAATATGGCAACAGAGTATACAATGTTTTGAGAACTATCTTAATCATGAAATTCGAAACAAGGCAGAAAATGGCCAGAGTCTTCAGGCAGTCCGGCAGGAGATTTCTGAGAGGTGCTATGAAGAGGCAGAAAAAGAAACGAGACTGTATCGTCTGACAGTACCAACGGGAGCTGGAAAGACATTAAGTAGTTTGCGCTTTGCACTGTATCGTGCCGAGCGGACCCAAAAACAGCATATTATTTATGTTGCCCCATTTAACAGTATTTTAAGTCAGAATGCCGATGAGATCCGGAGAGCAGTTGACGATCCGGATATCGTACTGGAACATCATTGCAATGTGATTCTTTCGGAGGGAAAGCAGGAGAAAGACTATAAAAAACTGACAGAAACATGGGATGTGCCAATTATTATGACATCAGCTGTACAGGTATTGAATGTACTTTTTTCGGGACAGAAAAGAGATATCCGCAGAATGCATACCTTATGTAACAGCGTGATCATTTTTGATGAGGTACAGGCCATTCCGAAGAAGTGTATGGAACTTTTTAACTTAGCAGTAAATTTTCTTACCAATTTTGCGGAATCGGATGTTGTATTATGTTCAGCTACCCAGCCATCCATTAAAGATTTGAAAGAGAATAATTTAAGTGAATGCATGGAGATGACGGGAATCATAGAAAAGTATGAAGAAACCTTTCGAAGAACGGATATCGTAGATTTGACAGAAACAGAAGCGTATCCGGGCGGAATGGAAATCGAGGATCTCTGTGATTTTACGTTGCAGCAAGCTGAGACATTTCGAAATGTGCTGGTCATAGTAAATACAACCGAATGTGCAAAACAAGTATATGAAAAGATAAAAAGCAGCTGTTCAGACGAAGATCAAGTTTTTCACCTGAGCAATAAACTTTGCCCGCAAAATAAAGAGGACACGTTGGAAACGGTCCATGCGGCATTACGAAAAAATAGAGAATCCGGATATACAGGCAGAGTGATCTGCATCAGTACACCGGTTGTAGAAGCGGGTGTAAATTTTTCTTTTGGCTGTGTCATTCGATCAAAAGCGGGATTGGATCATGTGATCCAGGCCGCTGGAAGAGGAAATCGCCACAAGGAGTATCCCTGGTTTGGAAAGATTTACATTGTACAATTGACAAACGAGGCCGAAAGTCTGGAAAAGCTGCCAGAGATACAAGAAGAACAAAGAGCAGTACAAAAATTATTAGAACAATTTCGAAGTAAGCCTGAAATTTTTGAAAAAAGATTAGATTCATCGAAAGCGATAGCGATTTATTATCAGTATTACTATCAGGTGCTGCAGGCTGATATCACGAAATTTCCGGCGAAAAATTATAAAACGACCTTGCTAGAAATGCTGGGAAAAAATTGTCCGGGAAGAAAACAATATTGGCATAAGTTTGAACAAGAGTATAAGGGGGGAATGGCACAGGCATTTGCAACGGCAGGAAAAGAATTTGAAGTTATTTCTAATGATTATAAGATTCCAGTTGTGATTCCCTATAATGATGAGGCCAAAAAACTGATTGCAGCATTTGTCGGAGCAGATGGTGAGTATTTACCTTGGGAGGAAAAGCAGAGGATGCTGCGGGAACTGCAAAAATATACGGTTGGAATTTCAGAAGTGCAGAAGGAACGTCTTAATAATGCAATATATCAAATTAGTGATGAAGAAATACTCGTGTTGAGCGAAGGGTATTACAGCAATGAAGTTGGTGTGCTGGAAGAACCGCAGATGAACTTTGAGAACTATTAAACATATTGGAGGTGGTACAATGGAAAAACATGCGAATACCATAGAGTACGAAGTGTATGGGGACTATGCATTGTTTTCTGATCCGGTGGTGCGTGTTGGAGGCGAAAAAACAAGTTATTCAATTCCAACTTACGAGGCATTGCGAGGTATTACGGAAAGCATATTTTGGAAACCCACGATCTCTTGGGTAATTGATGAAATTCGCGTTATGAACCGGATTCAGACGGAAACAAAAGGTATTCGTCCTATTAAATACAATGGCGGAAACGAACTGGCATACTACACGTATTTAAAGGATGTGCGTTATCAGGTACATGCTCATTTTGAATTTAATGAGCATCAGGTCAACATGGTACAGGATAGAAATGAGCGAAAATATCAGTGCATGTCAGAAAGAATGGTAAAGAGCGGAGGCCGGAGGGATATTTTTCTTGGAACAAGAGAATGTCAGGCATTTGTGGAACCGTGTGAATTTGGCAGTGGAGCAGGATATTATGATGATATGGAAAAAGATATAGATTTCGGTTTCTCTTATCACGGAATTACTTATGCGGAAGAAGCCGTTTTGTCGGAGGATCAGGGAAAAATGACGGTAAGATTCTGGGAGCATCCGACCATGACAAGGGGAGGCTACATCGTTTATCCACGTCCGGAAGAGTGTACAATCAAACGTCATATACGAAAAATGCAGACGAAAATATTTGAAAATATCGAGAAAGAAGAAAATGAAAAAGGGAGGTGAAAGATACGTGAACTGGGGAAGAGAAGCACTGGATTTGTACGAAAAAAATCTGAACAAGGTAGGAAAAATAGAATATCGTGGTGAATTTCCCTATACGCTGCTTCCAACATTCCACTCAACGGCAACGGCACAGATTACGGTAACCATTGATGAAGAAGGTAACTTTTTACATGGCGAACAGGTTCCTGCAAATGATAAATTTACCATTATTCCGGTTACAGAAAAATCAGGAAGCCGAACATCTGGAAAAGAAGCCCATCCCCTGTGTGATAATTTAAGATATCTGGCGGGCGATTATCCGCTTTATGTGGCGGACGATGGAAGCTGTTTTGAAATTTATATGGAACAATTAAAAAAATGGTATGAGTCAGAATTTTGCCATGATAAAGTAAGAGCAATTTATTATTATCTGCAGAAGAAAAGTTTGATGCATGATTTGATTGAACAGAAGGTATTGAAGCAAAATGAAGATGGAACGCTGGCAGAAAAGGAAACGATTCAGGGAATTGATCAAAGTAAAGCGTTTGTGCGATTTATTGTGCGCTCTTTAAGTAATCCACTGACAGAAACAGTTGATGAATGCTGGAGAGATAAGACCTTATGGGAAAAATATCAGCAGTATCAGCGGTCTATGGAAGGGGAAAAGGGACTTTGCTATTTAAGTGGAAAAAGAGAAAGTATTTCCTATCTACAGCCAAAGAAAATCCGAAATGAAGGAGACGGCGCGAAACTGATTTCTTCAAATGATAAGGATAATTTTACGTATCGTGGTCGATTTGCAACGAAAGAAGAGGCATTTGCAATTGGAAATGAAACATCCCAGAAGGTTCACAACGCATTGAAATGGATTATCCGCAGACAGGGAGGCACATATGATACCATGGTGTTTGTTACATGGGAAACAGCGGAGGATTCAGCAGGAAAATTAGAAGTTCGATGGGACTCGGATACGGAGCATATTATATCTGAATTTGATGAATGGGATACCGGACTGGAAGATCCGGAGTTTGACACCAATGCGATCGGAGCGGAGCTGTTTCAGAAGGCGATGAGTGGGTATCGCACGCTGCAGAACGAGGAAAAATGTCCCACGACCATGAAATATATGGTGTTATTAGGAGTCGATGCAGCAACACCAGGGCGCCTGGCAGTCGTGGAAGCAAAAAAAATTGAAGAAACGCGGTATTTAGAGAATATCAGAAAATGGCACAAGGACTGCTGGTGGCGTCATGAAAAATGGAGAGACGGAAAAAGAATTGTTTATTATGGCATGGTTGGAGTAAAGGAGATAGCGGATCTTTTATTCGGAATAGAAAATAATGGGAGTATTACCATTGTAGATGGAAACAGCAAAAAACTTTATGCTGAGGTTGCAAAGCGTATCTTGCCATGTATCTGGGATGGGCAGAGAATACCAGCTGATTATGTGGAAAGGGCGATAAATAAGGCATCTAATCCATTGGCATATAAAGAACAGAAAAACTGGGAGCAGATTTTGCAGCTTGCGTGCTCCATGGTTAAAAAAAGAAGAAAAGAACTTTATAAGGAGGAATGGAAAATGGCGGTAGACAAAAATTGTACAGAAAGAGATTACCTGTATGGAAGATTGCTTGCTGTAGCAGATCGAATTGAATATCGGACTTTTGATATGGATAAGGACAGAAGCAGAATTACAAATGCAAAGCGATACATGAATAATTTTTCGCAGAGACCGTTTGAAACCTGGAAAGTTATTGAAGAGAATATTCAGCCGTATTTGAACAAATTGCCAGTGCCGGAACGAAGATTTTATGAAAATCTGCTGGACGAAATCGAGGACGCATTTGAAAGTGTAAACGATTATCAGGAGAATAAACGTTTGAGCGGCTTATATTTACTTGGATTTCACAGTCAGTCCTGTGCGCTGAGAACTTACAAAACAGAGAAAACAGAGGAGAAATAAAGAAATGAGCGAATTAAAAGGAAAAATTGATTTTACATTATTTGTGAGTGCAACGAATGCAAATCCCAATGGAGATCCACTGAACGGAAACCGTCCGAGAATTAATCTGGATGGATATGGGGAAATTTCAGATGTCTGCATTAAACGAAAAATCCGAAACCGCCTGCAGGATCTGGGACAGAAAATTTTCGTGCAGTCAGATGACAGAACGGACGACTCATTCAAGAGTCTGAAGGAGCGCGCAGATGGTTGCGAGGAGCTTAAAAAACAGATGGGAAATAAGAAAGATGCGAGCAGAGATCTCTGCGCACAGATTGCATGCAGGGAGTGGATCGATGTGAGAGCATTTGGACAGGTTTTTGCATTTAAAGGAATTCCAGTATCCTTTGGCGTACGCGGTCCGGTGTCGATTCATCAGGCAGTAAGTCTGTCTCCGATTGATATTATGAGTATGCAAATCACCAAGAGCGTAAACAGCGAGGCCGGAAAAGAAGGAAAGGCATCTGATACGATGGGAACGAAACATAGAGTTGGGTTTGCTGTATACAAGGTGATGGGAAGTGTCAATGTGCAGCTCGCGGAAAAGACGGGCTTTACCCAGGAGGATGCTGAGATACTGAAAGAAGCACTCATGACATTGTTTGAAAATGATGCATCGTCAGCACGTCCGGAAGGAAGTATGGAGGTATGCCGGATGTATTGGTGGCAGCACGAGGAAAAAACACCGGCTATTTCGAGTGGAAAGATCCAGAGAGGATTTGACTGGAATAAAGATTTAGATCATCCGAGAAGCTTTAAGGATTATGATATTACCTGGAATGTAGAAGGATGCAGAGAACCGGAGATTTTTGATTTTGTCTAAAGATACGGTCGTTTTCCGTGAGGGGTGAATTGGAATGTATGATGAGGATGATTATCTGCAGTTGTCAGGAATTCAACATTTTGCATTCTGCCGGCGCCAATGGGCACTTGCATATATCGAGATGCAGTGGCAGGAGAATGTCCGCACGGTAGAGGGAAAGATTCTTCATGAAAATGCACATAATCCGGGTCTCAAAGAAAAAAGAGGAGATCTGCTGATTGTGCGTGCGATGCCGGTTCACTCCTGCGAAATGGGAGTGAGCGGCGAGTGCGATGTGGCGGAATTTCATCGGGTGAAAGAGGGGATTTCACTGTATGGAAAAGAAGGATTTTATCGTGTAGTGCCAATAGAATATAAGCGGGGAAAACCAAAAGAAGGAGAAGAGGATATCCTGCAGTTGGCAGCGCAGGCGTTTTGCCTGGAAGAAATGCTGTGTTGTGAAATCGAGTATGGATATCTTTATTACGGTGAAGTCCGCAGACGCCATAAGGTAGAATTTGATAATGCAATCCGGGAAAAAGTGAAGCAGATATTTGCAGAAATGCATAAGTATTATGAACAACAGTATACACCGAAAGTAAAAATAAGCAGGAAATGTAATGCATGTTCATTGAAAGATATTTGTCTGCCGGTTTTAAATAAGAATAAATTGGTTGCGGAATACATTACCAAGAGAATGCAGGAAGAGGAAAATCTATGAAAAGATTGCTGAATACCTTGTATATTACTTCTGGAAATCGTTATCTTTCACTTGATGGGGAAAATGTCGTAGTAATGGAGGATAAAAAGGAAATAGGAAGAATCCCTTTACATAATTTACAGGCGATCGTGACCTTTGGCTATACAGGAGCGAGTCCGGCATTAATGGGGGCGTGCGCGCAAAGAAACATTGAATTATCCTTTATGTCCGGAAATGGCCGTTTTCTGGCGAGAGTCAGCGGAGAAGAAAAGGGAAATGTGACACTGCGAAAAACACAATACCGCATCAGTGAGAAAAAAGAAGAAAGCGTCAAAATAGCAAAGAATTTTATTCTTGGCAAAGTCTATAATGCCAGGTGGGTGCTCGAGAGAGCCGCCAGAGATTACAGTATGCGGCTGGATGCAGAATTGCTTAAGAAAAAATCAGCTTTTCTGGGGCAGAGTATGAATAAAATCAGAGAATGTGAAGATGCGGGAACACTTTTAGGTCTGGAAGGAGAAGCTGCATCGGTATATTTTTCCGCTTTTGATGAACGTATTCTGCAGCAGAAAGAGGATTTTTATTTTCATGGAAGAAATAAGAGACCACCGTTAGATAATGTGAATGCGATGCTTTCGTTTGGATATTCTTTACTGGCAGGAATGTGCGGCGGGGCGCTGGAAGCAGTGGGCCTGGATCCATATGTTGGATTTTTCCACACAGATCGTCCGGGACGAATGTCATTGGCGCTGGATCTGATGGAAGAATTTCGTAGCGTTATGGTAGATCGGTTTGTTCTGACACTTATCAACAAGAGGATTATGAAGCCAGAATATTTTTTAACTAAGGAAAACGGTGCCGTTATTATGACGGAGGAGGGACGAAAAGCCTTTCTTAGTGCATGGCAGGGAAAAAAACAGGAGATGATTACGCATCCATTTTTAGGCGAAAAGATCGAGTGGGGAATGGTTCCATATGCACAGAGCATGCTGCTGGCACGTTTCCTGCGAGGGGATCTGGATGAATATCCGCCATTTTTGTGGAAGTAGGTGATTTTTAATGCTGGTGCTGATCACATATGATGTAAATACACAAACCGCTGCAGGCAGAACGCGATTGCGCAAGGTAGCAAAAGAATGTACCAATTACGGCCAGCGAGTCCAAAATTCTGTCTTCGAGTGCCAGATGGATGCGGCTAAGTGCCGACAGGTAAAAGATATACTAGAAAAAATCATAGATAAAGAGACTGATAGTTTGCGATTTTACTATTTGGGTGAAAAGTACAAAAACAAAGTAGAACATGTTGGTGCAAAAGCGGGATTTGACGTGATGGACACACTGATTCTGTAGTGCGAATGCCAAGTGCACAGAAAAAAGCAGGAAGATTCGCACTTGAAATTTAAAGGGTTTTTGCTGAAAAGATAGAATTTGGGGGAGGAGGGAGATGAAATGAGGAAGAAAATATAGAGATATTGAATAAGCATAGCCGCGATTTAGAAGAAAAATTTGTCTAAATTTGCAGTCGCCCTCCGTGAGGGCGTGAGTTGAAATGAAAGATTCGCTTGCTGGAATTGCCAGGCCTCCGGTCGCCCTCCGTGAGGGCGTGAGTTGAAATGCTTGATAATTTTCGTCAGAATCTTGATACAAAGGGTCGCCCTCCGTGAGGGCGTGAGTTGAAATGATCAGCTGTTCATTTTCTGCGAGAAGCTGTTCTGTCGCCCTCCGTGAGGGCGTGAGTTGAAATATCTCATCCTTCGAAAACATCGCCGCCACGAAAGCGTCGCCCTCCGTGAGGGCGTGAGTTGAAATGATAATATCATCAGTTCCGCCGAAGATGCAGAATCGTCGCCCTCCGTGAGGGCGTGAGTTGAAATGTACCGGCAGCTCTCTTCTCTTTCAATCAGAAGTCGCCCTCCGTGAGGGCGTGAGTTGAAATATCGACCATATTAGAAATATCCTGAAATTCTCCGTCGCCCTCCGTGAGGGCGTGAGTTGAAATATGCATCAATATGGCGTCCGGGTCGTGGTTGATTGTCGCCCTCCGTGAGGGCGTGAGTTGAAATTTGTCCTCGTATATATTAATCCGGGTAAGGGCGTCGCCCTCCGTGAGGGCGTGAGTTGAAATCTTCGCAGTTCCACGCCCCGCTTTTCCTTAGCGTTGTCGCCCTCCGTGAGGGCGTGAGTTGAAATAGCGTGGTCGCAAGCGTAATCGCCGGATTGATTGTCGCCCTCCGTGAGGGCGTGAGTTGAAATACCTTCTCCTCGAAGTCGTTGTAAGGCACCAGGGTCGCCCTCCGTGAGGGCGTGAGTTGAAATGATATTGATTTTTCCGAAAAGGTCATCAACGTGGTCGCCCTCCGTGAGGGCGTGAGTTGAAATAGCTCCTGTAAAATCTATTTAATTGCGGGAAGTCCCCGTCGCCCTCCGTGAGGGCGTGAGTTGAAATAAGCCACTTGACGATGCTATCCAGAAGTACAGTGACGTCGCCCTCCGTGAGGGCGTGAGTTGAAATACGCCGCCGGTGTTGTCATCGGCTCGCGTCCGCTGTCGCCCTCCGTGAGGGCGTGAGTTGAAATGTCCTGCCGAGATAGAATCATAGATATTCTGTGCGTCGCCCTCCGTGAGGGCGTGAGTTGAAATGAAAAAAATTCGCCAATGGTACGATAAATCCATGTCGCCCTCCGTGAGGGCGTGAGTTGAAATACAACATCCAATCTGCTCAGCGATTTCATCAAGGTCGCCCTCCGTGAGGGCGTGAGTTGAAATGTTACGCTCATCTAATCACCTCTGTCTATTGCCAGTCGCCCTCCGTGAGGGCGTGAGTTGAAATAGCATTCGCAGGAAAATGTCATAAATGATATATTGTCGCCCTCCGTGAGGGCGTGAGTTGAAATGCCGTGTGCCGCTTTTGCGGCATCAAACCAGTGGTCGCCCTCCGTGAGGGCGTGAGTTGAAATACGAGGACTTCGGTTGCAGAAATATTTCCGACTGACGTCGCCCTCCGTGAGGGCGTGAGTTGAAATACAAAGGAATAGTTAAGGAGACATATCCAGATCAGTCGCCCTCCGTGAGGGCGTGAGTTGAAATACAAGATGCAAGGCGGCCAGTGGGTAACGTATACCGTCGCCCTCCGTGAGGGCGTGAGTTGAAATATGAAGAAGAAAAATAGATGCGCAGACAAATTTCGTCGCCCTCCGTGAGGGCGTGAGTTGAAATTGCCCAATGCCGCTGTCATCGGATCACACAGTTCGTCGCCCTCCGTGAGGGCGTGAGTTGAAATAATGTCGGATGGACGCCACGGTACATCAAGATGGTCGCCCTCCGTGAGGGCGTGAGTTGAAATTTCATGTACTTTTCGGCGGCGGTCGATACAGCCGTCGCCCTCCGTGAGGGCGTGAGTTGAAATTCTCCACATTATTATCTGCTAACATCTCGTAGGAGTCGCCCTCCGTGAGGGCGTGAGTTGAAATGATGCGTCCCCACACAACCGGCCCGATTCCTTTGTCGCCCTCCGTGAGTTGAATCTTCAAACATTGGCGGAATTATTTAGAGTATGATGTATCACACTTCGTGAGTTGAAATAACAGCAGTTATTCCGCAAGCAGAGGAGCGTTCTCAGGAGTGAAATGTGTTTGACACGAAAGGCAAACAATGTTAATCTATAACTAGCGTAAGTGATAACTAACCGCTCATGCATTCGCCAAGAACCATGGGCGGCTATTTTTCTATTTATTATTCGATAAGAAAGGAGGAAAATGATGAGAAATCCACTGAAAATTTTTTGGATCATACTCGGTTTTCTGTGCCTGGGATTTGGTACCATCGGCATTGTGCTTCCGATTCTGCCGACAGTTCCATTCTATATGGCAACCCTGTTCTGCTTTGCGAAAAGTTCGGAACGGCTGCAAAGCTGGTTTATTGGGACCCAATTATATAAGAAGCATCTCGACAGCTTCGTACAGCATCGGGCGATGACGGTAAGAACGAAATGTAAAATTAACGGGATGGTAACGGTTGTGATGGCGATCGGCTTTTTTGCTATGAAGAATGTGCCGATCGGAAGAATCTGTATTGCTGTGGTATGGATGTGCCATATTTTGTATTTCTTCCTGCGGGTCAAAACCGTAAAAACAGAAGATCATATCCTAGGAGAAACAAAATGAACAAAGTAGAAAAAAAGCGGCAGAAAGAACAGTACGTCGTGGAAGAGATGATCCGCCTGTACTGCCGGAAGAACCATGGAAAAGAGGGGCATGCATCCGGCGGGATGTGTCCGGAATGTCAGAAATTAGCGGACTATGCAAAACAGCGGAGCCAGAAATGTCCCTTCATGGAACAGAAAACATTCTGCGCAAACTGCAAAGTACACTGCTACAAGCCGGAAATGCGGGAAAAGATCCGCGCCGTTATGCGGTTTTCGGGGCCGAGGATGCTGCTGTATCATCCGATTTTAGCTATCTGGCATTTAATCTGCAGCATGAGAGAGAAGCGAAAAGCAAAGGCATAAAAGAGAGGTACTTATGATTAAAACAAGACTGGTGGGGCTGCTGTCCCACGCGAAAAAGTATATCGTGTACACGATTCTGTGGCAGTGGGCGGCGCTTCTGTCGCAGGTGATCGCGGTATTTACGATCGCCGATCTGCTGGAACGGGTCGTGTATGGTGCGGTAACGGCAGCGGCTGTGAAACGGACGATTTTTACACTGGCAATTGTTGTTGTGATCCGTTTTTTCTGCGAGCGGATGGGCGCGCGGTCGTCGTATCTTGCGTGTGTGGATGTGAAGCGGATTCTGCGCGAAAAAATTTATGAAAAAATGCTGAAGCTCGGTGCATCGTACAGCGAGCAGGTGTCTTCCTCAGAGGTCGTACAGGTGTCCACCGAAGGTGTGGAGCAGCTCGAAACATACTTTGGAAAGTATCTGCCGCAGCTGTTTTACAGCCTGCTCGCACCGCTCACGCTGTTCGCCATCCTCTGCCGGGTGAGCCTGAAAGCGAGCGTGGTCCTTCTGATCTGCGTGCCGCTGATCCCGGTTTCGATCGTAGTGGTACAGAAGATTGCGAAGAAGCTGCTGAACAAATATTGGAGTATTTACACAGGGCTCGGCGATTCGTTCCTTGAAAATCTGCAAGGCCTGACGACCTTAAAAATCTATCAGGCCGACCAGCAGAAAGCCGACGAGATGGATGTGGAATCCCAGAACTTCCGCCGGATCACGATGAAAGTTCTGACGATGCAGCTCAACTCAACGAGCGTGATGGACATCGTAGCATACGGCGGCGCGGCGGTTGGCATGGCGGTGGCGGTATCGGAATTTCTGAAAGGAAACCTCACCGTGTCCGGCACGCTCTGTATTGTGTTGCTGGCGAGTGAGTTTTTTCTGCCGCTGCGTCTGCTCGGATCATTCTTCCACATCGCGATGAACGGCATGGCGGCGAGTGACAAGATTTTCAAAATCCTTGATCTGCCGGAGCCGCAGGCGGGAGAACGGACGCTGCCGGACGGACCGCTGGATGTCGTGTTGGAGGATGTGCATTTTTCCTATGAAGAAGACCGGGAAATTCTGAAGGGCATCGACCTTACACTCCCGGCGGGCAGTTTTGTATCGCTGGTCGGCGAATCCGGCTGCGGAAAGAGTACGATTGCGGGTATCCTTGCGGCAAAGAACCGTGGATATACAGGGCGCATCACCCTGGGCGGTGTGCCGCTCTCGGAAGTCGCTGAGACGGATCTGATGAAGCACGTTGTTCTGGTCCGCCACAACAGTTACTTATTTAAAGGAACCGTAGAAGAGAACCTGCGCATGGCGGAACCGGATGCGACGAAGGAGGAGATGGAGGCGGTTCTGCAGAAAGTCAATCTGCTGGGATTCTTACAGACACAGAACGGACTGCAGACAGAGCTTCTCGAAAAAGCGGGAAACCTCTCCGGCGGCCAGTGCCAGCGTCTTGTGATTGCGCGGGCGCTGCTTCGGAGCGACAGTGCGGTGTATATCTTTGATGAAGCCGCATCGAATATTGATGTCGAGAGTGAAGAGCTGATCATGAATGTGATTCATGAACTCGCAAAGACGAAAACGGTATTGCTGATTTCCCACCGCCTTGCGAACGTCGTACAGTCAGATCAGATTTATTTCCTGAAAAACGGTACCATCTGCGAGCGTGGAACGCATGCGGAACTGATGGAACAGAACGGCGCATACCGTCATCTGTACGACAGCCAGATGGTACTGGAAAACTATGGAAAGGAGGGGAATGCATGATGAACGAGAAGAAAAATACAGCAAAACGCAGAAGCGCCCTCCGGATTATGGGAAGCCTGATCGGGCTGGTGAAGCCATTGCTTCATATTATGATGGCGGCAATTATTCTTGGAACAATGGGATATTTATGTGCGATCTTCCTGACGATTCTGGCAGGACAGGTCATCGTGCACGGCTTACTGACGGGCGCGGCAGGGACGAGCCTTTCGGTGCAAAACATGTGGCTTGTACATACTCCGGTAAAAACGATACTCACGGTGATGATCGTGATCGCGGTGCTGCGCGGCATTCTGCATTATGCGGAGCAGTACTGCAACCACTTTATTGCTTTTAAACTGCTGGCGATCATCCGCCATAAAGTGTTTGCAGCTTTGCGGAAGCTCTGCCCGGCGAAGCTGGAAGGACGGGACAAAGGAAATCTGATTTCGATTATCACAACCGATATCGAACTTCTGGAAGTATTCTATGCGCATACGATTTCCCCGATTGCGATTGCAGCATTAACTTCTCTGATTATGGTATGCTTCATTGGAAGATACCATGTTCTGACAGGGCTGCTTGCACTTGCGGCGTATCTGACGGTCGGCATTGTGATCCCGATGTGGAACGGAAAGCGCGGAAGCCAGAAAGGAATGGAGTTCCGGACAGGCTTTGGCGGGCTGAACAGCTTCGTGCTGGATTCCCTGCGTGGCCTCGACGAGACGATTCAGTACGGACAGGGCGAAAAACGGAAAGAGCAGATGTCAGAGCGGTCGAAAGAACTGGCTTCTGTGCAGGAAAACTTAAGCCGCATGGAAGGCTCCCAGCGGTCTGTCACCAACATGGTGATTCTTCTGGCATCGTTCGGTATGCTGGCACTGACGATCTATCTTTACACGAAAGGCGGGATTGGATTTGAGGGAGTCCTGACCTGCACAATCGCGATGATGGGTTCCTTCGGCCCGGCCGTGGCGCTGTCCAGCCTGTCGAATAACCTGAATCAGACGCTGGCAAGCGGCGAGCGTGTGCTTTCCCTTCTCGAGGAAGCGCCGCTCGTGGAAGAAATTCCGGGAGATGCGGCATCCGGCGGTGACCACGCATTTGTAGGAGCCGAGGCGCAGAATGTAACATTTGCCTACGAAGACGAGACGATTCTGGATCAGTATTCGCTGAAACTGGAACCGGGAAAAATCACCGGCATCCACGGCGCGAGCGGTTCCGGAAAATCGACGATCTTAAAACTTCTGATGCGCTTCTGGGATGTCCAGACGGGGCGCGTTTCCGTGGACGGAGCCGATGTCCGCGAAATCCCGATGAAGCATCTGCGCGATATGGAAAGCTATGTGACGCAGGAGACACATCTGTTCCACGATTCGATTGCGAACAACATCGCTATTGCAAAACCCGGCGCGACGCGGGAAGAAATTATGGAGGCGGCGAAGAAGGCGTCCATACATGATTTCATCATGACACTGCCAAACGGCTACGACACCGAAGTCGGAGAACTCGGCGATACGCTGTCCGGCGGAGAAAAACAGCGGATCGGTATCGCGCGGGCATTCCTGCATGACGCATCCATGATCCTGCTGGACGAGCCGACATCGAATCTTGATTCCTTAAATGAAGGAATTATTCTGAAATCCCTGAAAGAATCGGCAGAAGAGAAAACCATTGTGCTCGTATCGCACAGAGTGTCCACGATGAATGTCGCGGATGTGGTATATGAAATGGAAAATGGCCGGATTTCCTGATTTTACAGCACTTGACAGAGAAAAGACGATGTGCTACACTAACAGTCGTTAAAGAAAAGACAATTAAATATCGATGTGTAAGGTGTCGGACATACGTGTCCGGTGAAAAGGGAAGCAGGTGTGAATCCTGCACGAGCTCGTCACCGTATTTTGCAAGCAGGGGAATGATCCACTGGGAAACCGGGAAGGAGACCGATGCGCTGGAGTCAAATCCTGAAGCAATGAGCCGGGAGACCTGCCTTTCGCAGTACAGGAACGTTACGTTCGTGTCACGAGGAACTGGCAGTACAAAACAGGAAAGCGGACTTTTGCCCCACAGCGGGTGAAATGGTTTTCTTTGTGATGAAAATACTGGAAGCCCCTCGTTGAAAAACGAAAGGGCTTCTTTCTATTTACGCAGGCAACGAGCCAAAGTCCGTGCTTGCACGAGACCTTAGCGACTGCCGCGATAACTTGAGAAACTCGCGGAGCGTGTTTCTCATAGTTTGAAATGTAAAACGTCCCCGATATTGGTTGTTGCAAAGATACCAGCAAATGGGAGGAAAACAAAAATGAAAAAGAAACTTGTAGTCGCTTTAATTTCAGCAGCTATGGTAACATCTATGCTCGGCGCATGCGGAAGCAGCAACACATCCAGCAGCAGCGCAAGCAGCACAGCAACAAGCAGCGTAAGTGCATCTTCCGCATCTGAGGAAGACACCACAGCAGCAAGCAGCAGCGTAAGCGCATCTTCTGCATCTGAAGAGGTATCCGCAGATGCAGACCAGGAGGCAGCAGATAAAGTGGCAGCTCTGATTGACGCAATTTATGTACAGGAAAGAAATGATAACACCGACGAGCAGTGCAAAGAAGCAAAAGAGGCATGGGATGCCCTGACAGACGCACAGAAAGAACTCGTAGAAGGCGAGAACGCAGATCCGGATTACTTCGGAAGAGACACAGGTGATGCATCCAAGGATGATCCGTTAAACGGAGACGAGATCGGCGAGAATGAGCTTCTGGTTGTAAGCTTTGGTACTTCCTTCAACGACAGCCGTGCTGAGGATATCGGAGGCGTTGAGAAAGCTCTGCAGGCTGCATATCCGGACTGGTCCGTAAGACGTGCCTTCACTGCACAGATCATCATCAACCATGTACAGGCCCGCGATGACGAGAAGATCGACAACGTAGATCAGGCACTGGAAAGAGCTGTAAGCAATGGCGTGAAAAAACTGATTATTCAGCCGACTCATCTGATGCACGGCGCAGAGTACGACGAGCTGAAAGAAGCAGTAGATAGCTATAAAGATAAATTTGAGTCCGTAACCATCGCAGAGCCGCTGCTTGGCGAGGTTGGAAGTGACGCTACCGTAATCAACGAGGACAAACAGGCCGTTGCAGAAGCAATCACGGCACAGGCAGTAAAATCTGCAAATTATGACAGTCTGGATGCAGCAGCAGAGGACGGCACTGCTTTCGTATTTATGGGACATGGTACTTCCCACACTGCAAAAGTAACCTACAGCCAGATGCAGACACAGATGGATACTCTTGGATACAAAAACGTATTCATCGGAACCGTTGAGGGCGAGCCGGAAGAGACCGCTTGCGAGAACGTGATCGAGGCAGTAAAAGCAGCCGGATACAAGAAAGTAATTCTTCGTCCGCTGATGGTTGTTGCAGGTGACCACGCAAACAACGATATGGCAGGCGAGGATGAGGATTCCTGGAAGAGCCAGTTTGAGGCATCCGGTGCATTCGATGAGATCGACACTCAGATCGAAGGTCTTGGAAGAATCGATGCTGTTGAGCAGCTGTATGTACAGCACACCAAGGCAGCTATGGACGGCAACGGCGTTCAGGACGATGCTGAATAATTAGGGGTTGTATTCCGAACGTAAAATAGAGTAAAATAAGATCCGGCAGTACAGCTGAAGAGACTCAGTGTGCTGTCGGATTTTAAGTTGAGCGGATGAAAAAGATCCGCTTCAAGGTGATACAAGGAGGAATTTTATTATGAGAAAAAAATTGGCAGTTCTTTTTCTTGGAGCAGCACTGACTGTATCCATGCTCGGCGCATGTGGCGGAAAGGATGCAGCGTCATCTTCTGCATCTGCAGTATCTGCGTCTTCCGCAGCGGACGTATCTTCCGCTTCTGTACAGGATGCATCTAAGACAGAGAGCAGTACATCCACATCAGATGTTTCAGCAGAAAGCGCATCGGCAGCGGAGACTGCAGGAGAAAGCAGCGCATCAGAGCTGGAAGACGGTACGTATACGGCAGACTTCAATACAGACAGCAATATGTTCCATGTCAATGAAGCAAAAGAAGGAAAGGGTGTCCTGACGGTAAAAGACGGAAAAATGACCATCCACGTCAGCCTGGTATCCAAAAACATTGTCAATGTCTTTGTGGGAACAAAAGAAGAAGCACAGGCAGACGGCGCAGAGCTGATCGAGCCGACCACAGATGAGGTAACGTATTCTGACGGAACCACAGATGAAGTGTACGGCTTTGATATCCCGGTAGAAAAACTGGACGAGAATTTCAATGTTGCGATCATTGGTAAAAAAGGAACCTGGTATGATCATGTAGTCAGCGTATCCAATCCGGTACCGCAGGAGTAATCCCGGAAGAAAACAAAAGATATCCACAGAAGGCGAACCATTTTGCACCGTCTGTCCACAGAAATTGTGGAAAGAGAGGGGAAAAGCGGTTCGCCTTTGTGGATATCTTTTCTTATTTTTCCGGAAACAGTTTGCGGAACAGAAAACGGATGAAGGGTCCGCAGTACATGAGCTGCCAGAAGAAGGCAACCGGGAAGTTTAAAAACGTGGTCTGGAGCCAGACAGCAACGAATTCCTTTCCGGCATTTTTAAACAGCAGCGTTGCAATAAAACTCATAATCGGACACATAATAGCAATAATCATAATGGAAATTGCCAGCGTGATTACGATCGGACGATCCTGCGGTGTTACCATGCAAAAAGCTAATTTGTGAGCCAGATGATCCACGAGGAAAAACTCGAGGATAAAAGCGGCCGGCCACATGATTATCATCTCGTGAAACGCCATCAGAAAGACCTGATTTGTCATTCCGCCGATGTTCATGGAAATGTTGTAGCAGATCATGGCATAGACCATCAGAAAGGACATCATGAGGGTAAATACAACGTTTTGAAATTTTGTTTTTGGCATCGATTGTTCTCCTTTTCTTTGCAATTTTGAAAAATGGGCGCAAAAAAGACACATGTGTTGTTCGTTAACCAAGCAATGCACTTGTGCCGTTTCCAATCTGATACCAATTTTTTCTGCAGTTTTTAATTTTGAACCGTCGATTATTATAACGTCTCCGGCGGCGTTTGGCAAGAGGAAATTGAAAAATTTTTTGAAAAGACAGATAAACAAGAAAATTCGATGCGTGCTGGAAGCACGGTTTGGCGAATGGTGCGGGGAACGGCACCGGCGGGAAAAAGAATGGATTGCGAAACGGGAGCGGGATTGCTACAATAGAACATAGTGAAAACAAAGAGAAAACGCAAAAGGAAATCAATATTATGTCAGAGATCAGAAAAATCGAAAACTTTGCGGCGCCGGAGCTCGACGTGTATGCGCGTCTTTCAGAACCGCAGTTATTGCACTATTATGAACCGCAGCCAGGCCTTTTTCTTGCGGAGAGTCCGCGTGTCATCGAGCGTGCGCTGGATGCCGGATATGAACCGGTTTCGTTCCTTGCCGGAAGCGCAGAGCTTGCCGTAAACGAAGCACTCTTTGCGCACTGCCCGGACGTGCCGGTCTATACAGCAGAGACGAAGGTGCTGGAACAGCTCACAGGCTTTGCCCTCACGCGCGGCATGCTCTGCGCGATGCACCGCCGCACGCTTCCGGCTATGGAGGAAATCTGCCGGAATGCCCGCCGCGTGGCGATTCTGGAAAATGTCGTGAACCCGACGAATGTCGGTGCGATTTTCCGTTCTGCCGCCGCGCTTGGCATCGATGCCGTGCTCCTCACATCAGGCTGCAGCAACCCGCTGTACCGCCGCGCCATCCGCGTGAGCATGGGAAATGTCTTCCAGGTCCCGTGGACCGTGCTGCCAGGCGGCAGTTACTGGCCGGAGCAGGGAATTGCTGCACTGCAGGAACTTGGATTTTATACCGTTGCGATGGCATTAAAAGAAGACTCCGTTCCGATGGATGATCCGTCGTTAAAAACGCATGAAAAGCTCGCTATTCTGCTCGGAACCGAGGGTGACGGACTGGCAAGTGATACGATCGCTGAAACAGATGCAACCGTGCTGATTCCGATGACACATGGTGTGGATTCACTGAACGTCGCTGCGGCGAGCGCTGTCGCATTCTGGGAGCTGGCGGGAAGAAGATAAAGATGTTCCGTCGGTACCGGAGATTACGGAATAAAAATAGGATCAGAGATAGATTTTCGGGATGCATATTTTGATGCATCCCTTTTTGAATTTACGAATTTTGAAATTCCTTCCGATACATCTGCGGCGTACATCCCACTTTGTTTCGGAACTGCCGGTTGAAGTTGGAAAGGTTGCGGAAACCATTGTCGTACGCGATTTCGGACACACTCCGCGTCGTACTGCGCAGCGCCTCGCAGGCGGCTTTGATCCGAAGCTGTGTCAGATATTCAACGGCCCCGAGTCCGAAGGTCTGCTTAAAACAGCTCATAAAATAGCTTTTGCTCAAATGCGACAGCCTGGCAAGTTCCTCTATGGTAATCGGGTCGGCGAAGTGCTCCTGGATATAGGCGAGCACAGGCCGCAGGTTTTCAGCAGCCGCAGGCATGGCGGGACGATCGGTGCAGAGTTCCGGCGATGCGGCGAGCAGATAGAAGAAGCGGAGCAGCTCACTTTTCAGCAGAAGATCGGAGACAGCAGAGTTTTCACGGATGCAGCGGAAAATCTGATGGACGGATGCAGAAAGTGCAGCATAACCGGAATGTTCGGGTGAAATCGGTGCCTGGATGCGGCGTCGGGCGGAGAAAAACGGCTGCAGAATTTCCGTGTAGCTGCGGTCGTCATACCCGCCGATCAGCATATTCTGGTGGAAAACAATCGTATCATAAAACATCGACTCCTGCTCGGCGGGCAGAATGGCATGTACGAGGTTCGGCTGAATCAGAAAAATATCACCGGCATGCGCCGTAAGCAGACGGTCCTCATACTGAAAATACCCCGTTCCGCGTTTGATATAATTCAGCTCCATCTCCCCGTGCCAGTGCAGCGGTACGCCGGGAAAATAGTCGGGCATCCGGCAGTCATAATAACTGTAGGGAACCTGCATGGAGCCGTGCTGGCGTTTTTCTTTCGCAGCAGAAAGCATCATAAAATCCTCCTCCAAAAAGCATGTCCGTAAAATGCCGGAAATGGCAGAGCGTGGCATGGATAAAATCAGTTAATGTTCACTCAGCAGTGAAACACTTGCTGTTTCGCTGCGTAAGAAAGTGATTCAGGTGTGAGCAGCCCTCCTTTTGCGAAGCAAAACTTTAAATGAGGGGTGCGAAGGTTACAGTTCGCTGGGTACCAGTGAACTGTAACTAAAATCATAGAATAGTATTAGAATGAAATAGGAAATTACTGGTATTTCAGCGGATACAGTAGTAATATATCATATAGAAACACTTGCTGCAACGACGAAAATACAGCAGAAATAAGAGCGAAAGAGGAAAAGAAAAAATGTCAAAATGGTTAGATAACGCAGTATTTTATGAGATTTACCCGCAGTCCTTCAACGACACCAACGCCGACGGAATCGGAGATTTCCAGGGTATCATTGAAAAATTAGACTACATCAAGGAGCTGGGATGCAACGCCATCTGGATCAACCCGTGCTTCCTGTCCCCATTCGGTGATGCAGGATACGATGTCGCAGATTACTGCCGCGTTGCACCGCGCTACGGAACGAATGAGGATCTGAAGAGAGTTTTCGAAGAGGCACACAAACGTGACATGCACGTTCTGCTCGACCTGGTTCCGGGCCATACATCTGTTGAGCATCCATGGTTCAAAGAATCCATGAAAGCAGACCGCAATGAATTTACAGACCGCTACGTATGGACCAATAACGTATGGGAAGCACCGGAAGGAATGGGAAGCCTGCGCGGCATTTCCGAGCGTGACGGCGCCTGCGCCATCAACTTCTTCTCCAACCAGCCGGCCCTGAACTACGGCTTTTATCAGCCGGATCCGGAAAAACCGTGGCAGCAGTCCTTTGATGATGAGGGACCGCAGGCAACGCTGGCAGCGATGGAAGATGTCATGAGATTCTGGCTGAACATGGGCTGCGACGGCTTCCGTGTCGATATGGCGGGCTCCCTGGTAAAGAACGATCAGGAAGGCAAAGGAACCATCCGCCTGTGGCAGCAGGTACGGAAATTCCTCGACGCCGAGTTCCCGGATGCAGCCATGGTATCCGAGTGGGGCGAGCCGGACAAATCCTTACAGGGCGGCTTCCACATGGACTTCCTGCTTCACTTTGGACCGTCCCATTACAACGATCTGTTCCGCTGCGATGAGCCATTCTTCTCCAAACGCGGAAAAGGAGATATCTCTGAGTTTGTAGAGACCTACAAAACCAACTACAATAAGACTGCACAGAAAGGCCTGATCTGCATCCCGTCCGGAAACCATGATATGGACCGTCTGGCACGCCGTCTGCAGGGGGATGAACTGAAAATTGCTTTCGCTTTCCTTCTTTCCATGCCAGGTGCGCCGTTCATCTACTACGGTGATGAAATCGGTATGCGCTACGTCGAAGGCCTGAAATCCGTTGAGGGCGGATACAACCGCACTGGTTCCCGTTCTCCGATGCAGTGGGATGACACCACCAACGCAGGATTTTCCAGCGCACCGGCCAGCGACCTCTACATCACCATGGACCCGGGCAAAGACCGTCCGACCGCCAAAGCACAGATGGCCGATCCGGATTCCCTGTACCACGAAGTTAAAAAACTCATCCAGATCCGCCAGAGCAGCAAAGCACTCTTAAGCCGCGGAACCATCGAGTTCGTTTATGCAGAGAAAAACCAGTATCCGCTGGCCTACGTTCGTGAGGCAGAGGGCGAAAAAGTCCTCGTTATCATCAATCCATCCGACAAAGAGCAGTCCTTCCCATACAGTGCAGAGCTGAAGGATGCCCTCTACACGATCGGAGGAAAAGCAGAATCCAAAGACGGAACCATCACCATCCCGGCACAGTCCGCAGGATTCTATCATATCTGATCGAAAATAAAAATGACAGGGAGATCCAATCGAATTTTTTCGGAGGATCTCCCTGTTTTTAAATATGATACACTCTCAGCTCATGCAATGCCCTGGTCGCTGCAATATACTGCGCCTGCATCATCATCTCCCGTTTCTCGTCCTTTGGGAAAATCGAGAACACCTGATCAAACTCCAGCCCTTTCGCCAGATAAAATGTGGTAACCGTCAGTCCTTTCTTAAAACTGGAGCTGTCACGGTTCAGCCACGAAAGCCGCTTCTCACAGTCAAAATCTTTTTCCACCAGAATCTCCCGCAAAATCAGATAAGCCCGTTCCGCCGTCTTCTCATCCGGTACAATCACCGCCGCTGTCTCATACGTCTTCTCCTCTGGAAACAGCGTATCCACTGCCTCCCGCAGAGCCGCCTCAAGATCCGTGACATTCCGTTCCAACACCGGCATTCCGTGCCGTTCAAACAGCTCCAGATCCGTCACGCCAATGAGATTTGCCGCATACGACGCAATTTCCACCGTATTCCGGTAACTCTTCCGCATCTCAATCCGCCGCAGATCCTTCCCGAAAATCCCCGGTAAAAACCGCAGTACATCCTGCTGCTGATCCGCCATCGTCTGCGCCCGGTCGCCGAGAATCGTCATCTTACAGGAAAACATCCGCCGGATAATCAGATACTGGAGCCGCGAATAATCCTGCATTTCATCAATCACCAGATGCTTAATATTCGACCGCTCCGCCTGCCGCGACAGGCGGTACTTCAGATACAGAACCGGATACACATCCTCATACCGCAGTTTCCGCTTCTCCAACGGCCGCCGCGGCAGCGTCTGATATCCCTCTTTCTTCAGAAAACGATTGTAGAGAACATAAAAATCCATCGTCTCATACATCTTCCGGAATTTTTCGATGAGCGGAATCCGCTCCTCCTCCGGCAGATCCCGGTTCAGCAGCGTCTCGATCTCATCAATAAACGTCTCCGCCACCGCATCCATCCGCGAGAGCAGCGGAATATCCGCAAACTTGTCATAAAACAGCGTAATAATTTCCGATTCTGACTTCACAAACGACTTATACGAAACGTCTGAGAAATTCATCAGCTCGTCCTCAAGCTCCAGCGCAAATCCCTCCATCTGGTCCACAAACGCCTGCGACTGTTTTAAAGCAAACCGTTCTGCGGCTTTTGGGTCCCGCATCTCCCGCTCAATCTGATCACAGCGATCCTCACAGTCCGCCGCCGTGTCCTGTAATTTGCGGTAAGCAAAGAGATCAAAACTCATCTCCTGAATATTCTCCTCACCGAGCTCCGGCAGAATATGTGAAATATAATCCGAAAATACCCCGTTCGGCGATAAAATCAGAATATTCGAAGACTTCAGATTCTGTCTGTCATGATACAAAAGGTAGGCAATCCGATGCAGCGCCACCGATGTCTTGCCGCTTCCCGCCGCTCCCTGAATTACCAGAATCCGGTCCTTCGTATTGCGGATGATCGCATTCTGTTCCTTCTGAATTGTGCGGATAATATTCTTCAGCTGTACCTCGCCGTTGCTGCCAAGCTCCGCCTTTAAAATATCATCATCAATTTTCACATCACTCTCAAATCCGTAAATCATCTTTCCATCCCGGATCTTATACTGCCACTTGGAACAGATTTCCCCTGTCATCTCGCCGCCCGGCGCCAGATAGGAAGCCGGCCCGCGGTCAAAATCGTAGAAAAGACCGCTG
>OGRP01000903.1_pt1 | contig 24057 bp, 24 predicted proteins | sample 1553531 | NCBI WGS metagenome assembly OGRP01 (sample SAMEA2580045, study PRJEB22360) | human gut metagenome | biome: human gut; feature: human-associated habitat; material: faeces | place: Denmark | collected 2008/2010 | reverse complement strand
CTTATGGCCGCTGCCGCCACCCGCCACAACGCCGGTGCGTCCCGGCTCCATATGAGCGGATCTCACTACACGGCCATTCTCGCTTCTCTCCACAAGGTCGGAATGCGTTTTCAAAAAGCCTTGCAGCATCTCGTCCACAATATTGTCAGGATCGTTCATGATCCGCTGCATAGCAGTGTCCTCCTTATGCTTATTTTTTCAGGTCCAGGAAGCAGCTGGAGAGACCAGAAACTTCTCTGCCCCCTGAGCCGTTTCGCTTGATCAGTTACTCGCTTTTTTCCAGCGCCTTCAAGGCGTGTGCCACAGCGATGAAGCCCTGGTCACGGTGGAGGAATGCTTTTTCAGCCTTGTCACCGCTGTAATCATAGAAGCCCTTTCCGTTCTTCAGGCCGTATTTCCCTTCCTCATAGGCCCTCTTCAGAATGGGAGGAACACCGCCATCATTGCACAGGCTGTCGAACATATAGCTTCCCACATGGTTAAAAATGTCGATGCCGCCGAAATCCATTGTTTCAAAGGGACCCACAACTGCATACCGCATACCCAGGCCATATCTCACGACATTATCCACGTCCTCCAGACTGGCATATCCTTCCTCGACACAGTGGCACGCCTCACGGACGATGGCATACTGCAGACGGTTGAGGATGAAGCCGGTGGGGTCCTTATACACCCGGACGGGCTTCTGCTCCAGGCTGAGCGCCACATCGTATACGATCTGCAACGCTTCTTCAGAGCTCTTCTCTCCGGCGATGACCTCGACCAGGGGGATCAGGTGGGGCGGATTGACCCAGTGCATCCCGGTAAATCTGGCAGGGTCCTTCACCGCTTTGGCGATTTCCGTAATGGACATCCCGGAAGTGTTCGTGCATATTACAATCTCCGGCCGCACCAGCTCAGACGCCTCGCGCCAGAAAGCGTGGCGCAGTTCCATGTTCTCCACAGTGGACTCCAAAACAAAATCTGCCTGGGAAAAATACTCTTTGGAGGTTGTCATAGTGATGCGCTCTACCAAAGCGGCGGACTCCTCTGCAGTCAGTTCACCGCTCGCCACCTCTGCCTCTTGATTGACGGAAATGACGCCCCGCGCCTTTTCAAGGCTCCTTTCGGCAATATCGTAAAGAATGACCTCATAGCCGTGCTTGGCAAAGATCTGGGCGAAAGAGGAACCCATTACGCCGGCACCGGCTAACAATACCTTGCGGATATCTTTTTGCTGTAACATTGTTGCTTCTCCTTTCTGTAGCCCCAAGCCTTAATTCTGTTCCTTGATATTCTGCATGATCTCGAACCGCTCGCCGTTGATCCCCCGGAAGAAGGTCACCAACAGGTCCATATCGCCCAGATTGGGCACGCTGCGGATTTCGGCTTCCTCACAGGTCACCTTGGGATGCTTCAGCAGCTTCTCCTTCACCGCGTGGATATCGTCCACCAGGATGGCAAAGTGGTGGTCTACCTGCAGATACTTTTCCCGGAGCTCTTCGGGGGTGTGGGTGGGGACCCAAAGAAGCTCCAAGGTGAAATTGCCCAGCCGCAACATAGCCAGCCGCTCATGGGCCACTTCTACCACACCGTAATACAGCACCTCAAAGCCAAAGGTCTCCTGATAGAACTGTACGCTCTCCTCGAGATCTGCTACGAAAAAAGCCGTGTGATGGGTGGTCACCACATGATCGCCCACATAGTATTTTTTCTGCATTGCCGATAAGTCCTTTCATTTTTTAACATTAAATATAGTGCAGCGCCCGGAGCAGTTGACCTACCCGGACGCCGCAGGCCGCTTTAAGACATCATCATATTGGGCAGGAACAGGATAATCTGGGGGAAAATCATGCAGATGGCAATGGTCAACAGCATCAGGACGATGTAGGGGAGCGCATGCTTAAAGATGGTAGCCACATCCACAATGTCGCCCAGAACACCTTTGCAGGCGAACACGATGGTGCCGAAGGGCGGCGTGATCTGGCCAATGCAGACGGCCATCACCAGGATAACGCCCCACCAGACTTGGTTGTAGCCCATGGCCTGGATCACCGGCTGGATAATGGGGGTTGTCAGCAGGATGATGGAGTTGCCGTCGATGACGCAGCCCAGAGCCAGGACCAGCAGCAGGAACACGCCGATGAGGGCCCAGTTGGGGAGATTGGCACTGAGGATGCTGGTAGAGACCCACTTCACAGCGCCGCTGACGCTCAGCAGGCGGCTGTACATCTGGGCGGAGACCAACAGCATGAGGATGCCGGCGCTGCCCTTGCTGGTATCCAGCAGGATGGAACCGGTGCTCTTCCAGGTCAGGGAACGCTTGCACAGGGCGATGATGAAGGCACCCAAGCAGCCGATAGCGCTGGCTTCCGTGGGGGTAACATAGCCGCCCCAGATGCCGCCCAGCACTACGATGATCAAGAGCACAATGGGCAGTGCACGCAGGGTGGACTCCAGCTTGCCCTTGGGATCAGGGTCCTCATAGAGAGGCTTGCGGGTCACAGGATCCAGGCCGATGGCAGCGGGATGTCTGGTGCCATAGATCGATGTATAGATGATGAAGATGGTGGCCATCAGGATACCAGGCAGAACACCGCCAACGAACAGCTGGCCGATGGACACCTGTGCCACAGTACCGTAAACGATAAAGAACAGGCTGGGTGGGATGATCATGCCCAGATTGGATGAACCGCAGACGATGCCGGTCGCAAAGTTCGAGTCATACTTATACTTGCGCATCTCGGGGATAGCTACCTGGCTGAACACGGTGGCAGAGGCCACGCTGACGCCGGTCACGGCCGCGAACACAGCGTTGCCGATAACGGTGGCGGCAGCCAGGCCGCCGGGGACCTTCTCCAGCATCTTGTGGGCCCACTTAAACAAGTCGCCAGCCGAACCAGAGACCGCCATGATGGTGCCCATGAGCATGAAGAGCGGGATCACACAGTATGTATATGTGCGGATAGCGTTGAATGCGGTGGTCGAGAGCACGCTCAGTGCCGTAGAAAGATTGCTGGTGACCAAAAATAGTCCCACAAAGCTCAGGGACATCAGGGTAAACGAAATGTGGACACCAGCAAACACGCAGACGAACAGCAATGCAACGGTGACCAGAGCAATGACAATGCTAGTGTTCATTCCTTCTCGCCCTCCTTTTTCACAGCTTTCACGATCAGCTTAATAAAGTTGTAAATCGCCGCATAGAATGTGAACCATGCGCCGAACAGTGTCAAAACATAGAAGGGGCCCATGGGCATCAGGAACGTGCCCTCGGAGTCAAACTGATTGGTCGCAAAGGATTGGAGAGTCGGCTTGATCATAGCGTAGGCCATGAGCAGGAACAGTACGGTGCCGATACCTTCGGCGATTAGGTCCAGAATGAGCTTCGTTTTGGAGGAAGCCCGCGCATACAAGAATTCAGACCGGGTATGGCCTGCTACGAAAGTCACATAGGGCAGTCCCAGAAACATGGCGACTACCAGCAAGTTACGGACGATCACGGAAGCGCCGTTAAAGGCAGAATGGAGAAAGGTGCGCAGACCCACGTCCGCAGAGGTAATCAGCATCATGGCGATCAGCATGATACCGCCCAGCAGACATAAGAATTTTGAAATGAGTATCAGAGCATTATTGATTGACTTCAACATTTTCATGGTAAATTTTTTCATCCCTTTCTTTTCTTATACAGAGAGGAAAAAAGCCGCAGACTTGACCTATGCTCAATGAGCCAAGCCTGCGGCGCTTTTAGACATTCCCAGCTATATGCGGCCAGTCAGATTCAGCTATTTTGAGATCAATAATTGAACTGCCAGTCGCGGGGAATGTTAACACCGTTTTCCTTCAGCAGCTCCACATAGCGTTCCAGAATCTCCAAACCAGTGGGGCCAAGCTCGGTAGCGGTATCGGGGATATTGGGCAGGGCGTTCAGCCAGGCAGCCTTCTCTTCATCACTCATCGTCACGATGGTACCGCCGGCCTCCACAAAAGTATCGTATGCCTTGGAACGGCACTCGTTGGTGTACTCCAAGTGATACTGCTCCAGCTCCTTGCTGACTTCCAGGATGATGTCCTGCACCTCAGTGGGGAGAGAGTTCCACTTCGTCAGGTTCACGGTCAGCACCTCACCCATGGTGGAATCCAGACCGATGTCCGTCGCGTATTTGCAGATGTCCTGATAGTTTGCCTTCACAGCCCAGTGAGGAGCAGCGAACTGGCCGCTGATCAGGCCGGTCTGCAGGGAGGTGTATCCATCGCCCATGTTGGACTGGATGCCAACAGCGCCGGTGTTCTCCAGCCACAGCAGGTTACGGCCGGAGCCTCCAATCTTCTTGCCGCTCAAGTCAGAGAACTTCTCGATGGGAGTGGAGGAGAATACCTCATAGGAGTCCAGGACCATCTTAGCCAGCAGCTTCTGGTTGTACTGGGTCTCGAAGGAGGTCACCAGCTCATCGGAGAACTCCTCATACAGCTGGTCGGACACCTTCTGGAGCAGGGCGTTGTCACCAGTGCAGAAGGGGAGGTAGATGCTGTACTGATGATAGGGAAGCTGGCCGGAAACAGGGGAGACAGTGATGGCACACAGATCCAGCAGGCCATCCTGCGTGGCGGTCACTGTTTCAGACAGGCCGGCCACGGTGCCGTAAGCATCCGTCCACTCGATCTCATAATCGGTGTTCTCAGAAACGCGCTTGGCGACCTCAGGCTTGAAGAAGTTATCCAGGCTGTCCAGGTATTCCATGGAGCCTACAGTGTGGCCCGCGCCGATGACCAGGTTGATGGTTTGCTTTTTGCCGGCAGAGTCACCGGAGTTGCTGCCGGAGTTATCATCGGAAGACGTGCCGTTGTTGCCGCAGGAGGAGAGGGAAAGACTAAGGACCAGTGCCAGAGTAAGAGCTGTAAATTTTTTCATGTTCTTTCTCCCTTTTCTTTTTTTATGACCGCCGAAGCGGGGATCATTTCTTGGCAAAAGTGGACTTGCTGAAGTCGTAATTCTCACTCCCGTCGGGATAGCGGTAACGACCTTTATCCTTGTCAGCGGGATAGTTGAAGCGGCCCCCGCAACGCATGATCATGGTCTTGATCTCGGGGGTGTTCTCGCTGACGATGCGAGTAAACTGGTTCACCAGCAGCTCAGGGTCGCCGGCGGTGTTGGCCCAGTTGTCATAGTGATCGGGAATCAGCAGCTTGGCCTTCAGAGTCTGGCCAACGCGGGCACAGTCATACGGAGTCATCTTATCGGTAGCGCCGGGAGCGTTGCAGCCCATATCGAAGATTGCCACATCGATGTTATACTTCTGGGCAACTGCCACATAGCCGTCATGATACCAGGTATCGCCCATGAAGAGAATGTTGCCCGCGCTGGTCTTGAACAGGTAGCAGCAGGCAGCTTCCTCGAAGGGCAGCAGCACATCGCCTTCGCCGGTCTTGATGGCGGTCTGATCGTAGCAGATCAGGAAGTCCACCTCAGCGCCCTTCACCTTGACGGACTCGCCGACTTTGGCGACCACGATGCGGTCATCGGGAACGCCGAAGCCCTGCAGCTTCTTCACTGCTACGGGAGGTGCATAGAACGGAGCGTCGGTGGTGGCCGTCATGGCCTTCACAGCGTACAGGTCGCAGTGATCCTGGTGGGCATGGGTGCAGAAAATGCCATCGATATGGTTGAACTTCCAAGGATCGATCACCTGAGGATTGAGGCGGATCCAGTTGATGCTGTCAGCACCGGCCTGCTTGCACACGCCGCAGTAGTACAGCTCCGTATACATGGAGGGACCGCAGTACTGGTCGATCATAAAGATGCCGCCTTCATCGGTCTTCAAGACCCAGGAGGGACCGCCGCACCACCAGAGGCTGACCTGTCCCTTGGGCACTTCATAGCCCTCGATCTCCCGATTCAAGAAGCTTCCCCACTCAGGGAAGGTATCCTCCAACCACTGAGTTCGATCCATAGGGTGGTTCTGGTTCAAGTAGGCACCAGAAGGGAAGCCGCGTCCATCAGTCTTAGGCACCTGGTTCGTCATTGTCTTGTCCTCCTTGTGTAATAGTATAATAATGTTAGGATTGCGCACCATCTATGTTGTCCTACATCCTACATAAATGATAGCAAAGTCATACATGTTTGTCAATTGTGCTAACTCGTACAAAATTGGCTTTAAAATTTGTTAAACTGAACATTTTTCCTTGCTATAATTACTGTTTTGATATATCATGTACCAAACAGCAAATATGCGATCTGCAAAATTTTGTGCTTTATCGACTGCTAAATTTCTTCCTTTTGAGCCTTCTTGTCTGATGTCATATTTTTTCGGAGGAAGCATTGACTTCCATTTGAAAATTAAATAAAATATGGAAAGACAAGCACTATATCTGAATAGATGCCGCAACCTACAAATTATTTTTAAGGAGACTTATTACTCAATGCCACTTCCAAACGATAAAAATACATCCGCACTACAGCAGCTGACTTTCTTGGATGACCTGGTTGCCAGTGAACGCCGTAATATTTCCGATGTGATCTTTCGGCGTATCCGAGATGCTATCATTAGCGGTGAGCTTCCTCCAGGCTATGTATTCCCTAATGAAAATGAGCTTTGCAAGAAGCTGAATATCGGCCGCAGCAGCCTCCGGGAAGCCTATTCGCCCCTGGAGACCTTGAAGCTGATCTCCCGCAGCAAAGCTGGGACATATGTAAATGACTTGGATATTTACCAGAATGCGATGAACTTTGAGGCAATCGCTAAGCAGACCGATGTGAAAAACATCGCCGAGTATCGCCAGATATTCGAAATAGGGGCTATCCAATTGGCTGCAAAGCGTGCAACGGAAAAGAACGTCACACGCTTAAGAGAGATCCTAAAAAAAATGGAGGAAGTCCCAGAGGACTCCGTCGCTCTTTCACAGTATGATTTTGAATTTCATGCCTACCTGATGAAGATGACTCACAATGAGCTTCTCATCGTCATGTTCAATTCCATCCGGAATGCATATAAGAACCTCACCGAAAGCATATTTGCTATGGGATGCCTGCCAACGACGATAAACGAGCATTTGGCCATCGTGGATGCCATCGCTGACCACGACTCAGCACTTGCCGCTCATATGATGCAGCTCCATCTATCAAATATAGAGACTTTTCGTAATCGCCAGTCGGCCGCGGCAGGGAAGGCCTCCGAAAAATAAGCAGATCGGGACGAGTCAGATGACTGGACTGCCCCAGTAAAAAAAGAGAGCTCTATTACAGTTAATGTTATTAAGCTAAGAACCGGGGCGAATACCCCGGTTCTTAACTTTCGCTTTTTTAGCGTTTTTCGCAAAATTGCGCGAAATAAGTTGCTGCTTTCTGCACTCTTTTATCGGAAAGCGCTTAACTTAATGACATTGCTTATTCTGTATGGATCTTTCCCAATCCACCCAAACTCAAAGCGCCCATGACCCCCAGCGCTGCATACCGACAGTTGAAAGCGATCCTGACAGAAAACGATCTGCCCGACCTTCGTTTTCATGATCTCAGGCACACCTTTGCCACCTACGCGCTGGCCAACGGAGTGGATGCCAAGACCCTGGCCGGTATCCTGGGCCATACCAAGGCCAGCTTCACGGTAGACACCTACACCCACACGACCACAGATATGCACCGGAAAGCCCCCAAAATCGCCGGCGGCTTCCTGACGGACTACCTGGGAGAGGAGATGGCTCCATGGCAAAGCGCAGAAACCGCGGTGATGGCAGTCTCCACCCGAGAAAAGACGGTGGTTGGGAAGGCCGGTATGTAGTGGGCTACGATGACATGGGCCTGCCGGTGACCAAAAATGTCCTCGCCAAAACCAAGCCGGAATGCGCGGCAAAGCTGGCACAACTCCGGAAAACGCCGAAAGAGCTTGTGCCGGACCAACCTAAACCCGGAATCTTGTTGGCGGACTGGCTGGACCTCTGGTATCAAGGGTACAAGAAACCGAACCTCCGCCCCAACACCCAACCGTCCTATGAACGACGGATTTATCAGCATACCATACCAGCCTTTGGCGGTACCCAGCTGGACAAACTGACCCCTGCAGACATCCAGGAATTTTATGTATCCCTCAAAAAGGGCGGCCAGCTGATACACACCGAGCTCTACGGTGAAGGTCTCTCCGACCAAACGGTCCGAGGCATCCATACTACCCTCCACGCCGCTCTGGACAAGGTCGTGGAGGAAAACCCGATCTTCCGAAATTTTTCGGAGGGATGCAAGCTTCCCTCTGCCAAGCCAAGAGAAATGAAAGTGATGACACCGATGGAGATCCAGCGGTTTACTGATCCAGGCCAGAGAGGATGGCTGCTATGAGCTTCTGCTCTTAGAGTTATCCACCGGTCTGCGCCGGGGTGAGATCTGCGCCCTCCAGTGGAATGACCTGAATCTCAAAACGGGAGCGCTCCAAGTGGAACGGCAGGTCCACCGTGCGCGAGGGGAACTGGTGGTATCTCCGCCCAAAACCAAAGCGTGCCAGAGGACTGTGCTCCTCCCCCCCCAGTCCTGAATGTGCTCAAAGCCTACCAGACCACTCCAACCTCCCGGTGGATGTTCCCATCTCCAGTCAAAGAGGACTCCCCCATGGACCCCGCAGCAGTACGAAAGCGGCTGTCCACTGTGCTGAAACGTGCCGACTGCAAGCGACTCCGCTTCCACGATCTGCGCCACACCTTCGCCACCGCTTCCCTGGAGCACGGTATGGACGTCAAGACTCTTTCGACCATCATTGGCCATGTGTCCAGCAGTACCACGCTGAACATCTATGCCCATGTGACCGACGAGATGCAGCGGACCGCCGCCGCTAAGATAGACCGTGGAATTGTCAAAAGCGAAGCCGCCCAAGAAGTTGACACGGTGCCAAGAAACCCGCCGCCCTCCACCTTCCAGCCCTACAAGGGCCAGCGCCGCAAGCCCGGCACCGGCTGTGTCAGCCAGATCAGCGAAAACCTCTGGGAAGGCCGATACTCTCCCGTTGTCAATGGAAAGCGCATGGCTCGGAATGTATATGCCAAAACATAGGAAGAGTGTGAGGAAAAGCTGGCCCAGCTGATCCAGGAGATGAAGCAGGAAATCGCCGCAAGGAAGGCAAAGACGGGCTGAAAAGCACAATGCTCCGGCGGTTCGATCCCGCCGGAGCACTGATTTTTTCTGTCTGTGGCTTGTTCTGTGGTCAAAGCCCTAATCCAAAATTCCAAGCAAGCCAAAAAGTCATGAAAAATAAAGTAAAACCGCCCTTTTCTACTGAAAAGAGCGGTTTTCGTGGAGCTGCTGGGCGGATTCGAACCGCCGACCTCATCCTTACCAACGCAAAATTTTTCGTTTTTCTAATCTTTTTTCGTTGTTTATAGGCATTTCTATTCCGAGCAAATCACTTTCCAGTACTTTTGTAGCGCAGGATTTCCGGTTGTTCCGGCTCCGTCTATGGCTGGTTGTGTGGTCAGCGCGGCGTTTTCTTTAATGGCTGTCCTTTCCGTCCGCCGTCAAGCACTCCCATGCAGGCGAAATGGAAGTACTGCCACCCCACCAGTTTAGTCTTTTCTTGCAGCCGTCACATACTTTTGCTTCCGGCTTTTTGGTTTTTCTGGAATAGTCAGTTGGATCGCTCCGCATTGCACCAACGGGTCCAAATATTTGCGCAAAGCGTACTGTTCCGAGGAAATATTCAGGTATGCAATGATTTCCTTTCGGGTTTTTGGCTCCTGACAGAAGGCAAGCAGACCTCTGGGATCGTAAACAACGTTTTGCTGTTTCTCTTCTACTACTCTTTCCTTCTGTTCTTGCTGCACTATCTCCCGCCGATTATAGAGCGTGACGGTAAAGGTGCCTCTGCGATCCGAAAAAACAGGCTCCGGCAGAGACAATTCTGCCATAGCATGTCGGATACGCGGAATTCCCGAATAGCGGTTTTCCGTCTGCTCCAGCACCTCCATAGCTGTGACCATGACAGGATTTCTAGTGTCCGGCTGTACATGCCCCAACTGATCCACCGTCAGCCTTCCATAAAGTCCGCCAGGATTTGAGACTTCTAATCGGTCTGCATACATCGTCAGCTGAATGGGCATTCCTTCGGTATGGATACTATAATCCCTATGGACCAGGGCATTTAATACCGCTTCCCGGACAGCATCCATGGGGTATTGCGGGGTGTCTCGCCGCATTCCCGTCTTCGGATCAATTGCGGTGGCTGTCCGCATGTTGGTGCGGACAAACGCCAGGCTTCCCTCTAGCATCTCCGGAAGTGTCCCTTCAATTCGCCGGCTGTCAGTAAATCGCTGTCCCGTTTCATTCAAAATTCCCATCTCCGTACTGGGCACACAGGTAGCAATCACACTCAGCTGTGGAAAATAAGCCTGTGGATAATAGCCAAACAGCATAACCGCCGATAAGGTCACCTTTCCGCTCTTCAAAATCCCTGTCAGCTCATAGAGCTGTTCCGTTGGGACTGTTTCCAGGTGAGGGCGGTTCTTTTTTTTTCGCAGAAGATAATCCTCCAATTTCGTCGGATCTAACGTTTCTATGGATGCCCCCACCGCTTCCCGAATATCGTCTCGATATTTTTTACGGAAAGCCTCGTAGCTGTAAACCTCATATTCTGTCATCGGTTTATCCGCGTCTCCCACGCGAATATAGGAACCTTGTAACCGACCTTTTGCGGTTTTGAAGCAGGGCCTCTCTGTCACATCTACCGGGGGAATCTCTGCAGAAACGAACACCTTTTCCTCTTCTGCATATACGGTAAAAACAGGTCGGACAACCGGCGTCATCTGCTCACCGTACTCCATCACCTTTTTCTGCAGATCCTGTGGGTCGTATACGCCTACTTTGGCAAAATTCTGTTTCTCGTCCAGTCCAAACACCAGCGTTCCGCCACTGTCCTGATTGGAAAACGAGGACAAAGTATCATATAACTTTTCCGGACAACCCTTATGTGCTGCCTTCACTTCCACAACCTGCTCTTCACATTTTCGATTCCGAATCTTATCAAGCAACTCTTTTAGTTCAGTTTCCACCATGGAGATTCACCTCCCAGTTACTATTTTATGGATTCTTGCAGGAATGTCAACTTACTTTTTGAGAATCTCAACAAGCAGAAGTCAATAATCTTAACATTCCAAAAGAAAGTCAAGTTAATTTCTTGTTATCTTCACTTTCCCGTTATGTTCCAGTTTACTCTTTTCATACCGCAAAAAACCTCGAACTGCCCCACAGCCTTTTCATTCTTCTTTTACTTTCTGGCTGACTGTTTCTACAGCAGTTCTCCTCTACCTTTTTAGTACGCTGTTATCAAAGAGACAGGAAATCAGACTTTTAATTGCAAGTGAGTTACCTGTTTGTCTCTAGTTTGTTTGTTCCTGACCGCAGAATCGGATTCATCTGTAATTGCCGGAGCTTTTAGAGATAAAAAGTCATTCAAATGGGAATGTTGTTGTCAGTCACGTTTGTTCTTCAATCGCTGTCTTCAGTCGGTCAAACTCAATTTTTCTTTCTGTCTGCTCCAACTGCAAAAATGCCAGCAAACACATCTGGTATGTCTCATCATACCAATGCTCTAATTCCTCTTGTTTCATCTGGACTATAAACGGCTTGTATTTTGCAGAATCAGCTGGATCAACATTATTGTGCCGAATGTTGAGATTGTTAAAAAGATAAAACAAATCGCTTTCCAGTGTTTTATCCGCTTTCTTTAAACTACCGCGTTTCGGCTCCAATAGAGATGCAAGCTGAACCAAGGCACTCTTTTTTGCTTCCAGTTGTCCTTTCATGGAGTAATGATTATAGGAAATAATGCGGTAAGACAACTCCTTGGGGACCAGGTCACTTTCCGCCACAGCAATTGCAGCAGGAGACTTCTCAACAAAAATCGTAAATCCATTCTGTGTCGCCTGCATATACCCGATTCTTTCAATTACTTGACCGATCTGCTGAAGATAAAATTGTACATTTATGAACTGCGGTCGCATGTTACCATAGCCGTAAGGAAAGTTCAGCGGAATATACTGGTAAGCTATGAGTAAATTTTCCATATACTCGCATAGTAAGATCAACTCATCAATTTTGAAATTAGTGGGTTCTTTTTCAAAATGAAAGTCATTCAGCTCATTAAACTCCTCCAAAGAGAGAGAGGTGCCACGAAATGGGAAGCTGAGGAAGCATTCACTGAGTTCGTCATACGCAGAAACCCTATTGGAATTCGACACCACGATGGTTCGGTCAAACAGCATTCCATATAGCTTCTTATATTCTTGTTTTGGATCAATCTTTGCCTCTTGCAATATCTGCGCAAAGGTTCGCCGCATCCTATCTCACCTCATTCCACTCTGGCCTGTCCATTCATCAGCATAGGCAGGAGCCAGTCACGGAGTTTAACTATTTCTAGATTTTCCTTCACCTTTTGCTCTTTCAGTGCTAGTAATTTTTGAACCTGCTTTGAAAACAGGTCAACAATGTTTTTCGACGGAAGAATTGCATTTAAATCCAATAATGTATTAATCCGAATGCCCTTAAAAATGCTACCTGTTGAACTAGAAGTTGCACTTTTTATAAACATATCTCCCATGAAATACATGTATAAGAACTCTGATGTAACCACGTCGTTATTGCATCGTATGGAGAATACAGATTCATTAATATCCCAGTCTGTGGGAGTTTCTTGGATCAAATAGCATCTTCCAAGTGGCGCAATACTGGCAAAGAGAATGTCACCGGCGGAAATATCCGAACGAGCATGTATCACTTTTTGTGCTTGCTCATCTACCGTATCACAGCTAGTAAAGTCAAGTGTCCCAGATGTAGTTATATTTTTTACAGTTATATATTGAACTTTTCCATTCCCAAGTTTGAAATTATCTCTTGGATTCAATCCCGTATTTATACTTGAAATTGCACATGACAAAGGTCCGACATTCCAACCCTTTGGAATTCTCTGTTTCAGTTTGGAATTCCACACCATTTCGCCGCCAGAGGTGCGGTAAGGGCGGCCGTTTTCATCCGGAAAATCAAACTGCACAAACCAATAGTCATAAAGGGTTTTCGCCATGGTCTCCAACTCAGAACAGATTTTCTGGTTAAGACGAATTTTTTGCTCCATATTGTAATGCATATCGCCAATTTTAACCTGCTCTTGGTACTCTGGAAGGTAAAGATTTAAAAAAGAAAAAATATCTTCATTGAAACTTGCTCTCAAAGTCATAAAGGCATTATTAGTTACTGCCTTTCTAAACAAATAGCCTCTCAGATAAAATGCCAAATATTTATGATACGCTATACCAGTTGTTTTCGGGCGGAGCCTTTTCGTAAAGCCACTATATGTAGCTTTTGGATAGTTCTTCGTAGCTACACAACTCATGGCTAACTCATCTATAGTTTCACTGGTTCGAGTAATAAGTATATCGCCCTCTTTAATTGAGTAGATATCTTGCTCTTTTTCAGATGTATCCATTAGATCTGGCAACTGTTCAGGAAGAAAATAGTTGTTAAACACAGTTCCAAACGATACAAAAGGATAACCATGACCAGCTTGGTCTTTTGTTGTAGAAATCCCAGAACTCATTTCATACAGTTCTGAAAATGGGTATTTTTTTATTTTATTCATACTTCACCCGCTCCAACTGCTGCTTGATTTCCTCCTCCAGGCGGCGGCTCTCGGCAAATAAAGCATCCAGCCGGGTGGTAAAGCCGTTCATTTTCTCCGTAAATTCCTCCGGCGTCAGTTCCACATACTCGATCTTTACTTCAAAGTACTGGCCAGCGGAGAAAGACAGCTTCTTCTGTTTGATGTCCTCATAGGACACCGCCACGCAGAAATCGTCTACTGGCTCTCCAGCGTTAAAGGTATCAATAATCTTGGCGATCTCTTCCTCGCTGAGGACGGTCTTCTGGTTCTTTCCGTCCACCTTTTCTTTGGTTCCCAGTTTAGAGGCATCCATCAGCACCACTTTTCCGTCCCGGTTATCCTTGTCCAAAACAGGATGGAAACATTGGTTCCGGTAGTGGCAAAGATATTGGAGGGCATGGAAACGACACCCCGGAGCATTTGGTGATTCACCAAATACTCCCGGATTTTTTTCGGGATGCCGGAACCGGCCGTCAGAAATCCGGTGGGAACCACCACTGCCGCTTTGCCGTGGTCGTTGAGAGAATAGATAATGTGCTGCAGGAACATCAGATAGATGGCCATGCTGCTCTTATCCTTGTTTGGTACATTGGGTACACCGGCAAAGAACCGCTCCTTATATGCCTCGCCAGCCAGTTTTTCCCGGTTGTCACTAAAGTCCATGTTGAAGGGCGGATTGCTGACGATATAGTCAAATCTGGCCAGGCCGTTCTTCTGGGAATTCAGATGGCGGGGTGCAACCAGTGTATCGTCGTGGACCACATTTCCCAAGGAATGCACCAGGTTGTTCAGGATCAGGTTCAGCCGCAGAAACTCGTTGGACTTGGAGGAAATATCCTGGGTGTAGATGGTGCAGTTATCCTCTCCGATCTGATGAGCAAGCGCCAGCACCAGGGTGCCGGAACCGGCCGCCGGGTCATAAACCGTCACATTCTGAACCCCATCCTGGACCATAATGCGGGCAATGATGGTGGCAATGGTATGGGGCGTGTAGTACTCGGCATACTTGCCAAAGTCCTTGTTGTAGTCTTTGATCAGATACTCAAAAATCTGGGCAAAGAAATCGTAGTTCTGCTCATACACCTCAGCAAAACTGAATTCCACCAACTTATTGATAATGGCGCGGCAGAACAGAGGCTTTTTGGCGCTCTCAATCACGTACTGGGAGATGGGATCAAAGAGCTTGATCTTCTCCTCCCCGCCGGTCTGAACAGAAAAGACATCCAGGTTATAGTTGGAGATGTCCACCAGAGTGTCGTCAAACAGTTCGTGGAATGGATAGGGCGTACCGTCCTGCTTTTTCATGGTGTCATCATTCTGGTGGTTAAAGAGGTAGGAGATGTAGTGCGTCTTCTTCAGGCAGGCCGTGTCACCGCCCAGCATGGCCAGCAGCATCTCATACTGGTCGTCTGGCATGGCCTCCAACGCAGCCTCCAGGTTCTTCTCCTTCGCTAAGGAGGGCTCTGCTTTCCGAACCTGATAGAAAAATTTGTCGTTGAGGTATTTATACAGAAACACCTGTGTGATGATTTTGTACTCACCGGGAGAACCTCCCAAGCCAAAATTTGCGCAGATGGTTTTCAGATCGTCGATCATTCGCTTGGTGCGAATGGTAAGGGATTCGATTTGCATTTAAGATATCCATGTCCTTTCTGCGAAGTATTCTCCTGAGATATAGGTATCAATAAAATTCACCTGTGCCATAGAGGGCTGTACTCCGTTATTGCGGCACGATTGAATGATGGTAGGCATAATCTCACGGGTGAAATAGGCGTGATTATCCATAATACGCTGGTTTTTCAGTACCTTCTGGTCCACAGCCGTCTTCACTCCCATGAGGATGTCGAAGATGACAGGATCACTGCCGATGGGCGGTGGACTTGCTTTTATGCGCTTGTGTGTACGCATATATTTGGCGTCACCGCCGTATTTGGCACAGAGCATCTGATCACGAAGATTCTGCTGAGCCGCTGTTTTGCGGATGCGCTCCAAATCCTGAATCTGCTGCCGCATTTCGTCAGCCGTCAGTTCCTCGATATTTTTCTTCTTAAAAATCCGTTTCAATTCCTCTAGAAGCGTAATATATTCCGGGTCCTTTGGATCAAGGCTGCGCTCCAGCTCCCGCCGTGTTTTTTCCAAGGTGTCCTGATACTGATCGGCTATGACCATCTCACTCTCCGAAACTTTTCGGAAGGTAAACTCGATCTGATCCAAAGCAATATTCAGGATCCCTGACATGTCCTCACTGTCCTGTAATTTTTCCTTGAGGTTCACCAGGTTGATCCGGTTGTTGACCTCGCTGAGCAGGGCATGGAGGTTGTCCATGGTAAACCGCTGAGCCAGCTCGTCATAACCGAACAACTGCATGATGTTGAACAGTTCCTTGCAGGTCTCCAACGCTCTACGCAGGTCATACAGTTCCTGTTTATCGTCCAGCGCCGTGATCTGCTGCGAGAATAGTTCTGCGTTATCCGTGGCATAGAGGAACAGCTTCTGCTGGGCTGCCCGCAGTTCCTGCTCCACTTCCTCCTGGGATTTGAAAATATTGCTGTACCGCTCAAATTCGTCCCCCAGTTCCGCCTGCAGTTCCTTAAAATACGCCTGGTTGGTCTTGTCGAACTCAGCACGAATGTCGGCAAAATCTACTACATAGCCATATCGGAACGCCTTGTATGGGCGATTCACGCGCGTCAACGTCTGAAGCAGATTATGCTCCTTGATCACACGGCCCAAATACTGCTTTTTCAATCGGGGCGCATCAAAACCGGTCAGGAGCATATTGTAAACGACCAGCAGATCAATTTTCCCTTTTTTGAAATCGTCTGTATATCTGCGCCGCGTCTCCTTATCCTCCACATCGTGGAGAATCAAGATGTGGCTAACCTGCGAATATCGGTTCAGTTCCTGATCAACCATCCGGGCCTGATCAGACGAATCACAGACGATCATGCCGCCAATGGTGGAATCACTCAGCGCGACGCGGCTGTGTTGGAAATCATCCACAATATAGTCTACCAGCGCTGCCACATACTTTGGGTGCGCATAGACATCTTTCTTGCTCAATGACCCTTTTCGAGCTTCCAATTCCTCTAAAACTGCGTTGAGTTTTGCCCGGTATTCGGTCTTAATTCCCTCCCGAATCAGTTTCAGCGTATATCCGTCGGCAATGGAGCGGTTATAGTAATACTTGTGGATATACTCTCCAAAAACGTCCTTGGTGTTATACCCATCACCAATCAGCGGCGTACCAGTCAGGGCAATCATGACTGCTTCCCGGTCAGAGGACATCAGGTTTGCCAAAAAGGAACCTTTTGGATTATAACTCCGATGGGCTTCATCCAGAAAATAGATCCGCTGTACATTCACATCGTAGTCCGCCTTGCGAACGATAGACTCTGCGGAAAACTTCTGTATATTCACCACAGTAATGGTGTCCTCACCTGTATTGTTGGCTGTTCCAATGGTTCGGATATTTTGAATAAACTCCTCTTTGGAATTCACCTTTTCCACATGGAGCCCGCGAGCAGCAAATTCTTCTCCCGCCTGGGTCAGCAGATCCAAGCGATCAACGATAAAATAGAACTTCGCAATCTTTCCCTGCCGCTGATAGTAGTCTCGCAGATACCGCACATTATGGAAAGCCAAGGCGGTCTTCCCGCTCCCCTGGGTGTGCCAAATGATACCATGTTTAATTCCCGCATCCAGTTTCTTTTCAATGGCAAGCGTCGCGAAAAACTGTGGGTATCGCATGATATGTTTTTGCAGGGTCTTAATGCCGTCCTTATCGGTACGCTCCACATAAGCAAAGCCATATTTCAGAAGCTTCAAAAAACGGCTCGGCAAAAACAGAGAGGTCAACATTCGATTGGTCGGCGATAATTCATTCAGATTGGTCTGGTATTCTTTGGTGCTTCGGATAGACGCAAGGTTATTGTCCCGAAGAATTAATTCCTCAATTTCTTCCTGCAAAGCAGGAAGTATTGTCTGTATTTGTGGATCTTCTTCTCGGAAACGGTTGAAAAATAATTTGTCATAGCTGCTGGAGGCATAAAAAGCCCCTGTGATAGGTTCAACCTCGGTATCGTCATACTCCATATTGTTGGAAAACACCATAACCTGTGTTATATTCACGAAACGTCGGAACACCTTTTTCTTAAAGCGGCTATTAATCCGCTTATGCTCTGCAATAATCCCGTCTCGGTTATTTGGCTTCTTGACTTCAATAAAAGCCAAGGGCAAACCATTAATCAGAAGCGTAATATCCGGTCGGAATTCGTCATCCCCATTCTGATATGGAAGTTCCGTAACAACATGATATGTATTACGGGACATATCGTCCAAGTCAATCAAGCGCAGGCCATCCATACCATCTAAGAGGATCTTATAGAAAGCTCGACCCAAATCGTCGTTGGATAATTTGATAGTTAGTTCCGCTACTAAGCGGTCAATCTCTGCGTCTGACAGATTCCTTCCGTTAAGCTGATTGACGGCATTATGGAATAACGACCTGAAAATATTAGTGTCCTGACAGACCTCGTCCTTACACTGTTTCAGTGGAAGATAGGTATATCCCAACCGAGTCAGATGTGCAATCGCGGGGATTTTAACACGGGAATTTTCATTGTGAATCATGTCAGTCACCTCACTCTCAGAACTATCGTCATTATATCAAGTATTTTTCTTCTCGACAATCTAAAGCTCCTGTAAGCCAATACTATTTGCTATGATAACGGAAAATTGTAATTACATTGAAAGTGAATGCCACCAATTTCTAAAATACAAATTGATATAGAACAAACATTCTATTAGTATCAAAGTATAAATTCATACCCGCAACCATGCTGCACCGAGCCACGGGTCCTAAGACATTGTCTTTGAGTCACCAAATTGCCGGGCGCATGAGAAGAACACGAAACCATGCAGTCTCCTGTTGGTCAACGTGTTGTTCTCGTGCGCCCGGTTTTTCTTTTCCCCCGTTCAACTATATTCTTAAAATTTTCAAAAATGGGTTATTAAATCGTCGCTTTCCTCCCCTATACAATTGGGAGCCATATCACACCAGCAGTTTCCAAATCAAGAGTCAGTCAGTCAGAAAACAGGAGGTACACATGCAAGAATCAGGTTTCAAAAGTTACGATGAACTGCCGCTGTTCCTCAATGCGAAAGCAGTGGCAAAAATACTGGGCGTGTCACCGTCCAGTGGGTACGAACTCATGCACGAACCAGGCTTCCCGGTGCTGCGGGTAGGCAACCGCCTGGTAGTGCCCAAGGAACAATTCATTCAATGGGGCGCGGAACACACAGGAGGTGGCTGTAAATGAATCCCATTCTCTGTCAGCATAATCCAAAGCGAAGTCGTTTCTCGCTTCCAAATGATATCTGGAAGTGGGGCCTCAAGCCCCAGGGATTTTCCATCCTCGCCTATCTCTGCTATCTCCATACACACCGCAAATATTTTATTGCACCAAGTGCAGATGAGATTGCCACCCAATTACACATGAGTGCAGACATGGCAGCAGAACAACTCTCTGAACTCAACCATCGCGGACTACTGGATCAACATATGGCTCCCGTATTTAAAAACACCAGTAAGAATTTTTTCTCTCTGCCCAATGAACTGTTCTTCCTGAACATCGGTCACGGGGCAATCACTGTCTACGCCTATCTGCTCTACTGTGAGGATCGCCGTACCCATCAATGCCATCCCAGCTACCGCACCATCTCTGCTGCAGTACACCTCGCTATGTCCACAGTGATAAAGCATATCGCAAAGTTGGTAGACAAGCAGTTCATTACCGTTGAGAACACAACCTACATTGACAAACATGGCATGAAGTGGAACGGCAACAACCAGTACACCATCCTGCCGATCCAGGCGGCAATGGATTATTGCTACCAGCAGCAGATGCTTCGACTGGAGAAACAGGCGCTCATGCATCAGCAGGCCAAAAATACCCCGTGAGCCCCTTGTGAGGCCCTGCGTGGAGCGGCTTGGGTCCCAGCCCCTCCCGGGGATTTCAGACGGATTTGGCCGGTCTTGAGGCTCTGCGGAGGACGAAAGAAAAAGCAGGATAAAGGCCGGGGTCGCCGGTGGCACCTCCGACCAATCACAACTGCCCGCAGTGCGGGCAGTTACGGGGGTTTTGCGGTGTATCAAAAGTAGGGTCAAAATCCGGCCTGTGCTGTCACCTCCGCGGTCATGAACCCAGAACACCTACTGTCACAACAAAAAAACAGGGGTCAAACCCCAGAAGGAGCAGTTTATGGGCAGAAAAGAGAAATTCGCCTTCTACCTCTCTCCGGAAAAGAAGGCCATCTTAGAGCGGCGGTACCGGGAGGATGGGAGCCGCAGTCTCACCGCCTTCATCGAACGGGCCGTCGACTTCTACCTGGACTACCTCAGCGCCAACGATGCCGGCCTGTTCCTCCCAACCGCAATCAAGTCCTATGTGGATGGACGGCTGGGACAGTTGGAGAATCAGATGTCCTCTCTGCTGTACAAGCAGGCAGTGGAGCAGGACATGGTGGCCGGTATTCTGGCGGACGCCTATCAATTCAGCGAAGATGATCTTCAGCGACGCCGAGCGGAGAGTATCAACAATGTGAAGAAAACCAACGGCCGCATCTCCCTGGACCAACGGGTGCGTGAAGTCTGGGAGGAGGGGGATGAGTGGCAAGACTGATCGTCAAGAGTCCCTACTACAAGTGCGGCGGGAACGCCACCCTCAGCGGCTACCTGCGCTACATCGCCACGCGGGAGCGGGTGGAACTGCTGCCGGATGGCCGTCCGCCCACCCGCAAGCAGGAGCAGCTCATCACAAAACTGACCAAGGATTTCCCGGAGGCCAAGGAACTGGGTGAGTATTCCGATTACAAAGACAAGCCCACCAAGGCTAATGCCTCGGTCTTTATCACCCGAGCACAGGAGGAGAACTGGTCTCAAGTTCAACAATCAGATGGCTACATGAAGTACATTGCCACCCGGCCTCGAGCGGAGCGGCTTGGTGACCACGGGCTCTTTGGTGATGAGGAGACTGTGAATTTGGAACAGGCCATGCAGGAACTGGATCAGTACAACGGGAATGTGTGGACGCATATTCTCTCCCTGAAGCGGGAGGACGCCGCACGCCTTGGATATGACAATGCCAAAGCGTGGCGGAACTTGCTCCGCGCCAACCGCAATGAAATCGCCGCCGCCATGAATATCCAACCGAATCACTTCCGCTGGTACGCTGCCTTCCACGATGAGGGCAAGCATCCCCATGTCCACATGATGGCGTGGTCGACACAGCCGGGAGAAGCATATCTCACGCGGGATGGTATCCGCAACATCAAATCTGCGCTCACCAATCAGATCTTCAAGCAGGAGATGCTCCACACCTACGAGCAGAAGTCCCAGTCACGGGACGAGTTGGTGCGGGAGACTCGAAGGGCCATTCGACGTCTGACCCGCGAAATGGTGCAGCGCATCTGCTCAGTTCCGGAGATCGAGCAGAAGATGGAACAGCTGGCCGGACAGCTGGAGACAGTCAAGGGCAAGAAGTCCTACGGCTACCTTCCCAAGCCGGTGAAGAAAACTGTGGACGAAATCGTGGATAAGCTGGAGGAGCTGCCGGTGGTCCGTGAGTGCTATGGGCAATGACGCGTCCTCCAAAGTGATGTAGAGAGCTGCTACCATGACAAGCCCAGAGAGAGGAAAAAACTCTCCCAGGAGAAGGAGTTCCGGCAGATCAAGAACGCCGTCATCCAGGAGGCAGAGCGCATCCGCATAGGGGAGATCACCTTCGAGGACGCTGACCTGGCCGGCCATGACGAACCGGAGCAAATGCGAGGTGAATCCTATGATTGCTGGAAACTGCGGCAAATCATCCAGGACGAGTCCCTTTCTCTGGCAGGCCGGGACGAGGCGGCGAAGGAGTTGGAGCGGCTGGCGGAGCGAGGTGATGCCCACGCCCAATACTTGCTGGGTCAGCTTTACCGGGACGGTCCTCTGCTGATCCCAGACAGTCAAAAAGCGAAAGACTGGTTCACCCATGCGGCAGATCGTGGCCTGTCCGAGGCCCAGTACGCCCTGGGCAAGCTGTTTCTCTCTGATGATTGGGAAGTGCGGGACCTGGAGGAGGGCATCCGTTGGCTGAACGAGGCAGTGGAGAACGGGAACCAGTGGGCCGCCTACCGGCTGGGCAAAGAGTATCTGGAGGGAAACACCGTCAACAAGGACACCATCAGAGCGGCGGATTGGTTCACCAAGTCGGCGGAGGCAGGAAATCAGTACGCCCAGTACATGTTGGGCAAGTTGTACCTGACAGGGCAGGGAGTAACTCATGACCAGACCCAAGCGATAGACTGGTTCAGCCGTTCCGCCGCTCAGGGAAACCAGTACGCACAATTCTTCCTGGAACGGCAGAATGACCTCCGTCCACCCTCTGTCATGCTGGCGGTCACCCACTTGCTCTACCACATGAGCCGGATCTTCGAGGATCACTCTCTGCCCCGATCCAGCACTGGCCTGCAGGTGGACAGCAAACTGAGAAGAAAAATCCAGGCAAAGAAAATCGCTATGGGCCACAAACCGGATGACCATGAGGAGGAGCAGAGCCATGGCGGCATGGTCATGGGTGGGATGTGACTCCCCCTCAAAAATTACGGCACATAAAACAAAAAGAACTTTCCCGCGAAAAGATGCCCGTCAAGTGATGGGCGTTGCCAATGAAGGAAAATGGAAACCCGAACCAGAAATTGATAACAATTCGATAATAGTTCGCCGTGCCCCTGGCTATTTTCTGTTTCTGTGGTATTGTGTGTTGCTAATAAGGAGGGATGACCATGACAACCAATCAGATTCCAGTCCAGTGACGCCAATACTGCGGGAGCGACGACCTGGGCCTGGGCTGGCAGCACGGCGAGGCGCTGGTGACCTACAAGAAACACGGACTCTTGGGCAGCCGGCTCCGCTGCCTGATCTGCCGTCGCTGCAGGGCCGTGGTGTATCAATGGGTGGCGGAGCCTCACAGATCCCCCCCCTCATCATGTGAGCCGCTCAGAAATTGCGCCGCAAATCAAAGATAAAACCTCGGAGGTGAAAACTACAATGGCAAAGCGAAGACCGTCCGGTGACGGCATGGTCCGCAAGCGGGAGGACGGCCGCTGGGAGGGCCGCATCCTCATCGGCCACAAGGAGAACGGCGATCCCATCTTCCGCTACATCTACGCCGACACCCAAAAAGAACTGACTGCCAAGCTCCGGCAAAACATCACCGCCTATCAGGGTGTAGATCTGACAGAGGAATGCGGGATGACCCTCTCGGAGTGGCTGGACCGATGGCTGGAGCAGATGGCCTCCGTCCTCCGGCTCAGTACGCTGGAACACTACCATAGCGATATGGAGCATCATGTCAAACCGTATCTGGGTCAAAAGAAACTTACACAAATTACACCGGCAGACCTGCGGAAGCTCTACGACACTCTAAAACAGCATGGCAGGGTCCATCCCCGCCCCGGCCAGAGCCGTGGACTATCCACCACCACTGTCCAAGGCATCCATACCACCTGCACCATGCGCTGAAGTCCGCGGTAGACCAACGTCTGCTGTCTCACAATCCCGCTGACCATGTGGAGCCGCCCAAGGTGTCCCACAAACCCATGAAAATTCTGAATGATGAGCAGTTGGATGCCTTTCTGTCAGCGGTGGAGCAGGACCCCATCTGGAAAGATTTCTTCTACACCGAGCTGACCACTGGCCTGCGGTTGGGTGAGATCTGTGGACTCATGTGGTCTGACTTCGATCCCAGGAAAGGAACGCTGAGTGTCAACCGAACCATCCACAAGGAAAAGGGCGGGCGTCTGGTGACAGGCGACACCAAGACCTACGCCGGAACCAGAAAAATCGTCCTGCCTGACAGCACTGCGGAATTGCTGCGGTGCCGCAAAAAGAATTCCTACTCCGTCTGGATCTTTCCTAACCCGATCAAACCAGAAGCACCTATGAACCCCAGCACCGCTTATCACCAACTGAAAAAGTTGCTTGAAGAAAATGGCCCGCCTGATCTCCGTTTCCATGATTTGCGCCACACATTTGCCACTTACGCACTGGCAAATGGCGTGGACCCCAAGACCCTGTCCGGTATTCTGGGCCACACCAAAGCCAGCTTCACGGTGGACACCTACACCCACACCACAACGGATATGCACAAAAAGGCCGCTGAGATCGTAGGCGGTTTCCTAACGGACTACTTAGGAGAGGAGATGGCTCCATGGCAAAGCGCAGAACCCGCGGCGACGGCAGTCTCCACCTGAGAAAAGACGGACGCTGGGAAGGTCGGTATGTAGTGGGCTACGATGACAAGGGCCTGCCAGTCACCAAAAATGTCCTCGCCAAGACCAAGTCGGAATGTGCGGCAAAGCTGGCCCAGCTCCGGGACACGCTGAAAGAGCCTGCGCCGGACCAACCCAA
>OGRP01000826.1_pt1 | contig 25872 bp, 16 predicted proteins | sample 1553531 | NCBI WGS metagenome assembly OGRP01 (sample SAMEA2580045, study PRJEB22360) | human gut metagenome | biome: human gut; feature: human-associated habitat; material: faeces | place: Denmark | collected 2008/2010 | reverse complement strand
GCACCGGCCGCGACGGCATCGGCGGCGCCACCGGTTCCTCCAAGGCCCACAAACTGGACAGCCTCGAGCACTGCGGTGCTGAGGTCCAGAAGGGCAACGCCCCCATCGAGCGCAAGCTGCAGCGCCTGTTCCGCCGCGAGGACGCCTGCAAGATGATCAAGCGCTGCAACGACTTCGGTGCCGGCGGCGTCTCTGTCGCCATCGGCGAGCTGGCCGACGGCCTGTATATCGACCTGAACAAGGTCACCAAGAAGTATGACGGCCTCGACGGCACCGAGCTGGCCATCAGCGAGAGCCAGGAGCGTATGGCCGTGGCTCTGGCCCCTGAGGACGTGGACAAGTTCATCGCCATCGCCACCGAGGAGAACCTTGAGGCCACCCCCGTGGCAAAGGTCACCGAGGAAAAGCGCCTGAACATGGTGTGGAACGGCAAGTCCATCGTCAACATCAGCCGCGAGTTCCTGAACTCCAACGGCGCTGAGAAGCACCAGAACGTCCACATCGAGAAGGGGACTGTCTGGCAGCCCCAGTGGGCCGGCGTGACCTTCGAGCAGAAGATGAAGAACATGGTGGGCGATTTGAACGTCTGCAGCAAGAAGGGCCTTTCTGAGCGATTCGACTCCACCATCGGCGCGGCCACCGTGTTGATGCCCTTCGGCGGCGCATGCCAGCTGACCCCCCAGAACGCCATGGTCGCAAAGCTGCCCGTGGACGGCGAGACCAACACCTGCTCCGGCATGGCATGGGGCTACAACCCCTACCTCATGAGCGCCAACCAGTATGTGGGCGCACGGATGGCCGTCGTCGAGAGTGTGACCAAGCTGGTGGCCTCCGGCTTCCGCTATGAGGACGCCTACCTGACCTTCCAGGAGTACTTCGAGCGCCTTGGCACTTCCCCGGAGCGCTGGGGCAAGCCGCTGGCCGCTCTGCTGGGCGCACTGGACGCGCAGATCGGCCTCGGCATCGCCTCCATCGGCGGTAAGGACAGCATGTCCGGCTCCTTCGAGCAGCTGGATGTGCCTCCCACGCTGGTGTCCTTCGCTACCGCCATCGGCAAGGCCGGCCGCGTCGTCTCCACCGAGTTCAAGAAGCCTGAGAGCACCGTCGTCCTCATCCGGCCCATCCTGGACCCCGAGACCGGCTGTCCCAACTTCTTCTCCCTGAAGGCCAACTATAAGAAAGTTGAGCAGATGATGGAAGATGGCATGGTGGCCGCTGCTTCCTCTGTGGGCTATGGCGGCCTGGCCGAGGCCCTCTTCAAGATGGGTCTGGGCAACCGCATCGGCTTCAAGATGATGAACAACATGACCACCCACGATATGTTTAAGCCCATGTACGGCTCCATCGTGCTGGAGATGGTCTCTGACGCCCCGGCTGGTGAGCTGCTGGGCGAGACCACCGCAGACTACACCTTCGAGTGCTGCGGCGACAAGCTGGATATGGCTCAGCTGCAGGAGATCTGGGAGAGCAAGCTCGAGCCCGTCTATCCCTACCGCAAGGCCGGCCCTGTCGTCGAGAAGATCAACGGCAGCCTGACCGCCCCTGCTGCGCCCAAGATCGGCGTGGCAAAGCCGAAGGTCATCATCCCGGTCTTCCCGGGTACCAACTGCGAGTACGACACCGCCCATGCCTTTGCCCGCGCCGGTGCAGACCCCGAGGTGCTGGTCATCCGCAACCTGACCCCCGCTGACGTCACCGCCAGCTGCGAGGCACTGGTCAAGGCCATCAACGAGAGCCAGATCGTCATGCTGCCCGGCGGCTTCTCCGGCGGCGACGAGCCGGATGGCAGCGCAAAGTTCATCGCCTCCTTCTTCCGCAATCCTGCGGTCGCCGAGGCGGTCCGCGACCTGCTGCAGCACCGGGATGGTCTGATGCTGGGCATCTGCAACGGCTTCCAGGCCCTCATCAAGCTGGGTCTGGCCGCTTACGGCGACATCCGCCCCATCACGGCCTGCGACCCGACCTTGACCTTCAACACCATCGGCCGCCACCAGAGTATGCTGGTGCGCACCCGCATCGCCTCCACCGGCAGCCCCTGGCTGTCCAAGTGCAGCGTGGGCGACCAGCACACCGTGGCCATCAGCCACGGTGAGGGCCGCTTCGTGGCACCTCAGAGCGTGCTGGACACCCTCATCGCCAACGGCCAGATCGCGACCCAGTACGTCGATCAGGACGGCAACCCCAGCATGGACATGAAGTACAACCCCAACGGCTCCGTCCTCGCCATCGAGGGCATCACCAGCCCGGATGGCCGTGTCTTCGGCAAGATGGGCCATTCGGAGCGCAGCGGCGAGTACCTGTACAAGAACGTCACCGGCGACAAGTACCAGCCTATTTTCGAGGGCGGCGTGGACTATTTCAAGATTTGATGGTAGAATAGGAGAAAACCTCCTTCCGGCATCGCTGACGCGATGCCACCTCCCTCAGAGAGGGAGGCTGAAAGGCCCCCTCACCGAGGGGGCTGTCGCCGGAAGGCGACTGGGGGAGTCATTTTCAGGAGGAAACAACCAATGTCTCAGCATGACCGTTATATCAGCCCCTTTTCCACCCGTTATGCCTCCGATGAGATGCAGTACATCTTCTCGGACGACAACAAGTTCCGCACCTGGCGCCGCCTGTGGGTGGCTCTGGCTCGGGCCGAGATGAAGCAGGGCCTGACCAATATCACCCCCGAGATGGTGGCCGAGCTGGAAGCTCATGTGGACGACATCAACTATGAAGTCGCCATCGAGCGGGAGAAGCTGGTGCGCCACGACGTCATGAGCCATGTCTACGCCTACGGCCAGCAGTGCCCCAAGGCGGCAGGCATCATCCATCTGGGTGCCACCAGCTGCTATGTCGGCGACAATACCGACATCATCGTGATGCGTCAGGGCCTCGAGCTGGTGCGCAAGAAGCTCATCGGCGTGCTGGCAAAGCTGGCAAAGTTCGCCGAGGAGTATAAGGATATGCCCTGCATGGCCTACACCCACTGCCAGCCCGCCCAGCCCACCACCGTGGGCAAGCGCGCCACCCTGTGGGCCAACGAGCTGGTGATGGACCTCAGCGAGATCGACCACCGTCTGGCAACCCTGCAGCTGCGCGGCGTCAAGGGTACCACCGGCACCCAGGCTTCCTTTATGGAGCTGTTCAAGGGCGATGCCGACAAGATCCGCGCCGTGGATGCTTCCATCGCTGAGGAGATGGGCTTCGACAGCGAGGCCGTCATCCCGGTGTCCGGCCAGACCTACAGCCGCAAGGTGGACGCCTTCATCCTCAACGCCCTGGCCGGCATCGGCCAGAGCTGCATGAAGTTCGCCACCGACCTGCGTCTGCTGGCCAACTTCAAGGAGATGGAAGAGCCGTTTGAGAAGAACCAGATCGGTTCCTCCGCCATGCCTTACAAGCGCAATCCCATGCGCTGCGAGCGCATCTGCGCTTTGAGCCGCTACCTGATGGTGGATGTGCTCAACCCCAGCTTCACCACCGGCACCCAGTGGTTCGAGCGCACGCTGGACGACAGCGCCAACAAGCGCGTTGCCATGGCTGAGGGCTTCCTCGCCGCCGACGCCATCCTGAACATCATGCTCAACGTCACCGACGGCCTCGTGGTCTACCCGAAGGTCGTGCGCAGCCGCCTGATGGCTGAGCTGCCCTTCATGGCCAGCGAGAACATCATGATGCAGGCCGTGGAGAAGGGCGGCAACCGTCAGGAGCTCCACGAGCGTCTGCGCCAGCACGCCATCGCCGCCGGCAAGCAGGTCAAGGAAGAGGGTCTGCCCAACGACATGGTGGACCGCATCGCCGCCGACCCGGCCTTTGGTCTGACCAAGGAAGAGATCGTGGCGGGCCTTGTGCCGGAGAACTTTGTGGGCCGTGCTCCCCAGCAGGTGGAGGAGTTCATTGCTCACATCCTCAAGCCCATCTTTGACGCCAACCCGGATGCTGTGGAACAGCACGCAAACCTGAGCGTCTAAACGTGATTTTACAGGAAAAGAGGCTGTTGCCGCAGGCAACGGCCTCTTTTCTGCACACAGAAGGAGTTTTCATGCGACTCGATAAATATTTAGCCGAGACGGCCCAATGCACCCGGAGCGAGGCGAAGGCACTGCTGGCGAAAGGCCGCGTCACGGTCAACGGCGCGGTCTGCAGGAAAGGGGATACCCAGCTGAAAGAGGCGGACGCCGTGGCGGTGGACGGCAAGGCGCTGGCCTACCGGCAGTTCGTCTACCTCATGCTCAACAAGCCCGAGGGCGTCGTCAGCGCCTCTACCGACAAGCGGGACACGACAGTCGTGGATCTGGTGGGGGATGCCTATCCCCGGCGGGAGCTGTTCCCGGCCGGGCGGCTGGACAAGACCAGCACCGGTTTCGTCCTGCTGACGGACGACGGCGGCTTTGCCCACGACATCCTCGCGCCTAAACGCCATGTCTCCAAGACCTACACCGTCGTCATCGACACCCCGCTGACGGAAGAGATGAAGGCCGGCTTTGCTGCAGGCGTCACCCTTGCCGACGGCACGGCCCTTTCGCCGGCGGAAGTGTCCGCCCTCACCCCCGACGGTCTGACGGTCCGCGTCCTGCTCAGGCAGGGCGTGTATCATCAGATCAAGCGGATGTTCGGCGTCTACGGTGCGGGCGTCAACGCCCTGCACCGGGACGCCATCGGCGGGCTTGCGCTGGACGAGAGCCTTGCTGCGGGCCAGTGGCGGGAGCTGACAGCTGACGAGGTGGCGAAAATTACCACGGGGTAAAGGACGGCTTTTCACCCGGTTTTCAAAAAAGTATCACATTTTACCGGTAAAATAGCCCTCAGAACCACGCAGAAAGGCCCTTTTTGGCCCGAAAATGACCCCGAAAGATAATTTCACCAAGAAAGAAGAATTTTTTTTGGTGAAATATGTTGCAAAAGTAAATTCTTTTGTGTAAAATATAAAATGTAATGCGGCGAAATTGTTAAAAATCACAATCCCGCCCACCTGCGGTTTGCACAAGAGAGGAAAAGGGGTATCCATTTATGGCCAATAGAGTATTTCAGAGCGTGATCTACCAGATGAAGGACGCGATCGACCGCGTGGTCGGCGTGGTGGATGAGACCGGCGCTGTCATCTCCTGCTCGGAGCTGAATCTGATCGGCGAGGTGCGCGAGGGCTTTATGGCAGAGCGTCTGACGGCCGGTGACCGCTTCGTGCGGGATGGCTACACCTACCAGCAGTTCTCCAGCGCAAAGCATAACGATTATGCCGTTTTTGTGGAAGGTGCGGACGAGACTGCGGGCCAGTTTGCCGCTGTGCTGTCCATCAGCCTGCAGAGCATCAAGCAGTATCACGACGAGAAGTTCGACAAGGCCAACTTTATCAAGAACGTGGTGCTGGACAACATCCTGCCCGGCGACATCTACGCCAAGGCCCGTGAGCTCCACTTTGCCACCGACGTCTCCCGCGTGGTGTTCATCGTCCGCGTCACCAGCGGCGGCGACATCTCCGCTTACGACGTGGTGAGCAGCCTGTTCCCCGACAAGCAGAAGGACTTCGTCTTCAACATCAGCGAGACGGACACCGTCCTGGTCAAGGAGATCCGCAAGGGCATCGACCGCACCGATATGGAGAAGCTGGCCGCCAGCATCGTGGACACCCTGTCCGGCGAGCATTACATCAAGGCTGTCGTGGGCATCGGCACCCCCATCGCCAACGTGAAGGACCTGGCTACTTCCTTTAAGGAAGCACAGATCGCCATGGAGGTCAGCAAGGTGTTCGACACCGAGAAGCAGATCATCCGCTACGACAATCTGGGCATCGCACGTCTGATCTACCAGCTGCCCACCACGGTCTGCGAGATGTTCCTGCGCGAAGTGTTCAAGCAGGGCAGCATCGAGAGCCTGGACCAGGAGACCCTGTTCACCATCCAGCGCTTCTTCGAGAACAATCTGAACGTCTCCGAGACCAGCCGCGGTCTGTTCGTCCACCGCAACACGCTGGTGTATCGTCTGGAAAAGATCAAAAAGCTGACCGGTCTGGATCTGCGTGAGTTCGACGACGCTATCGTGTTCAAGGTAGCGCTCATGGTCAAGAAGTACCTGTCCAACAACCCGGCCAAATATTGATATTTCGTCTCAGCCGCTCCGGCTGCGGACGCCGAAACCGGCCGCTCGACCCCGATGCTGGCCGGTTTCTTTTGTAATGGTCTGGAACTTCTGTGCCAAATAAATTTTTCAGGAGCAAGATACTCATGATAGATTTTGAACATGTCACCAAGATATACAAACGGAGTGATACTCCCGCTCTGGAGGACATCGACTTCCATGTAGACGACGGCGAGTTCGTCTTTCTGGTGGGCCACTCCGGCGCCGGCAAGTCCACTCTGCTCAAGCTCATCCTCCGAGAAGAGCTGCCCACCGAGGGCCGCGTCATGGTGGACGGCAAGGACGTCGCCCGGCTGCGCCGGGGCAAAGTGCCTTTCCTTCGCCGCCAGATGGGCATCATCTTCCAGGATTTCCGCCTCATCCCCACCATGACGGTCTACGAGAATGTGGCGTTTGCCATGCATGTCACCAATATCGGCAAAAAAGACATCAAAGAGCGCGTCAACTACATGCTGGAGCTGGTGCATCTGGAAGATAAGGCAAAGGTCTACCCCGAGTTCCTCTCCGGCGGTGAGCAGCAGCGCGTGGCCGTGGCCCGCGCTCTGGCCCACAGTCCCCGCCTCGTCATCGCGGACGAGCCCACCGGCAACATCGACCCCGAGATGAGCCTTGAGATGATGGAGCTACTGGAACGCGTCAGCGAGATGGGCATCACGGTGCTTGTCGTCACCCACGAGCATGAACTGGTGCGCCGCTTCAACCGCCGCACCATCACCCTGAAGCAGGGCCGCATCATCTCCGATGTTCCGGCCAGCTTTGGCGAGGAGGTACACGCATGAAGATCTCTACGTTTGGGTTCCTCACCCGGCGCGGCGTGCGCAACCTCGGCAAGCACTGGGCCATGACCATCGCCTGCATCGCCTCCCTCAGCGTCTGCATGACCCTGAACATCTTCGCCAGCCTCATTGAAGTCAATGTGGACAGCATGGTGAGTTATCTGGGCAGCCAGAACGAGATGGTGGTCTACGTGGACCCCGAGGCCGACGACGCCACCATCCAGTCTGTGGGCAATGCCCTCAGCGGCACCGCAGGTGTGAGCCGGGTGCAGTATATGTCCAAAGAGGACGTCCTCAACCAGTACAAGGGCTATATGTCTGACTATGCCGCCCTGCTGAACGAGTTCGAGAACGACAACCCCTTTAAGGCCAATTACCGCGTCTCCCTGTCTGATCTGAGCCAGATGGAGACCATCAGCAAGCAGTTCGAGAACATCAGCGGCGTCTACAGCGTCACGGCTCCCATCGAGATGACCAAGACCTTTGTGGAGGTCCAGCAGGCTGTCACCAAGGTCGGGCGCGGTCTGGTGCTGGTGCTGATGGCTGTCAGCATCATCACGGTGGGTACCACCATCCGGCTGAGCGTCTTTGCCCGCCGCCGTGAAATCGAGATCATGAAGTATGTCGGCGCTACCAACGCCCTCGTCACCCTGCCTTTCGTCATCGAGGGCCTGACGATGGGCCTGCTCTCCGGCATCCTGACGGCAGCTGCCACCATCGGCGGCTATGCCTACATCGTTCAGCTGTCGCCCACGCTGGGCGGCCTGTGGCAGATGCTCATGGGTACGGCTCTGGTGCCGCTGGAAAATGTCTGGCCCACCATCCTGACCTACAGCCTCGCGGGCGGCGCTCTGGTGGGCGGTCTGGGCAGTATGTTCTCCATCCGAAAGCACCTGAACGTGTAAGGAGGGCCTACTGTGTACCACGACAAGCATTCCGCAGGCTTTGTCCTGCACCATCCGCCCCGCCACGCAAAGCCGTCGGGCCATTCGGCCATGATGCGTGCCGCCTGCGCCTTTCTGGCCGCCGCCTGCCTCGTGCTGAGCGTGACGGTCTACCCGGCCAGTGCGGCCACCAGCATGAGTTCGCTGCAGAACAAGCTGGACAAGATCTCTGCGTCCATCAAGCAGCATAAGACGGAGCTGAGCGACGCCAAAAAGAAGGAAGCTGCTGCCAAGGCCCTCGAGTCTGAGCTGAAAGAAAAAGTCTCGGTGCTCCAGAGCCAGATCAGCGTCCTCAAGAGCCAGATCTCCGAGGTGCAGAACAGCATCGGCGTCAAAGAGCAGGAGATCACCGCCAAGCAGAATGAGATCGCCCGGAAAGAGCAGGAGATCGCCGACCAGTGGGACGATTTCAAGAGCCACATGGCCGCCATGCAGGAGCTGCGGGACGGCGGCAGCGTCGCCATGCTCCGGTCTGTGAACGATCTGTACGAGCTTCTGACCTTCAATGAGGTCATGCAGGACATCTCGGTGAAGGACACCGAGATACTCGACAACATGAAGGCTGCAAAGGAAGCCCTTGTGGCCGACCGCACCCAGCTCGTGGAGGAGCGCACCCAGCTGCAGAACAAAAAGGCTGAGCTGGACGCCCAGAACAAGCAGATGCAGTCCAAGCAGAGCGAGCTCAACAACAGCGTCAAGGAGGCCCGTCTGAGCGCCGCTGAGGCCCAGCAGGCCCAGAAGAACGCCCAGGCGGCCATCGAGTCGGACGAGATGAACTACGAGGCCGTCAAGAAGGAGATCCAGAAGCTCATCGCAGCGGCAGCGGCCAGCAAGCCCCAGCTGAGCTTCAGCGGCTTTATCTGCCCGCTCAAGAGCTATACCCGCATCTCCAGCGAGTACGGTTGGCGCAAAAACCCGGTCTCCGGCGTCAACAAGCTCCACGCCGGCATCGACTTTGCCGCCCCCGCAGGCACCCCCATCTACGCAGCCGCCAGCGGCTATGTGCAGGTGGCCGGCTGGTCCAGCGGCGGCTATGGCAACTATGTCGTCATCTATCACGGCAAAATGACAGACGGCAACGCCTACTCCACCCTCTACGGCCATATGCGCTCGGTGGCAACGTCGGCGGGCAAGTATGTCAACCAGGGCGACCTCATCGGCTATGTGGGCTCCACCGGCAACTCTACCGGCAACCACCTCCATCTCGAGGTGTGGAAGGGCGGCTCCAAGGCCAATGCGGTCAATCCCCGCGGTTATATTCCGATAAGATAATACAACTGTAATTGAAGTCGAGGGGTCAAAGGAGGCCACAAGGCGAAATGAACGAGCAAAAACGCAAGCGTATCCTTCGGGTGGGCTGTCTGATTCTGGCAGGAGTGTTCCTGCTGTCGGTACTGGGCAGTGTCATCCTGATGTTTTTGGTCTGAACTGGGGGAGGACATTGAATGAACCGCAAAATTTCCGTAGGGATGACCGTGACCATCGTCATTCTGGCAATGACGGTCACTTTTTCCATCACGATGCTGATGGCGATGCGGCTGTTTGACCACACCGTCACCAGCGTGAAGGAAAAGGAGAGCATGTACAACAAGGTGGCCGAGGTAGACCGCTATGTGCGCGCCAACGACTACTACGACATCGACGAGACCATGCTGTACGACCGTCTGACTGCCGGTTATCTGCTGGGTACCGGCGACAAGTACGCCCGCTACTACACCGCCTCGGCCTATACCGACCTGCTCAACGCCCAGAGCGGCAAGCTGATGGGCATCGGCGTGGAGCTGGCCATCGACCAGTCCGGCTACGCCAAGGTCATCAAAGTGTATGACGAGTCTCCTGCCAAGGAGGCCGGCCTCCAGCGGGGCGATTACATCACCACCATCGACGGCGCAGACATCAAAAGTCTGGGCAGCGTGGAGGCTGTCCAGAACAAACTCCGGGGCGAGAGCGGCACGAGCGTCAATGTAAGCTGGCTGGACAGCGAGAACGCCCAGCACACCGCCGACCTGACCCACTCCGGCTTTACGGCCAACAGCGTCGATTCCGTGCTGGTGCAGGGCAATGTGGGCTACATCAAGATCTGGCAGTTCGACAACTCCACCCCCAGTGAGCTGGACTTTGCGCTCCGCAGCCTGACCGCCAGCGGCGCCCAGAGCTTCATCTTCGACCTGCGCGACAACGGCGGCGGCATCCTTGACGACGCCATCAGCTGCATCGAACTCGTCGCGCCGGAAGGCGTGTTGGCCTACGCGGAGGATAAGGCAGGCAACCGCACCCTGCTGGGCAGCAGCACCGGCGACTCGGTCATCAGCCAGCCCACCGTCTGCCTCGTGAACGAGAACACCGCCAGCGCGGCAGAACTCTTTGCATCCAGCCTGCGCACCCTGTGCGGCACCCGCCTCGTGGGCAGCACCACGATGGGCAAAGGCACCATCCAGAGCAGCCCCCAGCGCCTCTCGGACGGCAGCGCCGTCGTGGTCACGGTGGCAAAGCTCATCTGCGGCGACGGCTCCTGCTTCGACGGCACCGGCCTGACCGTGGACGTGGAGCGCCCGCTGACTGCCGACGAGCAGGTCAGCTACTATGACTACACCCTCGACACGGACCCGCAGATACAGCGCGCCGTCAGCACCGCGCAGCAGCTCACTGGCGTCACCACCGTGGGCGGCGTAAACGACGCGGACATCGCCGCCGACTCCGCCGCAGCCTCTTCGGAGGCCGCAGCCGAGAGCACCGCTTCCGGCGAGGCCGCAGGGGAGGCAGAGGCTTCCTCCGAGGCCGGCGCAGAAGGGGAGCAGGAGGCTTCCAGCACGGAAAGCGCATCTTAAAAAGGCTCTCCCTTTGGGAGAGCTGGCGCGTGAGCGCCTGAGAGGGCAAGGATGCTGAAATGGAACAGGGCAAGGCTATGATGGTCTTGCTCTGACAAAGGCCGCTGCCTATCGCTGTGCAGCGGCCATTTTTCTGCGGCCTTGCCCTCTCCGTCATCGCAAGCGATGCCACCTCTCCCAAAGGGAGAGGCTTTGGCATGTACGTTACCAAATGACAACCGAAAAACAGAAAGGAAAACCACTATGCCGGAGCTGACCGACCTCTCCGTTATCCGCACCCTGTGCGAAAAATACGATTTCGCGCTCTCCAAGGGCTTTGGACAGAACTTCATCATCAATCCCGGCCTGCCGCCCAAGATCGTGGACGCCAGCGGCGTCGATAAGAGCTGGGGCGTGCTGGAGATCGGCCCCGGCATCGGCGTGCTGACCAAAGAGCTGGCCCAGCGCGCCGCCAAGGTGGTGTCCATCGAGGTGGACGAGCGCCTGCCGCCCCTGCTGGCCGAGACCATGGCGGGCGTGGAGAACTTCAAGCTGGTATTGCAGGACGTTCTGAAAGTAGACCTCCGCGCCCTCATCGAGGAGGAGTTCCCCGGGATGCCGGTGGCTGTCTGCGCCAACCTGCCCTACTACATCACCAGCCCCATCGTCATGAAGCTGCTGGGCGACCGCCTGCCCATCCAGAACCTCACCGTCATGGTGCAGAAGGAGGCCGCCGACCGTCTGGCCGCCGCCCCCGGCACCCGGGCGTCCAGCGCCATCAGCTGCGCCGTGAGCTACTACGCCACCTCAAAGCTGATGTTCACCGCCGCGCCGGGCAGCTTTTACCCGGCCCCGAAGGTCACCAGCGCTGTGGTGCGGATGGACATTCGCACCACTCCCGCCGTACAGGTGGAGGACGAGGACGGCTACTTCGCCCTCATCCGTGCCGCTTTCGGCCAGCGCCGTAAGACCGCCGCCAACGCCATCGCCAGCGGCCTCGGTCTGCCGAAAGATAAGGTCATCGCGGCCATCGAGGCGGCGGGCTTCGACGCCCGCATCCGCCCCGAGGCTCTGACCCTCGAGGACTTTGCTGCCGTACAGCGGGAGCTGAAGTAAGATTTTATCAGAATAAAACGCCAAGGCCCCCGCAGTCCGGAACAGAACTGCGGGGGCCTTGGTCGTTATGCGGAAGGAATGGAGGGTGACAGTGTGCTTACCTCAGCAGTGCGCTGTGATCTGCGCCGCCCACGGTGAAGGTGGCGGTGGAGCCGCTGTGGCGGAGGGTGAAAGGCGTATCGTCCGCACCGAGGGCTGCAACATCGGAGAGGGAGAGGGTGGAAGTGCAGCGTTTTGACGTTCTCGCCGTTCTCTATGAGTTTCACGAGGCCCAGCTTGTTGTTTTTATCCATGAGGTGGATGACCTCGTCCAGCAGCTTTTTGCCGTCGCGGCTTCGGATGGTATTGCCGGTGTCGGGGCCGGGGCCGGACAAAGATATTGACAAGCGGGGAGGTTTCTGGTATTCTACTAGAGTACCCTGTGCAAACGATACCCGCTGGTGTGGCGCAATGGCAGCGCAACTGATTTGTAATCAGTGGGTTGCAGGTTCAACTCCTGTCACCAGCTCCAAAAAGTCCTACGATATACCGCTGAAAAGCGGCGTGTGTCGTGGGGCTTTTGCTTTTATGTCTCCGGCTGCATCGCCGCCATTCAGAAAAATCATACCGCCCGGCGGGGCGCGGGTATTGAAACCGGCTCATCACGACGCCGCTGTGGTGTTTGGTGGTATAATAAAAAGCAAGCGTCCTCGGAAAAAATCCCGGGGACGCTTTTGTATAATTGGCAGACTGTCCTTTGTACAACCTCTCAGTCTGCTTCGCAGACAAGGCCGGGTTGCGGCTCCCAGCGTCTGCTGCGCTGTCGCTTGCATCCTGCTGGCCGCGGCCCCAACAGCGACTCCCTGTTTCCGCCGCTGGCGGCGGTCGTCGCCGTTGCCCCCAGAGGGGGAGCCCTTGGCAGGCTGGGCAACTTCCTACTAGACGCCTGAGGCGCAATATGGCGTAAAAGGGCGGGCCTTGCTACAGAGGGCGGACTCGTCTTTGTACAACCTCTCCGTCACGCCTGCGGCGTGCCACCTCTCCTTGTAGGAGAGGCTTTGGCAGGCCGGGTCACTTTCTACTGGACACCGGAAGCCTGATATAACGTAAAAAATAGTGCCCTGCTACAGAGATTAGCAGCAGCTTGACAAGGATATTGTTCCGAAGCTGCTGCCCTCTGTAGCAGGGCACTGCTGTTTTCAATATAAAGAAACTTTGCTCGTCCAGCGTGGGCCTGACCGTCACGCCAGAGGTGCTTCGCACCCGGGTTGCGGCTCCCAGCGTCTGCTGCGCTGTCGCTCGCATCCTGCTGGCCGCTGCCCCAACAACGACTCCCTGTTTCCGCCACTGGCGGCGGTCGTCGTTGTTGCCCCCTCTGGGGGAGCTGTCACGCCTGCGGCGTGACTGAGAGGGCCACATACCCCGCCTTCTCGATGCACCTGCGTCCCTCGTCGGTGTCCAGCCAGTCGTAGACCTTCCGCTGGGGGCTGTCGGGGGCGGCGTCCGCGTGGACGACTGCGTAGAACTCGTTGCAGAGCGGGTAGCTCTCATCGGCGATGGTGTCATTGCCGGGGGTCACGCCGTCCACGGCCAGCAGACGGAGGCCGGGCTTCGAGTACATCTGGTCGATGTAGTAGTAGACCGAAAAGCCGATGGCGTTGGCGGAGTTGTTGTACTCGGCGATGCTGTCCACGAGGCCGCCCATGTCGGCGGGGGCAAGCTCGGTGGGCGCGGCCATCAGCTGGCCGTCGCCCTTGTCGATGAGCAGCTTTTTGAAGAGGGTCTGACTGCCCGAGTCCACGCCCCGCTGGAACGCCACGATGGGGGCGTCTGCGCCGCCCACGTCCTTCCAGCTGGTGATGCGGCCCGCATAAATATCCCGCAGCTGCTGCTGGGTCAGGCTCTGGACGGGATTCTCTTCGTTGACGATGAAGACCAGCGCATCCCGGCCGATGGCTTTCTGCTCGAGCTTTGCGCCGGCCTCGGCCAGCTCTTCCTTGACGTACTCGGGGGCCTCGTAGACGATGAGGAGCTGTGCGCCGTAGTCCTCGCTGTCGCTGCGGGACCAGAGGCCGAAGTTCTCCCAGGCATAGGCCGTGGTGCTGACGGTGATGCCGGTCTGGGCCTCGAGAAGGTCCATGCCGGTGACGTCGGCCTTCATCTGGGCCATCAGGGGGATGCAGGCCGTGGAGCCGTCGAGGCGGGGGAACTCGTCCTCGGTCAGGAAGGGGACGGGCGTGTCCGCATCGGGGACAGACGCCGCCGGAGAGTCGGCGGGGGAGTCCGTAGTGCCGGTCTTGCAGGCAGTGAGCATCGCCGCCCCGAAGCCGAGGCCCATCACGCGCAGGAAGCTGCGGCGGGAGATCATCTCTTTCATATCAAAAACCTCCGTGTCAGTACAGGTAGCCCCCGCCAGCGTCGTCGCTGGGGGAGGAGAAGATGCTTTCGCGGTAGAGCCACTGGCCGGTGGAGTCCATCAGGCCGTAGTCGAAGCCCTGCCGCGCGATAAAGCAGTCGTCGGGTAGATCGTCGATGCTGTAGCAGCTGCCGAGGCGGCGGAGAAGCAGATTGCCCTCCATGTCCAGCACGTCGGAGAGGTTCGACGAGTCGCTGTTGTCCCGGTGGGCCGTGAGCAGAGGGCCGTTGGCGGTGTTGGTGAGGTAGGAGGCGTAGGTGTACTGCTGGGCCTCACCGGCGGACGACCAGAGCAGCCCATCGCCGCTGTAGGTCTGGATGGCAACGGTGTCGTAGTTCTCGCTGTTGTATTGCAGCAGGGCGTAGCCGTCGGGCAGAGCGGTCAGACTGACATAGTGTCCCTCTTCGACGGGCGTCACCTCTACGTCGGTCAGCAGCGCGCCGGTGGTGCCGTCATAGATTTTAAGGACATTGTTTGCCGTCAGCACAGCGACATTACCGGAGTGGTAGTCCGTGTCGCTCCGCTGGACGGCGGTCTTTTCGCCGCTGGCGAGGTCGATGAGGGTGTAGGGGTTATCCGGGTCATCGCTGCCGAGGAGGGTGACACAGCCGGGCGTGTAGTCCATCACACACCAGTCGAAGCGGCCCAGCTCCACGGCCTCGCCGCTGTTCAAATCGTAGAGGACGGAGCGGCTGTCCTGACGGCTCTGAAGGCAGGCGACGCCCACGCCGCAGGCCGAGACGGCGCTGTCCTCTTCGCCGGTGAGCAGTTCGCCGGTGGTGACGTTGTAGAGGGCTTCGCGGGCGATGCCCCAGTCTGAGCCGCGGAACCAGCTCAAATCGAGCCAGTCGGCAAAAACGCCGCGATACGATGCAAGGGTGTTGGCTGTGCAGCCGTCCTCCCGCATCAGCACATTGCCCTCCCGGTCGGTGATGAGGACGTATTGGTGGAGCGGCTGGTCGGGGTCGTCGTAGGCGTAAGTAAGGCCCTCGGGCAGGTCGTAGCAGTTGAAGATGAGGCGCTGGCTGTCCTCGTCCACCACGAGACAGTCGAGCGCTGTTTCGGGTACGGGAAGCTCAGCCCCGGTGGCGAGGTCGTACACCCGGATGCCGCCGGTGGTGCCGTTCTCAAAAGCCCAGACGTCGGCGTCGTCCCGCAGGATGAGCAGCCCGCCCGAGAGGGTGGCGCTCACGGCGTAGGGAAAGGTCATGACGGCATTGCCGTCGGCGTCGTAAAGGGTGGAAGTGCGCTCCTCCGTGCCGGGGGTGGAGTGGGCCACGAGGTAGTGGCCCGTCTCGCCGGTGAGGGTGTCCTTCAGCAGCTGGATGCTGTCGGAGCTGCTGGCTTTGTAGAGCACCCTGCCGCCCCGGAGGATGGTGCCGCCGCCGTTCCCGGCGTAAGAGTAGACGTAGTGGAGCGAGTCGTCGCTGAGCCATGCGTCGCTGTAATACTGCGGGGCCTGCGAGGACGCCGTCCCCTCGTGCCGGGGCGACGCCGCAGGCAGCAGCGAACAGCTCGTCAGCAGCCCGCCCGCCAGCACGAGGCAGGCGGCGCGGCGGCTGAGTCGAAGCAGAGTGGTCTTCATAGAAACACCTCACAGTCTCCCAGAATTTGACTTTCCCATCTATAGTATATACGAAAGACCCGGACATTTCATTGCAGAAATATGGCCGGACCTGGTTACAGTTTTATGACAAGCTTATTCTTCGTCTCCCTGTTCCTTCAATTCCTTCAGGAAGGGCAGCAGGAAAGGCACCGAGATGCAGAAGGTGAGACCATCGGCGATGGGCTGGCACAGCTCGATGCCGCTCAGGCCCCAGATGTGGGGCAGGGTGAGGATGAGCGGGATGAAACAGACGCCCTGACGGCAGCAGGCGAGGAAGGTGGCCCGGCCCGACTTGCCGATGGACTGGAACATCATATTCGTCACGATGATGACGGGCTGTAAGAACATGGCGACGCACTGATACCGCAGGGCGGGCAGAGCCACGGCGGTGACCTCGGGGTCATCGCGGAAGAGACGGATGAGGGGCTCGGCGTTGAACCAGCAGAGGGAGTTGAGCACCGCCATAAAGACGAAAGCGGTGGAAATGGTGAAGATGGCCGCTTTCCGCACCCGGGCAAAGCGGCGGGCGCCGTAGTTGAAGGCCGCTACAGGCTGCAGGCCCTGTCCGACGCCGATAGCCACCGACAGCACGAACTGGAAGATGCGGGACACGATGCTCATGCCGGCCACGGCGGCGTCGCCGTAGCTGCGGGCGGCGACGTTCAGCAGCATGCTGCCGATGCTGTTCAGGCCCTGACGACCGAAGCTGGGCGCACCGTTGAAGAAGATCTGCCCGAAGTCCCGGGCGCTGCGGGTGACCTGGGTGATGCGGAATCGGCTGACGGTCTTGCCCCGCAGGAACATGGAAAGCAGGATGCAGAAGCTGATGCTCTGGCTCAGGGCGGTGGCCGTGCCTGCGCCGCCGGTCCCCATGCCGAGGCCGAAGATGAAGACGGGGTCCAGCACGATGTTGAGCACACCGCCGGTGACGAGGCCGATCATGGCGAAGCTGGCCTTGCCCTCGTAGCGGAGGATGTTGTTCATCACGAGGCTGGACATCATGAGCGGGGCCGCGATGAGGATGGGCCGCGCGTAGGCGCAGGCGTGGGGCAGGATGGTGTCGGTGCTGCCCAGCAGCATCATGAAGTCGGGCAGGGTAGCGAGACCGAGAACGGCCAGCACTGCGCCGAAGGTCAGCGCCGTGAAGAAGCTGGTGGAGGCGAACTTTGTGGCCGCATGGGTGTCCTGACTGCCGAGGCTGCGGCTGATGATGCCGCCCGCGCCGTGGCCCAGCATGAAGCCGAGGGCCTGAATAATGGCCATCAGGCTCGACACGACACCCACCGCGCCCGATGCGCTGGTGGACAGCTGGCCCACAAAGAAGGTGTCGGCCAGATTGTAGATGCTGGTGATGAGCATACTCAGGATGGTGGGGGCCGCGAGGCCGAGAATGAGCTTCGGCACGGGGGTCTGGGTCATTTTCTCGAATTGGAGCCTGCTGCGCTCCAGCTCGGCGGCGTCAGATGCGGTGCGGGGGGAAGACGGCATGAAGAGATACCTCACTTTCGGAAATCAAAGAAAATACCGCTCTTTGCGCAAAGAACGGGTAAAATGCAGATATATAATAAGTATAGCGCAGATCGGGGGAAATGTCGAGACAGCAGTGCGGGCAGGCACGGTGGAAGCTTTCTCCTCAGATACGGTGACCGGGTTGCGGCTCCCAGCGTCTGCCGCGCTGTCGCTTGCATCCTGCTGGCCGCGGCCCCAACAGCTCCTCCCTGTTTCCGCCGCAGGCGCTCGGGTTGCCTTTGCTGCTTTTCTTCGGCCCCTTGGGCGGGGCCTTGAAAAGCAGAAGGCTGCCCCAGCCTCGCCTCCCTTCATCTGCCGCTGGCAGCGGTCGGCTCCGCTGCAGTCGTCGCCGTTGCCTCAAAAAGTTAGGGTATTGAGTGCAAAAGCGGGAGAAAATGGAATGCCTTTTGGCAAATTTGCCAAAGAAAGGTCGAATTGCTTGTAGAAAATCACGTCAAGTGGTATAATTTATGGAAAGAAACAAAAGCGCGAAGATAAAAAACAGCGCAGAGAAGAGTTCCGGGGAGATCCTGCCCCGGGATACGGAGGGAAATCTTATGAAATCTGTGGCACAGACTATCATTGAAGCAGACCGCTTCTACACCATCGCCGCCAAGACCGGCAGCGTCATTCAGGCTGTGGAGAGCGTCAAGGACGGCGGCAACATCCGTCTGGGCAAGTACGAGCGCAAGCCCGAGCAGGAGTGGGCTTTCGTCCGCGAGGGCGACGGCGTTTACCGTATCCGCAACCGCGCTTCCGGCAAGCTCATCGACCTGATGATGACCGGCACTGCCAACGGCACCTGGCTCCACCTGTGGGAGGACGTGGGCGGCACTTCCCAGATGTGGAAGATGGAGCCCACCCCGGCCGGCACCGTCCGCCTGCGCTCCATGTGGGCTGCCGGCAAGTGCATCGACACCGTGGGCATGGGTACTGCGGACGGCGCTGTGCTCCAGATCTGGCAGGAGACTGCCGGTGAGGACCAGCTGTGGACCATCTCCGAGGTGAAGGACCGCGCAAAGCACGCCCCCAAGGCGGAGGAAAAGCCCGCTGAGGTCAAGGCCGAGGCCGTTGCTCCCACCGAGGAAAAGCCGGTTGAGGAAAAGGCTGCACCTGCTGTGAAGAAGACCACCAGAAAGCCTGCGGCAAAGAAGACCGCCGCCAAGACTGCTGCGAAGTCCGCTGGGGCAAAGGCCGAAGCCGCACCCGCCAAGGCCGAGGAAAAGCCCGCCGAGGCCGCTCCTGCCGCAAAGCCTGCCCGCAAGACCGCCACCCGTAAGAAGACCACGAAGGCCAGCAAGTAAGCTTTTTACATAGAGAGCTTGCCCGGCAGAAGCCCTCTCAGTCACGCCGCAGGCGTGACAGCTCCCCCAGAGGGGGCAACAACGACGACCGCCGCCAGTGGCGGAAACAGGGAGGAGCTGTTGGGGCAGCGGCCAGCAAGACGCAAGCGAAGCGCCGCGGATGCTGGGAGCCGCAACCCGGGTGCGGAGCACCTCTGGCGTGTCGGTCAGGTTTCGTCTGAATGAACAAAGTTTAATCTATCATAAACAGTAGTGCCCTGCTACAGAGACTCACAGCAGCTTGACAAGGATATTGTTCCGAAGCTGCTGCCCTCTGTAGCAGGGCACTCTTTTTTGCGTTATATCAGGCTTTCAGCAGTCAGTTCAGAGTTGACCGGCCTGCCAAAGGCTCCCCCTCTGGGGGAGCTGGCGCGAAGCGCCTGAGAGGGTCAGTGCCCCATCTTGCCCTTCTTGAACTTCAGCGCCGCTGCGATGAAGCCCTTGAACAGGGGATGTGCGCGGTTGGGACGGCTCTTGAACTCGGGGTGGAACTGTGCGCCGAGGTGGAAGTCACGGCCCGGCAGCTCTACGGTCTCCACGAGGCGGCCATCGGGGCTGGTGCCGGAGATGACCAGACCGGCGTCCTGCATCTCCTGACGGTAGTCGTTGTTGAACTCGTAGCGGTGGCGGTGGCGCTCCCAGATCTCGCTCTGGCCGTAGCACTCAGCCATCTTGGTGCCGGGCAGGACGGTGCAGGGATACTTGCCCAGACGCATGGTGCCGCCCTTGGGGATGTTGCCCTGCTGGTCGGCCATCAGGTCGATGACGTTGTGATGACCCTCGGGAGTGAACTCGCTGGAGTTGGCGTCGGCGTAGCCCAGAACATGGCGGGCGAACTCCATGACCATGATCTGCATACCGAGGCAGATGCCGAAGTAGGGGACATCGTTCTCGCGGGCGTACTGTGCGGCCTGTATCATGCCTTCGATGCCGCGGTCGCCGAAGCCGCCGGGGACGATGATGCCGTCCACGTCCGCAAAGGCTTCCCTGCAGGCTGCCTGGTCGGGCAGGTCCTCGCTCTCCACCCACTTGATCTCCACCTGGCTGTCGTTCTCGAAACCGGCGTGGTAGAGGCTTTCCATGACGGACAGATAGGCGTCATGCAGCTTGACGTACTTGCCCACGAGGGCGATGGTGCAGGTCTTGCTGCGGGTGGCGATCCGGGCCAGCATCTCTTTCCACTCGGTGAGGTCGGCGGGGGGAACATCCAGATGCAGCTGCTTGACCACCACGTCGTCGAGGCCGCCGGTGTGGAGCATCAGCGGACACTGGTAGAGGCTGGGCATGGTCAGGTTCTCGATGACGCACTCCGGCTTGACGTTGCAGAAGGTGCTGATCTTCCGGCGGATGTCGCTGCCCACGCTGCCGTCGGCGCGCAGGATGATGATGTCGGGGCTGACGCCCATGCCCTGCAGCTCCTTGACGGAGTGCTGTGCGGGCTTGGACTTGTACTCATCGGAGCCGGAGATGTAAGGCACCAGCACCACATGGATGAAGCAGCAGTTCTCCTTGCCCTGCTCGAGGCCCACCTGACGGATGGCCTCGAGGAAGGGCTGGCTCTCGATGTCGCCGGTGGTGCCGCCGATCTCGGTAATGACCACATCGGCCTCGGTGGAAGAGGCCAGATTGTAGATATAGCTCTTGATCTCGTTGGTGATGTGGGGGATGATCTGGACGGTCTGGCCGAGGTAAGCGCCCTGACGCTCCTTGTTCAGCACGTTCCAGTAGACCTTGCCGGTGGTGAGGTTCGAATACTTGTTCAGGTTCTCGTCGATGAAGCGCTCGTAATGGCCCAGATCCAGGTCGGTCTCGGTGCCGTCGTCGGTGACGAAGACCTCGCCGTGCTGCAGGGGGCTCATGGTACCCGGGTCCACGTTCACGTAGGGGTCCAGCTTCTGGCTGGCCACCTTGAGGCCGCGGCACTTCAGCAGTCGGCCCAGAGAGGCGGCGGTGATGCCTTTGCCCAGACCGGAGACGACGCCGCCGGTCACGAAAATAAACTTTGCCATAATGGTTCTCCTCTAATTACAGATATTCTTTGCCGTGAATAGCACGATAAGCAGATACTTTCCCTCAGTGGGGGCGCAATACGGATTATTGCGCGGGGTCGTAGGAGTCCAGTATCTCCTGCGCGACCTCGGCGCGGTCGCGCCGGGTGTCCATCGCTTTTTTCTCGATGTAGCGGTGCGCCTCGGCCTCGGTCATGCGGCCCAGCTCGATGAGGCAGCACTTGGCGCGGCTCACCAGCCGCACCTGCGCCAGCTTTTCCTGCATCCGCTGATTCTCCTGCCGCAAAAGCAGGAGGCGGTGGTTGCTGGCGGCGGCCATGTGGATGGCCTGCAAAAAGAAGGTGTTGGAGAAGGGCTTTGTGACCAGCAGAACACCTTCTTCGCTCAGCGGGGTCAGAAGCTGCTCGGCGGCTGCGGCCTTGGCCAGAAATATCACACCGGCATCCGTTTTCTCCACGGCGTCGGCGCACAGCTCGTGGCCGAACTCATCCGGAAGCGGCGAGTTGACCACGATGAGCTCAAAGTCGGATTCCAGCATCCTCCGCCGCGCCTCCGCCGCACTTGGTACGATGATGGGCCGCGCATAGCCCAGCTCCGTCAGGCGTGCGGAGATATATTCGTTGGAGCTTGCGCCCGCGCTTACGATCAGGGCACGTCCCATTCGGCTCACTCCTTTCCTATGTCATTCTGCATCAGATGGCATTGAAGTAGTGGACGCGCTCATATTCGGCGGGGTCGGAGGCGTTCTTGAGCGCCTCGCACCGGCGCAGAGCCTCGGCATAGTAGCGGCGGCTCAGCTCGTCAGGCAGGAATTTGTGAAGGAACTCGCTGTTCTGGGCCACCTCGACGGCCTCTTCCAGCGAGGCGGGCAGGGTCTCGAGGCCGAGACCGGCGGCTTCGCTCGGGATGAAGAGGTTGCGGTTGACAGGGGCAGACAGCTCCATCCGGTTCTCGATGCCGTCGAGGCCTGCTGCCAGCACGAGGCCGATGGCGAGGTAGGGGTTGCAGGCGGGGTCGGGGCTGCGCAGCTCCATCCGGCAGTTGTCGCCCTTCACCTGCGGGATGCGGACCAGCTGGCTGCGGTTCTGGCGGCTCCAGCTCACGTAGCGGGGAGCCTCGTCGCAGCCGAAGCGGAGGTAGCTGTTGGGCAGGGGATTCGTGAAGGCCGTCAGCTCCCGGCTGTGGCGGAGGATGCCCGCCATGAAGCTGCCCGGGATGCTGTCGGGGGCGATGTCGCCCTCAAAGAGGTTCTTGCCGTCCATGGTCAGCGAGAGGTTGATGTGGAGGCCGCTGCCGGCCTGGTCGGGCAGAGGCTTCGGCAGGAAGCTGGAGTGGAAGCCGTTGCTGGCCGCCACAGCCCGGACGATCTGCTTGAACAGGAAGATGTTGTCGGCGGTCTTGAGGGGGCCGGCGTAGTGGAAGTCGATCTCATTCTGGCCGTGGCCGTTCTCGTGGTGGCTGTGCTGGGGGGCAAGGCCCATCTGCTCCATGGTCAGGCAGATGTCCCGGCGGATGTTCTCGCCGGCGTCCAGCGGCGCTACGTCGAAATAGCCGCCTGCGTCGATGGGGATGCGGGTGGGACGGCCCCGGTCGTCGTTCTCGAAGAGATAGAACTCGCACTCAGTGCCGACGTTGCAGCGCAGGCCCAGCTGCTTGAACCGGCGGTTGATGTCCCGCAGGAAGCCGCGGCAGTTGCCGCCGAAGGGGGTGTTGTCCGGCTTTTCCACGTCGCAGAAGAACTGCATCACCCGGCCCTCAGCCGTGCGCCAGGGCAGGATGGTCATGGTGGACAGGTCGGGCCGGAGGACCAGGTCGCTCTCCTCCACATGCATGAAGCCTGCGATGGCGCTGCCGTCGAAGCAGACGCCATCTTCCAGCGCCTTGGGAAGGTCGCTTGCCAGCACGGCGATGTTCTTCTGGAAGCCGAAGATGTCACAGAACGCGAAGCGGACAAATTTTACGTTGTTGTCCTCGACGAAATCGAGGATGTCCTGCTGTGTCGTATAACTCATAGGTGTGTGTCCTCTGAAAAGTATGTCTTCTTAAAAAACGCCCAAAGGCCTGCCTCTGTACAGAGGCAGGTCTTCAGGCTGGTGTAAGAAATAGGAAAAGGAGAATGGCTCAGATAAGCGCCTCAGCCGGTGGTGCTTTATTCTACGCTGGTATGTGAAGATCAGACGTAGTAGAGCATCTTGCTGTAGCTGGGCAGAGGCCAGTAGTCCTCGCCGCAGATGGTCTCGGCGTCGTCGGCGGCGGCGCGGAGGGCGTCCATCTTGGGCAGAACATCGTCGTGGAAGGCGACGGCCTTTGCGCTCTCGTCGGAGAGGGCCTTTGCGGCATCGACGGCGGCCTGCAGCTCGTCCACAGCGTCGCTCATGGCGTCGGCGTCAGCGGACAGGCGGGTCAGTGCCTTCGTCTCACTGCGGACGCTCAGGCTCTCGCTGACGGCCAGCTTGGAGGCGGCGGTGTTGGCGACCTCACTCATGTAGGCGTTGACGGCGGGCAGCAGCTGCTTGCGGGCCATCTCCAGCATGGTCAGGGCCTCGATGTTGATGATCTTGGAGTAGTGCTCCATCTCAACTTCGTAGCGGCTCTCCATCTCGACCTTGGTCAGGACGCCGAAGTCCTCCATCAGGGCGATGTTCTTCGGCTCGATGAGGGCGGGCAGAGCGGCGGGTGTGTTCTTCTTGTTGGGCAGACCGCGCTTTGCTGCTTCCTCTTCCCACTCGGCAGTGTAGCCGTTGCCGTTGAAGATGACGCGGCGGTGGTCGCGGATGGTGCGCTTGACGAGGGCGATGGCGGCGCTGGTGAAGTCGTCGGCCTTCTCCAGCTCGTCAGCGTAGCCCTTCAGCTCCTTGGCGACGGCGGTGTTCAGGATGGTGTTGCAGTCGCTCAGGTTCTCGGCGGAGCCGGGCATACGGAACTCGAACTTGTTGCCGGTGAAGGCAAAGGGAGAAGTACGGTTGCGGTCGGTGGTGTCCTTGCTGAACTTGGGCAGGACATCGACGCCGAGGTCCATCTTCATCTTGACAGGGCCGGCGTAGGGAGAATCGGAAGCGATGGCGTCGATGACGGCTTCCAGCTCTTCGCCCACGAAGATGGAGATGATGGCCGGAGGTGCCTCGTTGGCGCCCAGACGGTGGTCGTTGCCGGGGGTGGCGACGGAGGTGCGGAGCAGGTCGGCGTACTCATCGACAGCCTTGATGACGGCGGCCAGGAAGACCAGGAACTGCAGGTTCTCCATGGGGGTGTCGCCCGGGTCCAGCAGATTCTCGTGGGTGGTGGACATGGACCAGTTGTTGTGCTTGCCGCTGCCGTTGACGCCCTCGAAAGGCTTCTCGTGCTGCAGGCAGACCAGACCGTACTTGGGGGCCAGCTTCTTCATCATCTCCATCGTCAGCAGGTTGTGGTCGATGGCGACGTTGGTGGTGTCGAAGATGGGGGCCAACTCATGCTGGCAGGGAGCTACTTCGTTGTGCTTGGTCTTGGCGGGGATGCCCAGCTTCCACAGCTCTTCGTCCAGCTCCTTCATGAAAGCGGAGACCTCGGGGCGGATGACGCCGAAGTAGTGCTCTTCCAGCTCCTGACCCTTGGCAGACGGTGCGCCGAAGAGGGTGCGGCCGGTGAGGATGAGGTCCTGACGGGCCTCGTAGTCTTCCTTCTTAATAAGGAAGTACTCCTGCTCGGGGCCGACGGTGGTGGAGACGTAATCCACGTCCTTGCCGAAGAGCTTCAGGACGCGGACGGCCTGATTGGACAGCGCGTTCATGGAGCGCAGCAGGGGAGTCTTCTTGTCCAGCGCCTCGCCGGTGTAGCTGACGAATGCAGTGGGGATGCAGAGGACGTCATCCTTCACGAAAGCGAAGCTGGTGGGGTCCCATGCGGTGTAGCCGCGGGCCTCACAGGTGGCGCGCAGGCCGCCGGAGGGGAAGGAAGAGGCGTCGGGCTCGCCGCGCACCAGCTCCTTGCCGTTGAACTCCATAATGGCGGTGCCGTCGCCCACGGGGGAGACGAAGCCGTCATGCTTCTCGCTGGTAATGCCGGTCAGCGGCTGGAACCAGTGGGTGTAGTGGGTGGCACCCAGCTCCATAGCCCAGCGCTTCATGACGCTGGCCACGACGTTTGCCACCTCGATGTCCAGAGGTGCGCCCCTGTGCAGGGTCTTCTCGAGGCTCTTGTAGGTGGCGCTGGGGAGGCGCTCCTTCATGACGTGCTCGTTGAACACCTTGCTGCCGTAGATCTCCATAACATTTGCTGCCATAAATCCTACTCCTTACTTGAATTGAAATACTTCAGCTGGTCGCGGATTTTTACGCGGAAAGAGGCGGCCTCTCCCGCGAAATATCGGTTAAACGAAACGACGCTGCGAGTCAGGAGGTGACTCACAGCGTCGTTGCTGTCTATGCGATGATTATAGCCGAACGGGGCGAAAAACGCAATAGACAGATTTGACGATTCTGCACAAACTGACTCCCGATTTTTTGGAGTATTGCGCGGAGGGTATGACTATTGCCCTCTCAGGCATCACTGCGTGGTCAGGCTATCCTTCGTACAACCTCTCAGTCGGGCTTGCGCCCGCCAGCTCCCCTAGTAGGGGAGCCTCTGGCGAAGAGATGAAGTTTTCCGCCATGCCAAGGCCTCCCCTCGTTAGGAGCAACAACGACGACCGCCGCCAGTGGCAGAAACAGGGAGTCGCTGTTGGGGCCGCGGCCAGCAAGACGCAAGCAAAGCGCTGCGGATGCTGGGTGCCGCAACCCGGGCAGTGGCACGGCGAAGCCGTGACGGAGAGGTTAAATCACCTGAAACAGGAAAAACTTCAGATAGTTCGTCTCCGGCACGCCCCAGAGGATGGGGTGGTCGGGGGCCTGCTGGCGCACTTCGATCTGGCGCAGCTGGCGGTGAGCGTCCTTTGCGGCGGAGCGCAGCATCTTGATGAACAGCTCCTCGGTGGCAAAATGAGAGCAGCTTGCCGTGGCGAGGTAGCCGCCCCGGGGCAGGAGCTTCATGGCCCGGTAGTTGATCTCCTTGTAGCCCCGCATGGCGTTTTCCACCGTGCGGCGGGCTTTGGTGAAAGCCGGCGGGTCAAGGATGATGAAATCGTAGGGATGGCCTTCTTTTTCGAGGCGGGGCAGAAGCTCGAAGGTGTCCTCGCAGAGGAAGTCCATGTTGGTCAGGCCGTTGCGCTCCGCGTTCCGCTGGGCCATGGCGATGGCGTCGGCGCTGATGTCCGCTGCCGTGACCCGGGCT